>Ga0209427_10002146_pt1 | contig 23137 bp, 20 predicted proteins | sample DeeMarSWOR136_30_FD_187465 | JGI IMG/M metagenome (GOLD analysis project Ga0209427, IMG submission 187465) | Marine sediment microbial communities from White Oak River estuary, North Carolina - WOR-1-36_30 (SPAdes) (version 2) | ecosystem: Environmental > Aquatic > Marine > Intertidal zone >...
CCCCGCCTGCACTGATTATACAACTTGTGGCGCCAAAACGGAAAAAAGCTGAAAAAAACTGGCTCTTGTCTGTCTGGAGTTCTCATCTAAGGAGGCGGCTGTGATTATGTATCGGAAATTTTCGTATTGAAAGTTTTCCAGTCTGACACCGCCTCGTTCCCGGCTGCGTCCTTTGATATAACCCTGTAATAATACTGGATGTTGGTTGCGGGGTCGCTTGGAGTAAGATCTCCCAGGGTTACGGAGTGGCTAACGACTCCCGCAGAAGCGCCCGTACTCGGGTCATTTGCAGGTTGGGCGGGTTCAAGCGAGGTGTTTTGCTTATCCCTGCCGTATTCAACCTGACTGCTGGCTGCCTCGTCGGTTTCCCAGTTAATAGAGGCGCTTGTTTGACCTGCAGCAGCATTAACATTTGTGATTACTGGCTCTGTGGTATCTACGGTAGTAGTGCCGCCACCGTTGCCAAATGGGAGTAAGTCCTTTATTGTACTGCCGATTGGCGTATACATATAAACAAGCACTCCAAGGCCGATAAGGAGGATAAACAAAAATAGTACTAGAAGCGGCCTTCTAGATGATGATTGGCTACTTGCTGCTGCCGGTGCCCATCCTGGCTGCTGTCCCCATCCTGGCTGCTGTCCCCAGCCCGGCTGTTGTGGTGGCATACCACCCGGCTGCTGTCCCCAACCCGGCTGTTGCGGTGGCATACCGCCCGGCTGCTGGGGCGTACTCCCACCCAGCACAGCACCGCAATTCGGGCAAAATCTGGTTCCAGGGTTAACTGTGATCCTACACTGAGGGCAAGAGAGGCTTATCTGAGCACCACAGCCACCGCAAAATCGCTGACCTGAAGCAACTGGCGAACCACAATTAGGACACCTCTGTTGCATACCTCAATTCTCTATCTTTCTTCTGCTACTGCTCCACACTTCAGCCGGTTTTCCACCTTCAGTAAAGCATTATATTATTAAAGATTATACATCCTATGGTTTCAAGAAAGCAATAGCCAACTAGCCCGTCTCCCAAAATTACACGGTGAACAGCATCTGCCTTCAACCTTTTGCTTGTTGCCTATCAGGACTGACCAAGCTATTTATCTGAGGCAACGCCGTTTTTAGTTGATATTATGTAGCTTCTTCTCGATACCTCCTGCCCTTCAGCATTATACAGAACGGCTGTATCAGGTGTCTCATTGTTCCAGATATCACCTAGGTGGTAGTAAAAGCAGAAACCTCCCGATTCATCGTGAACTTCGTCAGTATAAACCCGAATGCTCTCATGCGGTTCTATTACACACGGGCGTGGGGGATAACAGTTTTTAAGGCAACTTTCTGGGCTGCCGCACCCTTCGCAGGAACACGGTTGGACTGCTGGAAAGACAAACTCAGGCTCACCCCTTGTTATATTCTTCAGCACCCAACCGGATATGTTCTGCGGAGAATCGCTTTGGTTTTTGATTTCTACATACTCATCAGGTTCAAATACTATAACGGCAGTAGTACCAAACGGCATGACATAGTATTCCATACCCGTGTAATTAATTCTAGTTATTTGGACTGGGGAGGTGAACTTTTGGGTACCGCGGTCTTCCACCGTTATAGTCCAATTGTCCAAATTAGCAGCGAAAACTTTAAAATAATAGTCGCAGCCTCCCTCATAGATGTAAACAGTGCCGCTAGATGTATCCTCCGAATATGAAATCTTCTTTGCAAGTACACCTGCCCTCTCCTGTGAGTAGACAAGGATTTCAAAAACGGCGCGTTCAGGAGATTGAACGTCTGTCGTCCAAGAAATACGCCATTCCGCGCCGGATACATGAAATGGAGGTGTGGTCTCACTCTCTTTGCCGGTAAAGGTTTGAACGGTGCTCCATTCAGATTCATTCGTTGTCTGTTCAGGTGGAGACGCCTCCGGCGACGTTTGACTTTCACCATCAGGAGGTGGCTGTGTCGGGGGTTTGGTAACCGTTGGACTTGGTGCTGCTATATCACACGCCACAATTGAACCGGAAAGCAGAAGCACCAATACTATGTATAAAATTGAAACACGCGCTGACGATGTTGCTGAATAGATGACGGACTCCTACAGTGCTTTCCTTTTCTTGTTTATATATACCACAGCGGTTGCGGCAATTCCAATCAGGGCTGCGAGGCCAAATATAAGCAGGCATAGCCGCAGGTAAACAGCTTCCCAGTTAGCCCTGATCGCCTTTGGCTTATCCATGGTTACCAGCGCGGTGGCTTCTTGTCCGACAAAGTCTCCGCTCCAGCCAGCGAAGATATGCTGGATTATATTTACTTCGGCAGGATTTATTGAGATGGTAGCTTTTGAGCCTTCATCATACCAGCCCTCTCCCTTAGGGCTGCCGTAGAGTGACTCAATGTCGAGCTTATACTGATTCCTATAATTGACCGTGTACTCACCGCCATTTGAAATCGTCCTTGAAACGGACTCGTCGCCATCATTCCACGAGGCAAACACGAGCTTTGTTCCCTCCTCGGTGCTGACCTGTATGGGGATGTCGAAGCGATGGGATGTGCCGGATAACCAGGTGAACGATTCGGGTAACTCTCCTGGCAAGTACGATTTTCCGTCTACGGTTAAGACCGTGGCATCGGATGGGAAATTAGCGTCAGTATGGAAGACGACATTCATAAACAGATCAATTTCATCAAAGTAATAAGGGGGGGTGTAAAGCATAGGGTGTTGCACATTTCCCTTTGATGCAGCCGGCAAATTAGCCCAAGGTGCTACGATTTCTTCTATGGTCTTAGGCTTGGCATACTCAAATATCTCCTCAGCGGAAAGTTCATAATTGCTGTTCGCGTCGGTGATATCGAAATCACTGAAGGCTTGCAGGATATAGTGCGTGAAAACACCATGCCCAAGCTCACGGTCCTCCATGGAGCTTTCATATGGCTGACAACCCATCAGGACCACACGGCCGTTCTGGCCAAGCTCCTTCCTGAAGGAGCCAGCATAGCAAGTGTCCAGGATGATGACGACCTTTTGTGAATTTACTTTGTCCAGCCAGTCACCTAGCTGCGAATCTGAAACGAAGTAATCGAAGGTTGCGAAGTTTTGAGGAGCACTGTGTCCGCAGAAATAGAACAACGCGGTGTCATCAGCACCGGCTTTTTCAGCCAGCCATTCGATTGCGTAAAAGATATCTGCATTTGTCGCCTGGCTGTTTAACAATAGTTTAATGTGGTCTTGACCAATAACAGGAGATAATTGAGCAGCCAGGTCTTGCGCACTGTCAGCCGGATGTTTTACCTCTACCGGATATACGTTCCATTCTTCATCATATACACATAATGGACAGGGGTATTCTGTTATACCTATGATAACTGCCCAGCCTTCTGGTTCAGGTTCTTCGGCAAGTGCTGGCGAGTGGAAGCCTTGAATCTGAATTAGCAATATCGCCAGGAGTGCGCTCGATATGAAAGCAAGTAGGCTCCTCTTGAACATCGCCTTGCCCCAATAGATTCCGCTATTCACTTGCTGCCTCATTTATTTCCATTGGGACTAAATAACTTTTTCTGGAGACCTCATTGCCTTCGGCATCGTATAAAACAGCTATATCTGGCTCGTCGTTACTCCAGATATCGCCAGGGCCATAGTAAAAAGAAAGGCCTCCAGTTTCGGGATGGAACTCGTTTGTATAAACTCTTATGATTGCACCGGGGGGCAGCATAACAGATTGGTGGGATGGGAAAGTGAATTTGGGATATAGCTTGTTTATGTTTTTTAATACCCAGCCGCTAACATCCACATAGCACTCGCCGAGGTTCTTGATGACCACATATTCATCGGGTTCGCACACTTCATAACACATGCATTTTTCTGGGTCTGTTGGATATATCGTACCCTGGTATCTAACATGAGTTATTCGGACAGGGTAAGAGGTTGCCGCGCTAGCGTTGTCTTTAACTACGATACTCCATTGGCTCAGGTTTTGAGCTGTGACCTTAATTAAAAAATCTCGCTTGTCTCTTGGAAATAAAATGTAAGTTTCTTCGCCGCTGCTGCCTGAGCTAGAGACAGTCTGCCAAACTATATAAGGCGCATCCTCCCGATAAATAAGCAGCTCAAAGTTGGCAGCTTCAAGGTTTTCAGCATCTATTGCCCACGTGATGCGCCATTCTGTGCCGTATATGTGAAATGAAGGTATAGTGTCGTTTCCTGTGCCGCTGAAGGTCCCAGTCGTGTACCACCCCCCTTCATCTTCAGCCTCGCTGGCCGGAGGCGGCTCCTCCGGTGTCTGATTGTCGCTAACGACTGCCGGCTGGGTTGGCGGAGGTTCAGATGGTGCCGGAGGAGGTTCAGGTGGTGTTGGCGGAGGAATTGGATTCGGCTGAGTGCAAGCCATAACCAAGCTAAGTGTTAAGAGGAGCAACACTGCAAATGAGATTAAGTATCTAATAGCTTCATTTTTCATAATAGCTCGTTATCTATAATCGTAGAATCACCTTCACTCCACATAGTTCATAAAAACAGTATACGTTAGGGTGTTGTTCAAATCAACAAATTGTTGGGTAATTTATAGCTAGGACTTTAGTCCTTAATACTGCCTCTTGCTACAGGCCGACTACAGCCTCACGGCGAAAGTGGGCTTGATTTTGGCGGGAGCAACTCAGTGGTAGAGCTCCTGTCTTACAGGCAACCCGCTTATTGGGGCGGCTACTCTCCGACGACCTCGATCTGAGACGGGTCTCTGAGTATCATCTCCGGTACGCCTGACCCTTCAGGATATTCCTCGAGCAGGCCGGTGACTTGAACATTTTTGTTCAAGAAGTAGCTCTCGGGATTAGGTGGAAACTCCTTTATGAACTTCTCCCTGTCTCGACCCCAGATTACGCATTTGAAATAGTCCTGATAAGGCTTATGGAAATCGAGGAAGGTAGGCTGGCTTTTCGTGTCCGCCGCATAATGTGTTCCGACAATTGTTCCCTCGACCACTTTGTGCTGACCTATATAACTGTCTGCCTCCTCCCAGCTTATATTCCCGCTATCTGCTTTTACGTATTCTACTTTTGTCTCTACGTCACTTCCGCCAGATCCCATTACTGCCAGCGAAACGGTATAGCTTCCAGCCGAAGTATATATATGGCCAGGTTCCGACTCACCGCTGAAATGTCCGTCACCGAAGTTCCAGTGCCAGCGGCTAACATCACCTGTGGACAAATCAGTGAAGGTAACCTCCAAAGGCACTATCCCCTGCTCTCGGCTAGCGGTAAAATCTGCTGTCGGGGGCGGTACAATGGCAGGTTTTGACTCCCGAGCGCATCCCACTATAAACGAAAACAACACCAAGACCAACAGAATAAGCTTGCGCATTGTCTGAATTTTAGCCTTAATACCGTTGAATCTCAACAGTATAATCGGGTTGACGCTTGGGCAATCGCTATATATAATCAAGAGCGTAGAGCCGATGTGGTTGGGCGGTTAGCTCAGCGGTTAGAGCGCTTGCTTCACACGCAAGAGGTCACTGGTTCAAACCCAGTACTGCCCATGCCGAAGTGGCGGAATGGCAGACGCGCTACGTTCAGGACGTAGTATCCGTAAGGATGTGTGGGTTCAAATCCCACCTTCGGCACCATGCGCCTGTAGCTCAGCGGATAGAGCGCAGCCCTGCGGAGGCTGAGGTCGTGGGTTCAAATCTCACCAGGCGTACCATTGTGGGCGATTAGCTCAGCGGTTAGAGCACCTGCTTTACACGCAGGGGGTCAGTGGTTCAAGTCCACTATCGCCCACCATAGATAACAGGCAAGGTTTTACATGACCTCCTCATTGGCAGGCAAACAGGTAGGCAAAGGCAAGCCGTATTTCTCTTTACCACCACTATAGCGGCAGCGTGATCATTCTTTCGGGTGACAGAACTCTGTTAAGCTGTGTGGCTGTCAGCATAAGAATTCCACCGATAAACAGGTTGGCTGGCGATAGGCTCTTTTCCAGCGATTCTTCAGTCGCAAACATGGTCTGCTGCCTAGCCTCGTTTCTATGAATTTTGCGCGCCATGCCTCTGAGGAGACCTTCGTAAACCTCGCACGGCCCGCGTCCATTTTTCTCGGATTTCATGATAGCTTTCACGGCCAGGCGTCCGCTAATAGCAGCGTTGTCCATGCCTACACCACGGTATAGGTCAACCAACCCAGCGGCATCGCCGGCTATCAGGATATTTCCCACACCAGGGAAAACACCACTCTTCAGTGGCGATGCAAAACCTTCTTTTCTGACTACTTCTCCGTGCAGCGAGAACCTGTGCTTAATGTAGTCGAAGAATCGTTCGGCATATTCCGAAGGCTTCGGGTCCCCACCGGAACCGATTACCCACTGGTCGTCCTTCATATAGACCCAAGCAAACATTAGATTTGAGAACTCTCGATTATAGAACATGTACAGCGTGTTGGGATCCAGGTTCGTCTTCCCCTTGAAGTAAAAGTTAATCGCTCCTGAGGTGGCTTTCTCAACGAAATCTTGGGGTCTCAGCTTCTTCCGAATTCCCGACAGCAGCCCATCGGCCGCAATTAGATAGCGGGCTCTAACCTCTGTGAAACCGTTTCTCGATGCTAGCTTGGCGTTTATGACCTTGCCATCTTGCTGAAATTCTTCCAACAGGACCTCGTCACGGAACTCTGCTCCCGCCTTAACGGCAAGTGAGTTCAACCAGCTATCGAACGTCGACCTCCAGAAGTTGAAAATAGGCATCCGACCCCTGAAAATCTTGCCAGTTGGTATCATCATCTCTGTTTTGAATAAATCATTCCGGCATAGTGATCCTCTTGGTATTTTTTCACCGATAAGTCTCTCAAAATAAGAGAATTGTATTCCAGAGCATGGCTTTTTTCTTGGTGTCTTGGCCTTCTCAATAAGAAGTGTTTTCATACCGTTTCTCGCGGCTAACTTTGCGGCTATCGAACCCGCCACACCACCTCCTACTACAAGCACATCGTATTCATTCACGCCCATTCTCTCTCCTTGTCGATTCTTAAGCTTCCTCTACTATGAAAGTGGTATTCGCTTTTCATTCAACCCGATAATCATACCATTATTAGGTTGTGTTGTAACAGCAAAAGATATGAACGGAATTCAGTCGTTCTTTTTTATTAATTCCACATCTACCTCATTGCCGAAGTCAGCAAAGAGACTCTGCTTGAGATTATCGAAACTTTTGCGGTCTTCCATTTCGATGACTAATTCTTTATCGTCCAAAACCTTCAGTCGCCCGAATTTACCAACCACCTCGATTACCCTGGCGGGATTCACCGTTATCCAACCTTTCATGCGACGCAACAACTCATCACCTTTGAAAGCCCTCTCGATCGTAAGGTCAACACTCCTATGCTTAGCTTCCCAGCCAATAAGAGCTGGTCGTACCAAGATAGGAGAAACAGGGTCATGAACCACGGCACAGCGAAACCATATTTTTGCTCGAATCATCTTAAAGACAACTCCTTTTAATTATCAAAATACTGTAAATAGTGCTGATTTCACACGGAGAATAATTGACAGCCGTAAGTAATATAATGTATTTTTCGAATGAGGGCAAACTCAGGAAGGGAGAAAATCCGATGGACGTCTTTGAAACAATATGTGACAGAAGAAGTGCCAGAGCATTCAGGCCCGACTCAATACCAAAGGAGAAAATTGAAGAGATACTCAAGTTAACGATAAATGCGCCTTCCGCGAACAATCTCCAACCCTGGGAGTTTGTTGTTGTGATGGATGAGGAGAAACATAGACTGAGTCGCAAATTGACTAAGGCATACCAAGAGAAACGCCTATCGTGCAACTCCGGAGCAGTGAAACCTCTTCCCAAAGATATCCGGCAAAGAGGAATACAGACCTTGGAGTCTATGAAAGCATATGCTGATAGAATCGGAGTCTCCATCGACGACTTCGTCAATGAAGGAAGCTGCAATTTCTATGGGGCACCGGTTGCTATTATTCTATGCTTGGATGACTGCTTCTCCTCAAGACAAATGGTCGATGTTGGCACGGCCGTGGGATATCTGGTACTTGCGGCTCATGCTTCTGGACTGGCAACCTGTCCCATCGGATTAATCGCTGATTACGCTGATGAAATCAAAGATCTTCTCAATATTCCTGAGAATAAGAAAATTGTCATCGGTATTGCTTTGGGGTACCCTGACCAGGAAAATCCAATGAGCCAGTTCCGCTCCCCGAGGGCAGACGTAAATAAACTGGTAAGATGGATTTGACACAACCCCTGTGTCATGCTTTGATAAATCTATAAATCTCCGTTATCGACCTGATGCCCCATTATGACAGGATGAGACACAAATACACCTCTCAAATCACAAGTTGCCCCGCTTTCACTTCGTAATAGTTATGATGTTATTGCGATTTTAGGCGCTTTTTAGTCAGACTTTAATAGCATAAATAGTCTTGTATATTGCAGGCTTTTTCTATATCATATCCTTGCTGTAGTTAGTAGACTGGACATCAAATACAGCCCTTGCCGAGAATCAAAGGAGCATAAATGACGGGAAAACGCAATAATGAAACAACACAATGCTGCCCGAAATTCAATCCTGAACCATGGGACGAGAAGGAAATAACCTGGAAAGACAAGCTATTCGTTAAAGATTCGATGATACAGTTCATGCATATGCCACTGCCGGGCGCTTTCGGAAAAACTGTCGGAAGAATGTGGAAGAAGATTGAGGACGCGGGAGCGAATCCAGATATCAAAGATTTCATTATGCTTGCTTACGACCCATCACCCTGGAAAGGTGAACTTTATATTAATGCGACGAAAGAAGTGCCGGATGCTGAAAACATCAGGTTTTCAGGCACCTATCTTACTAAAGTCTTTGACGGACCTTATAATGCCGTGCCTAAATGGATTCGAGAGATGGAGCGATACGTAACCCAAAAAGGTCAGAAGGTTAAGAAATACTATTTTTACTATACGACTTGTCCCAAATGCGCCGAGATTTACGGCAAAAATTATGTGGTGGTGTTTGCAGAAGTGTAATAAGCCACTGCTGCAAAGCAAGAATCAACACTTATTTCTCTCAGACAGCAACTGAATAAGGAGGTCATCAGGTGAGAGCACTGCCGAAAATATTCCACATAGCGCTCTGTGTGTTTCTGTTAACCGGCGTGGTTGCCTGTTCGGCTGGCCACGAGGTCGAGCCGAAATTCAAGTATGAGTCCGACGCGTCTCTTCGCACGCTGTTAGAAGCGGCACCAGCCTATCCCGAAGCTAACTTCGTTGTTTTAAGCGACCTCCATATATACGACCCTGCGCTGGGAACCGAGGGCAAGGCATTCGAAGACTATCTGGCTGACGACCGGAAGCTTCTGAGAGAGAGCATGGAAATCATGGAGGCGGCTGTTGCTGCAATAGAGAATGAGAAGGCCAGCTTTGTCTTGGTGTCGGGCGACCTGACTAAAGACGGCGAGCGCGTCTCACACGAACTGGTGGCAAACTATCTGAGCCAGATGGAAGCCGGCGGGAAACAGGTATACGTGGTGCCGGGCAATCACGATATTAAGAACGGCCACTCATTCAAATATATCGGTGACAGCACCGAACGCGTGCCTAACATAACGGCGGCAGAGTTCGAGCAGATATACGTTGAATTCGGATACAAGGAGGCGCTGTACCGTGACCCCGCTTCGCTTAGCTACGTAGCCGAGCCGCAATCCGGGATATGGCTACTTGCCCTGGATTCCTGCATCTATGCAGAAAATATAGAGAATGAAGAGCCCATCACCGACGGCAAATTCAGCCCTGCTACCCTACAATGGGTTGAAGATATGCTGGAGAAAGCCGCCAGAGAAAATAAGGCGGTTATTGTGATGCTGCATCACGGCATCGTCGAGCACTACGTCGGACAGGAAAAAAACTTCGGCGAATACGTGCTGGATGATTTTCCCGCCGTCTCTAAATTGATGGCGATGTACAACGCGCGCCTTGTTTTCACCGGCCACTACCATGCGCAGGATATAACCGTGGCACGCTGGCCGGAAACAAATAAGTTCGTCTTCGATATTGAAACCGGCTCCTTGGTTACCTATCCTGTCCCCTATCGCATCATAAGCATAGACGCCGCGCAAAAAGCTGCGGTGCGAACCAAGTATGTAGAATCGATAAGCTCACATCCTAATAACTTTCAGGAGTACACTAGAGCATACGTGCAGAGTGGCATAGAGGGCATCGCCACCCACACCATAATGGATTATAAAGTTGACCGTGTGGAAGCGGAAAAGCTCGCCGGGCAGGTTGCTCAGGCTTTCTTGGCTCACTACGCCGGTGACGAGAATCTTCCACCGGGTCAGGAAGCCCTACAAAGCAGAGGGCTGAGCATACCTGGCCGGGTTGTGGTTACTTTCCGCAAGGACTTGGTAACCGGATTATGGAATGACCTGGAGCCACCTGACAATAACATTACTATCGACTTGAAAACGGGCGGCTGGCAGTAAGAAAGCCTATCTTACAAACGGGAGTTCAGTGGTTCAAGTCCACTATCGCCCACCATAATATACATTTTACCTCAAGATTCTTAGCTTCTTTTTTGAGAAGCGCTGCATTATTGCCAGTGATCAAAACATCCCTTAGCTAACAATTTCTTTCACCACTTTAAGGGACAATGATCAGGGCAAATCACATCAGCTAAGTTGGCTATTGAATGTTCCCGTACAACTCTCCTGTATAACTCAATCCTGCTTTTAGTGCCTATTTTTCTATAGATATTCTTGACGTGTGTGTGTACCGTCAACTTGCTAATATAAAGCTTTTCTGCAATCTCATCATCAGACAGCCCGCTGATTAGATAGTAAATAACATCTAGCTCTCTTCTACTTAGATGGAATCTAGCCTGTAATGTAGTCTGCGGCTTATTTTCGTCAGTGATGTCAGATAAAGTAACCATAAAGTTAGGCAAAGAACTTGTCTGATCGGCCTTCCATATCAGTGAGTATTCAATTCGGAATTTGTTACCACTTTCTGTAGATACTATTCTCTCTTTTGGCAATAAAATAGTATGCTTTTCCGCCTTAAATAAATCAAGGAGGTCAGAACAATCTTTAATAACGTAGGATGGTATAGGAAACTCACCTTTTTCAAGATTAAATGTATTATATGGCATCTCACTGAATAACCGCAGACAGATATCTTTTGCCTTAGCATTGAAGAGGGATGGCGTAAATTTATGGTCTAGCCAAAGAAGTCCCTCAGTATCAGCCTCATCGACAGATGAGAGACGTTTTTCCCAGTTATCAATCTGTGAAATTAAGCGAATATTTCTTATAGCGACCATAAGATGGGGTGCAAGCATCCCAGCTTTTGAGATGTCATCATCTTCATAATTCAGCTGTTTCTTGGAACGCCACAACGTAATCATGCCCTCTAGATTGTTTCTCCAGCGCAAGGTCAGGAATAACTCCCAGTATAAATGCTGGGGCAGTATAAATTCATTATAGAAATCTGACCACTCCCAGTCTCTAAGGGAAATAGAGTCCCCAATTTTTAAGATAGTTTTTGACGAAGAAATTGCTTCCTTCAAAAGGGGAGAATGCTGGTAGAAAGAATCTTTATATAAGACAGGGTGATAATTATCTTCATAAAGATTGTGGTTATCTGATCTGATAGACCGTGACTCGACTATATCTATGTGCCCTGGATATCTTTTAATAAGCTGAAAGGTGGCACATTCGGCATGGAATACGTTTATTATTGAGGGGAACAACATATTGATGAAGCTTTTCATGTCCCCACAACGATTGGCAATATAAACCAGATTTAAAATATCGAGGTAATCTTTACTGGTCATTCTAGCCATATATCGTTTTATATCACCTCTTTTTTGTTTTGTCAAAAATACCCCCAATAGGGTATTGACATTGAAGTTCATCAGCGTGATACTTTTGTACGGGCTTATTACGTGTCTGGTGGTCACAACCATTTCATCTTTGATAGGCTATGCCTCAATCATGACTTTGGCAAGGTTGATGTCCAGCCTTTGAGGATAATGGCCACATTCTGCTCCATTGGGACAACAAAACAGTACTCTAGGCAAAGAGAAAAGGGATCCTGGGTTCTGAACTTAATGCCACCTCTCGGCTCCTCCTTTCATGGGGCGGCATCCCCATAATCCCTTCGTGCCGCCCCAGGCCCTCCTATGAGGCATGGCGAATAGGGTATTAAAGAGATGAATAACGCCCACTATTGCTACCAAAATATAGCAGGGCTCTCTGCGCTGAATATTGCCGAGACAGAGGGAAAATAGTTCTGACAAATTAATGTTCTAGTTTGAGAAACTAGGTCAAGAGCACAACAACCTGGGATGCAATAGGTGTGCTAACTTTGTAGAAATGACATAAAGCGATTTTGTTGGCAGGTCATTTAGATTTAATATAATCGTATTCTAGATTGCGCTAGTCGCCTATGCCTACACAAGACACTGAATTCAGAGAGCTCAGAATGACAGACGGGCACATAACCGCAACCACGATTTATTGAGATGCCATGGATGTTGATGTGATAATAATGGTATACAAATGCTAAAATGCAAGATACACGGGTCATAATCAAAGTATATTGAGAGTCTTAACAGGGAAACGGTGAAGACGCTTAAGAGAAAAGCTAAACGGATGGGTAAGAATCTGGGATGTGAGGGGCCGCTACACCACAGGGTGACCGTTAGAGAGATATGCTCGTTTCACATAACAGAGCTATTCCTACTTAATGGGGGTAATTAGAAAGAGGCAAGCATGATATCGAGTAGGAGTCTATTATAAGTGGGAACTGACAGGCAAGTTAAATTGCGAGTTGACAACCTCTCCCTTAGCTTCGGCGGCGTGAGGGCCCTAACTGACGTAAACATAGATATCAGGGATAACGAGATATTAGCTATTATCGGACCTAATGGTGCTGGCAAGACTGCTCTCCTCAACTGCATAAATGGCTTTTACAAACCTCAAACAGGTGAGATATATTACGATGGGCAAAGAATTACCCGAATGCGCCCGGACAAGTTGGCTAAACTTGGCATTGCCAGAACCTTTCAGAATATAGAGCTGTACACTGGACTAAGCACTCAAGATAACATTATGGCTGCCCGACACGCGCTTATGAAGGAGAACTTTATCGCTGGTGCGCTATATTTTGGTTGGGCACATAAGGAGGAAATCGAGCACCGCCAGACTGTAGAGGAGATTATTGACTTCTTAGAAATACAGCCAATTAGAAAGAAGGTAGTTGCCGTTCTGCCGTACGGGATGCGAAAAAGGGTCGAGCTAGGAAGAGCATTAGCTCTGGAACCGAAGGTACTGCTTCTTGACGAGCCTATGGCAGGGATGAACCTGGAGGAAAAGGAGGATATCGCCCGATTCATAATTGATGTATTTGAAGGGCAGGGAGCTACCTATCCTAATACACCGGTTCTGAGGGATGGTATCAGATGTGTCGTTCTTGTCGAACATGATATGGGTGTGGTTATGGACATCGCCGACAGGATTATTGCCCTCGATTTCGGGCGTAAAATTGCCGAGGGCACTCCGGATGAAATTAAGAGTAACCCTGATGTTATCAAGGCTTACCTGGGGGAGGAAATATAGGCATTGATAGAACAAAAAGCTAAGGTAGATTAGGCAAAATGCTGCAAGTGAATAACATTGAAGTTGTCTATATGAATATTATTCAGGTGCTACGAGGCGTATCGCTAGAGGTAGGTGACGGCAGAATTGTAGCCCTGCTCGGGGCTAATGGTGCGGGCAAGACTACCACACTAAAGGCAGTATCAGGGCTCCTAAAGACAGAAGAGGGCGAGGTAACCGACGGCAGCATTGATTTCGATGGTAAGAGGATAGATAGGTATAGCCCCACTGATATTGCTGCCATGGGCATAAGCCAGGTTATGGAAGGGCGAAGGGTTCTTGGACATCTTAGTGTTGAGGAGAACTTGCTGGTATTTGCTTATCTTCGTAAAGACCGGGGCCAAGTCAAAAAAGATATAGACATGGTTTTTGAATACTTCCCCAGGATTAAAGACTTCCGCCACCGGACAAGCGGCTATCTGTCTGGCGGTGAACAACAGATGTTGGTAATAGGACGAGCACTTATGGCACGTCCTAAGCTTATGCTTCTGGATGAGCCTTCGCTCGGTCTTGCTCCGTTGGTAGTGCAAGAAATCTACGAAATTATCCATAAAATCAATGCTGAGCAAAAGATGGCAATCCTACTGGTGGAGCAAAATGCCAGAGCTGCCCTTGGTATTGCTGATTATGGTTATGTTATGGAGAATGGCAGGGTAGTTCTGAGTGGGCCGGCTGAGATGTTAAGGGATAATGAGGATGTTCAGGAATTCTATATGGGGCTATCGACTGTGGGTTCTAAAAAGAGTTATCGTGAAGTTAAGCACTACCGGCGAAGAAAGCGGTGGCTTGTTTAAAAGAGTTAGGCAATGACTACTGAGATAGAGAAAGTCTATAGAGAAAAGGGTGATACCTGGCCCAAGATACTCAAATATAACTACGAAAAGTATGGTGATAACCGTATAGCCATGCGCCATAAACACTACGGTATCTGGCAGCCTCATACATGGAAGGAATACTATCTAAATGTTAAATATCTGGCACTTGGTTTACTGTCCTTGGGCTTTGAACCTGGAGATAAGGTTCTTATTATTGGGGATAATGCCCCCCAGTGGTATTACGCTGAGCTGGCTGCCCAGGCTAACCATGGGGCTTCAGTAGGGGCGTACTCAGGCCTGCTTCCAACGGAAATAAAATACATCGCCAAAAATTCCGAGGCTAGATTTGCTGTAGTTGAAGACCAGGAGCAGGTTGATAAGTTGCTCCAGATTAAGGACGACCTTCCCCGGCTCAAAAAGGTTATTTACTGGAATCATAAGGGCCTAGCCCACTATGATGCCCCTATTTTGACGGGATATGAGCAGGTGCTGCAGTTAGGGCGAAAATATGAAGAGGAACACACCGGACTCTTTGAGCAAAATATCGAAACGGGCAAAGCAGAGGATATTTGCGCTATTGTCTACACCTCAGGGACCACGGAGACGACTCCAAAGGGAGCCATACATACATACAGAACAATGAGGGCTGGTGCCGACTGTTATTTGCACCTTGACCCATGGTATGAGAATGATAATGTTGTACCCTACCTGCCACCAACCTGGATGACTGAGCAGTGGTTTGGGATTGGTTGTCACCTCTTGTCGGCTAGCATCCTGAATTTCGCCGAAGAGCCAGAAACCCAGCAGCAGGATATTAGAGAAATAGGACCAGACGTGGTATTTTATGAATCTCGGCTATGGGAGATCCAAGCGGGTATGGTTCAGGCACGGATTCTAGATGCTGATGCCATCAAGAGATTTACCTTCCGCCGGCTGATGCCTATCGGCTACAAGATGGCCGACCTAAAATATAGAAGGCAGAAGCCAAGCCTGTTATTGAAAATAGTCTATGCCCTAGCTAACATAGCCCTCTTTAGACCTGTTAGAGATAACCTTGGACTGTCGAACGCCAGAATTTGCTATGCCACGGGGGCCATACTCTGCCCGGATACCTTCAGGTTCTACCATGCTCTAAATATTCCCCTCAAAAGCTTATATGAGACAACAGAGGGTGGTGCTCTAACCGGCGCCAGGAATGACGACATCCGTTTGGAGACCGTAGGCCCCATTCTCAAGGGAACAGAGGTAAAAATATCCAAGAACGGCGAAATTATTTATCGGCATCCTGGTGCTTTCGTTGGTTATTATAAGGACCCCGTTAAGACTGCTGAGGTTCTTAAAGACGGGTGGTTTTGTAGTGGAGACAGCGGCTTCATTACTCAGGATGGACACATTGTCTTTCTGGGCAAGATGAAAGACCTTGTTGAGCTGGTCGGTGGTGATAAACTGTCTCCCCAAGTTATTGAGAGCTGGCTGAGGTTCAGCCCCTATATCAAGGACGCCTGGGTTCTAGCTGGTCCAGAGGGAGCCTATGCCTCAGCAATCATAGTAATCAACTATGATAGTGTAGGCAGGTGGGCAGGACAAAGGGGAGTGGCTTATGCTACCTTTGCCGAGCTTTCCCAGAAGCCAGAGATTTACGAGTTGATAAAGATGGAGATAGCCAGAATAAATGGAGCTTTAGCGCCGGGTGTCAGAGTAAAGAAATATGTCAATCTGCACAAGGAATTCGACCCCGATGAAGGTGAGCTAACCAGAAACAGAAAGCTGAGAAGAAAATTTATGGAAGAGCGCTACTGCGAACTTATTAATGCCATCTATAATGACAGGACCGAGGTGCCAATAGAAGTTCAAGTTAAACACCGGGATGGGCGAATGGGAACAATAAAGACTACTATTAGCATCCAGTCTGTCTAAGGAGCTGCCCAATGAGCTTCTTCATACAATTAGTAGTTAGCGGTTTTGCCCTCGGCATGGTCTATGCCCTTATCGCTATAGGCTTCGTCATAATTCTTAAATGTTCCCAGGCATTCAACATTGCCCAGGGACAGTTTGTAATGATTGGTGGTTACCTCGGATTTACTTTCCTGGTAACGTTTCACCTGCCGGTATGGGCTAGCATCCTAGCGGCAATAGCAGTGGCTATTGTAATGGGCTTGTTAATAGAACGCCTTACTCTGCGCCCGCTGGTGGGTAAGCCGGTACTAGCTATAATCATGATGACTATAGCCCTAGGCGCTATCTTGGACGGGCTGGCAACCCTGATCTGGGGTGGCGAGTATAAGACCTATCATGGAGTACTGCCCACTTTATCCTTAAGCATCGGCGGGATATCTGTGCCCTCAGAGACATTAATTGGGGTAATAGTGGCTATTGTTGTGGTAGCTATACTTATGATTATCTTCCGCTACACCAAGAGTGGACTGGCAATGATGGCCACTGCCGAGGATGAGCAGGTGGTGCAGAGTGCCGGTATCAGGGTAACTACCGTTTATGCCCTCTCCTGGGTAATCGCCTGTGTTACTGGCGTAATCAGCGGTATCCTGCTAGGTGGCGTATCTGGTGTTATGATACCAATGTCAGAGATCGGATTGAAGGCATTTGCCGTAGTGCTTTTGGGAGGGATTGACTCAATCGGAGGGGCAATTGTCGCCGGGATAATACTCGGTGTTCTGGAGAATGTAGCTGCTGGCTACCTTGATCCACTCTTGTCCGGTGGTGGTGTGGCTCATGTCTTCCCGTTTATAGTTATGATAATTGTGCTAATCTTCAGGCCCCATGGTCTATTTGGTCTGCGAAGGATAGAGAGGATTTAATAAATGAGCTTGCCCAGCGGAACCTTTAACCAGAGCTATGCTCAGGATATGGCTATCATCCGCACCAAGGCTCAGTGGATAATATTGTTTGCTTTCCTCGTCTTTCTTTTCACCTGCCCCCTATATTTCAGTGACAGAATACTGACCATACTGACCATAATTGGCATTACCGTTATCAGTGTGCACGGGCTAAATATTTTAACCGGATACTGTGGCCAAATCTCCCTGGGTCATGCTGGCTTTATGGCAGTAGGTGGCTATGTCTCCGGCATCCTGTGTGCCAAGCTTGGCTGGTCATTCTGGGCGGCTCTACCCACTGCGGGCCTAGCTGCAGGAATAGCGGGTTTAATCTTCGGTTTGCCATCATTAAGGATCAAGGGCTTCTACCTGATTATGGCGACAATAGCCGCCCATTTTATTATTATCTGGGTTATACTCCAGCTATACAATGTCACTGGCGGTGCTGATGGATTAGCTGTGCCCAGACCTGAGATAGGCGGTTTTGTGTTCAAATCCAAAGCTAGCTATTTCTACCTTGTTATGGTAATTGCCTGTCTGGTTACATTTTTGACTAAGAATATAGCCAGGACCAGGGCAGGCAGAGCCTTCATCGCCATCAGGGATAATGACCTGGCGGCTGAGGTCATGGGGATCAATCTGTGGGCTTATAAGCTGCTGGCGTTCTTTATCGGCTGTGTTTTTGCCGGTGTGGCTGGCTCGCTGCTGGTTCACTACATTGCTTTTGCCTCCGTCGACCAGTTTCCCTTTATGAATTCGGTGTGGTACTTGGGCATGCTAATTGTCGGCGGTATGGGCAGCACCGCAGGGGCTATCTTTGGCGCTGTGTCCCTAAAGCTGCTGGATGAACTGGTGACCATTGCTGGCCCGGCATTGGCTGCGATTTTTCCCGCTATTGCTGCCCAGGCAGCCGCCTCACTCAGCCTAATCATGCGCGGGTTGGTAATTATCCTCTTCCTCATCTTTGAGCCCAGGGGACTGCATCACTGGTGGGAGCGTATAAAGGCATATTACCGGCTATGGCCGTTCTCTTATTAAAAATGAAGTGAAGGGGGTGATTGAATCCAAGAAAACAGCAATTTTATTAAAAACAATAGTGAAAGGGGGTGGTTAAATTCAAAATAACGGCTGATTTATGGGCTAAATCAAACACAAACTAGAAAGGAGAAGAAATGTCTAAAATCAGGTGGGTATTTATAACTTCCCTGGTTATCATGCTGGTAGCACTTCCGGCATTTGCTGCCTGCGGTGAACCAGCACCAACAACAACCGCACCACCAAAAGTGGTATATATCGGCGGTACCATGTCTCTAACCGGTGCCTATGCTGAAGACTCAGCAGCGGTTCTGGCCGGTTTTGAGGACTATGCTAAATATGTAAATGAGACCAAGCTTATGGCACCGTGGCGGACTGAAAAATTCCCCGCTGATACAACCGTGGAGGTGCTGTGGCGAGATGATGAGCTCAAGCCAGAGAAGGCACTATCTATCTATGAGGAGCTTAAGGACAAAGGATTGCTGGTCGAACATGGCTCAGGGTCGCCACAGGTGCTGGCACTAATGGAGAGGATGGATGAGGATCAAGTTGGTGCCACCACCATGGCCGTTGGCCCCTATCTACTGGCGCCGCCAAGAACCGTCTTCCTTCAATACCCTATTTATACCGATGCGTGCGCAGCCATCGCTGACTGGTTCTTAGAGAACTGGGAGGGAACCGCGAAACCAAAGGTTGCCTACCTTACCGCCGATAACGCCATGGGTAAGTCAGTTATGATACCTGAGATGGATGCGTATCTCACAGGGGCAGGATTCGAGTTGGTTGGCAGCCAGCTTGTCCCTCTAGTACCTACGGCACCACCAACCACCCAGCTTTTGTGGCTGAAGGACAATGAGGTTGACCTTGCGCTTGGTGTTATGATTAACCCCGGTGCACAGCCAACTTGGAAGGAAATGGTCAGGCTTGATATGGGACCCGATAAGGCCTATAAGATAGCCTTCGGCACTGCTTCCCCCGGTCACAGTGCAGTGTTCGCTGAGGCTATGGGTGAGCTGGGTGATGGTTACATCTGTGCAGGTAGCTATCCCCCTCTGGATGACCTCGCCGTCCCAGGAATTAAGTTCTGCGATGACATACAGAATATGTATCGCCCCGGCAATAAGGTTACCCACATCATGTATGCCCATGGTGTTGCTGAAGCCATGACCCAGGTTGAGGCATTACGGCTTGCCATGCACGAAGTGCCCTTTGACCAGCTAAAGCCAGTTGATGTGCTGGAGCACGGCTTCTACAAGATTAAGAACCTTAGCACCGGTGACATAACCAGTACACCGCTGACCTTTGGTCCAGGTGACGTTTATGGCATAGACAAAGTACTTGTTCAGCAGGTACAGAATGGTAAGTCTGTAGCCCTGGGCACCTGGCCGGTTCACTATATCTATGCGAAGTAGTAACTGTTATTCCGGGGGCTCTGCATAGAGCCCCCGGAAACTCCCGGTGAAACCAAATAATAAAAAGCTAGCTTCCTGCGTCGTGTGAAGAGCGTAACATGGCAAAAGGAAACTGGGTCTAATGATGCCTCATGCCTATTAACATGCTCCAGTGGGTAAAGGACAGAATGGACAGGGCCGGGGAGTAAGAGCTATTACGGAAATGCACTGATATTTTCAGTGAGTTAAACCGGGCCAATTATATTTGCCATAAAAACTTCCATTTATGGTTATATAACGTGGCATAGTTGAAATTAAAGGGGAGGAAGAGATGAGCCCAATTCGAGAAGACATGTCTATATTTAACAAATTCGACTTTGAGAGGAAGCCCGTAGGTGTTAAGTTCTTATCCACTAAACCAGATGGACTTGAGAAGTTAGATAAGATTCTGGATTTTTGTGAGATGCTTGTCGAAGCGCAGAATGGCAGCCCTTTTTATGTGGCGAAAGATAACTTCACGTGCGTAGGACCGCTGCTATTGGGCATGGTGGATAGTGACCCGATTTTCGAGAGCGGAGAGGTAGGACCTAAGTTGGAGGTCTATAAGGAAGCACGTGCCAATAGGAGAATTTATCAGGCCCTTCCAAGACTGGACAAGGGCACCGTTAACTATGTAGCTTTCTCTCCTCTAGACAAACTCCAATTCGAGCCAGACGTGTTAGTTGTCACTGCTAACACAAGTCAAACAGAAATTTTACTGAGAGCAGCGAGCTATACAAGCGGGAAAATGTGGTCCAGTAAGGGGACATCGGTTATAGGATGCGCATGGCTATATATTTACCCTTATGTGAGTGGCGAGTTAAATTTTACAATCACTGGTATTAATTCTGGCATGAAGTCAAGAAGGCTATTTCCAGAGGGTCTGATACTTATATCTATCCCCTGGGACTTGCTCCCAAGTATGGTAGAAAATCTACAGGATATGAAATGGGTTACTCACTCGTATACTATAGGCAGAGAGGAACATAAGAAGAAAGTTAAGAGAATAGTTGACGAATTAAAGCAGGAATTTATAACCAAATAAGATAAGAGCATAAGTCAAAGAGTAGAAGAGGTACGAAATAGCATGCAGAGCCCACGGAAACTCCCACCCTCCCTTGAGATATCCCTCGTATAGGGAGTAGCATAGTATAAGTTAACAGCGCAGCAGTGCCACGTCTAATACGGATTCCAGGGGTACCACCAATTTCCCTGCCAGCTCACTTTGAACGTAACCATTTCATTGCGTAACCTATATTTTGTATATCCCAAGCACTTCGTAGTCAGCGGGAATGGCGTGTGCTTTCACCACCTGTGCCGGGTCGAATCCAGTCACCTGCCAGCTGCCTCCGCTCCAGCCCATCTCTTTTGCCGCCAGGAAGAAATGCGACATGGCGATGCCCACATCGAGACGATAATAACGCTTGCCATCACGAACACTGCTGTATCTTCCTCTGGCATCAGCCACAGCTATTATCTCCTTACCGGATACCAAAAATCGCCACGGCTGAGCGTTAACCCAGGACGGTGCCAGGCGAGCGCATTCTAGAGCTTCAAGAAGTTCCTTATCCTCTGTATCAAGCGGTGAACCCCAGTCAGAGCCAAAGGCTATCTGGTTAAGCGGCTTTCTCCTTCCGAAGTTCATCGCCCCCAGCTCGATGATGTCATGCGCCACCCGGCCGTAAAACGAGGTGTCCGGATAGCCAAGCGGAGTCAAGGCGATAACGCGCTCCCCCTTATCCAGACCCAGAAAGCCACCGATTCGTTCCTCGGTGAACATGCCCCCGACCCAGCAGGTACCCAGACCACGCTGGGTGGCAAAGAGTATCATCTGCTCCATGCGGAAGCCCATGTTCAACATAAACAACGGCTTCTCCTCCGATGTAGCAATGATGAAATGCGGCGACGAGCCAAAAAGAAATCGTGCGCCGGTTAAATAAGTCATTCGCGCCGCCACCGGCTTTCCCTCTTTGATTAGATAAAAGCGGACTCTAATGCCATCATCCAGAGCCAGCGAGTTCTCACCGGATTTGACTACAGATTGCAAGCTCTCATCCGGGACAGGTTTTCGCTCATAATGACGCACGCTGATGCGCCTGCGTATGGCCGAACGTATACCAGACGAATTCACGTTTAACTGAATAAGTTTACCTTTTGCGATTTACCGTCTTTGTCGATATGTTCGATGCTGATAGGGAAACCCTTGCCGCCAGCGGTTTTCACTTTCGTCTTGGCAAGCTCCAGCATGTCCATGGGATCGACACAGGCCTCGGGCGGTAAGACCCCCTTCTCCTTGATCTTTCCTGTAGCCATAAGTATAGCGCCTATTGCTGCCGGGATACCTGTACCCTCACCCATCCCCTGCCCCCTCGACGACATCGAGAAAATGTAAGTGTTTTTACCGCCGTCCTTGTATCCCTTGACCACAATTTTGAGACAACCCATAGGCTGGTTAATCTTAGCCTCTTTCAACAATCTCTCCCGCTGAGAAAGTATGAAGGCGACAGCAAACTCCAGAGGAATAATTCTGCGACCCTGGACCTCGACCGGCTTCTCATCGGTAATACCCAACCTCACCATTCCCTTTATCAGCTCGGCATAAGCCGGCGGCAGCACCAGACCGAGGTTGGTTACCCTCTTCACACCCTTCAGGTACCTGGGCAAAGTTATGGTCTCGGGATGCGGGTAGCCATATACGCTGTAAGTACCCACATCTTGAAACTCAGCCTCCTCTTCCAGTGCCTTTCCGCTGTCCTCAAAGAGGTTGACCGCGGTAAACGTGCCATCGAGAAACATCGGTATGTCCACCTTCATGGAGTGTATTCGGTGCTTCACCACCGCTGGTCCCTCCACCTTTTCGCCGCCATGGGCATGATATATGTCTACCGCTTCGACCTGGTCAAGCAGTGAATCGGCGCAGAACCTGACCAGAACATTTGCCACGCCGGGAGAACTTCCCATTCCGATGAGCGCTGAAATTCCTGCCTTCTTAGCCTTATCATCCATCGCCAGAAGCTTCTCGGTGGCATCGAAATCATCGCAGACATCAACGTAGTTTATTCTGGTTTCTATCACCGTTTTCATTATGTTAGGCCCGTGCTTATAGAAAGGCCCAACACAGTTCAGTACAACCGATGAGCCGCCGATTGCCCTTCTTACGCTCTGGGAATTCTCAGCATCAAACTCGACAGCAGTTAACTTGCTTCCCTTAACCGCCCGCGCCAGTTTCCTTGCCGCCATGATATTTATATCGGCAACCGTTACATCTGAAAATACGCCGCTTGAAGCCAGCGTTTCGGTGGCTATGCTGCCAACAGCCCCACATCCACCCAAAACTGTAACCTTAGTCATTTCCTCTCCTTAAACTCTAATGCCTTTGCTGAACGGGTCG
>Ga0209427_10002147_pt1 | contig 23135 bp, 16 predicted proteins | sample DeeMarSWOR136_30_FD_187465 | JGI IMG/M metagenome (GOLD analysis project Ga0209427, IMG submission 187465) | Marine sediment microbial communities from White Oak River estuary, North Carolina - WOR-1-36_30 (SPAdes) (version 2) | ecosystem: Environmental > Aquatic > Marine > Intertidal zone >...
GGAGCTTGTTGGACGCCCCCATCATGTCAACAGGGGCAACGTGCAGGCCCGCCCGCCATCGCGAGCCCCTCAGGCGAGGCGGGCGGGGCTGCCCAGAGACAGATATTAGGGACAGGGGGTCCTTCGACGTTGCTCAGGACCGTGAGCCTGTCGAACGGCCGTTCCAAAGGCATGAGAGGCATGGTTGCGGTCTGGACGACCACCTCCCGACGGCCCCTCGAGCAAGCAAGAACTTCTTCAAGTTATTTCTGGGACGTGAGACTAATTCTCCCGACCGGATTTGGGTTGCCGATTCACCAGCACCATGCCCAGGCTGACCAGGATCAGCGCCAGAATGAGATTCAGCCCGATGCCTTCCCCCAAGATCAAGGCGCCGCTCAAGAACACGCCGAAAACCGGCGTAAAAAATGAAAAGGCGTGGAGCAAAGACACGGGGTAGCGGTGGATAAGCACAAACCAGACAAGATAGCTCAGGAAGGCCACGATGATGCATTGATAGAAAAGGGCCAAAATGGTTGCCCACGACAGACTCCAAGGAAGGGGCACGATGGGGTTCTCGAAGAACACGCTCATAAGAAGCAGCGGAGGCGTGGAGAAAAGAACCTGATAGAAAAGCGTCTGGAGGGGTTCGGTCTGCTCGGCCAGAAACCTTTTCAGGTAAACCGTTGTGGATCCCCACAGAAGACCAGCGCCAATGGCCATCAAGTCTCCCGGCAGCGTGCTGACGGAGAAGGATCCCATCTCCTGAATAAAAAGAGAGGTCACGCCTGCAAAAGCGAGAATGAGGCCGGCTATTTTCCAGCGATTGAGACGATCTCCTTTCAGGAATAAATGGGCCTCAAGAGCCACGAAGAAGGGCGCCAGGTAGAGCAGCACGTAGGTTCGCGACGCCAGCGTATATCCAAGCCCTACATATATGAGAGCGAACTCACCTCCAAAAAAAAGGCCCAGCACGATCCCGTGAAACAGAATGGCTCTGGTAGGGAAAAGGGTTTTTCCTTTTGCCTGCAGCCAGATAAACAGGCACCCACTGGCAATCACGGATCGAAAACCCGCCATGAACAGGGGCGGCAACTCGCGGGCTGCGATCTTGATGGCGGCCATGTTGCCCCCCCAGATCGTGGCCAAGATCAAAAGAATGGCCATGGGTTGCCAGCGAAGTTGTGATTTTTCCATATTGTGGCGGAGAATACAGACCAACCCACTCCATGTCAACAGTCCCCGGAGCACTGAAACTCTCCCACCAAAGGTCGGAGCTTCTTCATTTGTTTAACACGTTACGCCGTCAAAAAAGCCCGATAGCCACAGAGCGCAAGGTGATGGCATCTTTTCTAGAGTGCCTGGCGGGAGGCCTTCGTCATTTCATGGCGTTACGGAATGGGGGACCCCCTGGCCCGGTCCTCACCAATGGCGGCAGGAGAGCGATTTTGAAGTCTCGCAGAGAGCCCTGTTGCTCCTATGAAATTGATTCCCTTGAGTGAGGACCGGGAACAGTGGAGGGGGGAGGCCTGCCCGCCAGCATGAGCCGCACAGGCGAGGCGGGCGGGCTTCACCCGTCCGTAACCCCATAGAAATGACCAGGCCGGGAGCCCCGGTAGGAGAGAAAAGATACCATCACCACCGCGACACCGGACTCATTGAATTTCAATTTTTCTCGATGATTAAGTGGCTGCATTCACCCCCGACCAAAGCTGGAGGCATTCTGTAGCGCTTTCGTAAAAAAGAAAGGCAAGCTCACCGCTGGCACTTTTTCCTTGACATAAATATATCGAACCGCTATATATTGCTAAAATACATATCGGAGCAGCATATTATGCACGTCAAATCCATGCTCTTAGGCTTCCTCATGCATCAAAGCATGACAGGCTACGAACTCAAGAAGCTTTTCTCCATCTCCTTTTCTTTCTTTTCAGGGCTCAGCTACGGCTCCATTTACCCTGCTCTCAAGAAAATGGAGCAGGAAGGCCTGATCACCATGCAGCTCCAAGTGCAGGACGGCGCTCCCAACCGAAAGGTGTATACCATCACGGATGAAGGCAAGAAGGCATTTCTCCACGCCCTCAAAGCCCCTTTTACGCATGAGCGCGGAAAACACCCCTTTCTGACCCGCCTTTTCTTCTTCGCCTACCTCACGCCTGAGGAACGCATTGCCACAGCAACGACATTTCTCGAATCCATTCAGGATATGCAACGGAAATTGGAGACAGCTCGCCCTGAAATCGAAGCACGGGCCGACAGGTTCCAGTACCTCTGCTTTGAATCCGGCCTGCGGTTGATCCAGGATTTGATTCAAAATGTCACGGACGTGGTCACGACCCTAGAAGAAGAATCGATGCACGCGGAGCCAGGCTGCAAATTGGGAGGAGCGCCATGAAAAAGCTCAGCAAGCCCAAACAAATTTTCCTTTACATTGCACCCTTCCCTGCCTTGGCTTTCTTTAAGATATGGGCTGCGGGCAGCGCAAAACCGGCAAGCCTCACGATCATCGCTCTTCTCATGTTGGCCTATTGCGCGATCATGATCGGTATTGCCTACCGGTGGGACAAGCCGGGCTATTTTGACTGGGCTGTAACAACATATTTCGCTGTGGTTTCCTGCTCTCTCCTTCTGTGGCCCCTTTGGGCCAGCGCGCTCTTCTCCAAGTATGCGGTTACGGGCATCTACGCGTGTCTCTTTGCAGCCGCCTTTATCCCGCCTCTCTTCGGCATGGACCCCTTTACCTACCACTATGCCAAAAAATACACGCCCGAGGATGCCTGGGAAAACCCCATTTTTGTGAAGATTAACCTCACCATGACCTATGTCTGGGCCGGGCTTTTTGCTCTCTGCCTGCTCATGAGCCTTTACCCTTCTGTTCTCACGCGCGCACTGATTCCCCTTGCACTCATCCTTGGATTTGGCTTGCCCTTTAATGTCCGCTTCCCGGACTTTTATCTGAGGAGACTGGGGCTGCCTTCGCTGGCTGCACAGAGGCGCATGGCACAGCAAGAAAAGAAGCCCTCAGAACGGCCAAAGAACCTGCCTTCGAGCGCCTGGGAAGCCATATCCCACATGCCCGATGTGTTCAATGTCCAGGCAGCCGGAGACCTTTCAGCGAACATCGGGTTTGTTGTGTCCGGTTCGGAAACCTTCGAGGCCTATTTGAACATCCATGGCGGCCGATGCAGCCTTGAAGACCAACCGTCACATAAACCGGACATCACAATCCGAACCCCGGCGGAGGTTTGGTTGGCCATCTCCAGGGGGGAACGGAGCGGCCAGGAGGCTTTCATGCACAAGGCCTTCACCGCTGAAGGCAACCTGGGACTGCTTTTGCGCATGGGACAGATCTTCAGCGCTCCCTCCTCTGTAGCCTCGGAGAAGAGTTATACACCGGAAAGATCCCCGGTTGCTGCAAACGCAGCAACTGAGCACAAAGATGAATCTATGCCCTCAAATGGAAAGGAGAACACCATGAAAGTACTTGCCCTGAACTCAAGCCCCCGCACCGGCAGGGACAGCAAAACCGAACTCATGTTGAATGCCTTGGTTGAAGGCATGCGCGAAGCCGGCGCAGACGTGGAGGTGGTCAATCTTCGCGAAAAGACCGTGAACAATTGCATCGGCTGTTTCACGTGTTGGACCAAAACGCCCGGTGTCTGTGACCACAAGGACGACATGACCAAAGAGCTCTATCCCAAGTGGCTCGAATCCGATCTTGTGGTCTATGCCACCCCACTTTATCATTACACTGTAAACGCCACCATGAAGGCTTTTGTTGAACGGACGCTCCCTGTCCTCCAGCCTTTCTTTGAACAAAATGATGAAAAAACCCGCCACCCCATGCGACACGAACCTCCGAAGGCCGTGTTTCTCTCTGTGGCGGGGTTTCCGGAACCGGCCGTGTTTGACCAGCTCTCCTCATGGGTCAACTTCATCTTCGGCCGCAGTAAAAGACTTCTGGCTGAGATATACCGCCCCGCTGCAGAAACCATGACATTTCCTGCTTACAAGGAAAAAAACCAAGACATCCTTGATGCCACAAAGCACGCAGGCCGGGAACTCGTTGAGTCATCCGGGGTTTCTTCCGAGACCATGGCTCGCGTCACGCAGGTTATCGTAGAGGACAAAGAGACCATGTCCAAGGTGGCCAATCTCATGTGGAAGACCTGCATTGCAGAGGGTATCACGCCCAGGGAATTCGTGGAAAAAGGGCTCATCCCCAGGCCAGATTCCATCGAAACCTTCATGCTGATCATGCCCATGGGATTCAATCCCAATGGTGCAGGAGACACCAAAGCCATCCTTCAGTTTAATTTTTCCGGGGATGTTGAAGGGTCGTGTCATTTCAAAATTGAAAACCGCAAAATTGAGGCACTGACCGGCATTGCTGAAAATCCGGATCTCACCATTGAATCCCCCTTCGAGGTTTGGATGGACATCATGACAGGCAAGGCGGACGGCCAGCAAATGTTCATGGAACAGAAGTACAAGGTCACGGGCGACCTGTCCCTGCTCATGCGCATGAACCAACTCTTCGGGAAGTAGTGCACACCGCCCCTCATCCGCGCCCGGCTACGAGCGCGAATGAGAACAGGCCATCGCTTCATAATACAAGAATATATGATACGGAGCACTGGTGTCGTGTCCCAGAAATTCCTATCATAATTCCCAAAAATCGAATGGCCAAAATCGGGCTCTCTAGGGGCCGTCGGGAGGTGGTCTTTAAAACACCATCATGCAACCCTGAATCTCATGTGGGGGAGGGGTTTATCCCCTCCCGCGGGCGGGCTTCCGCCTTCGCCTAGGCTACGGCACGACAAGGGACGACCACCTCCCGACAGCCCCTCGAGCAAGCAAGAACTTCTTCAAGTTATTTCTGGGACGTGATACCAGTTTCACAGAGGATCGCCAGAAACAGCGATTGCACTCCCCATCCCTTTGCGGTATAGAGCGGTTATGTCGGGTGTAAAACTGATGAGAAAGCCGTCCATCAGACAACCCCCATGGAAGCGATGGCTTCGAGCTGCCGCTCTGTGTCTCACCGTGGCATGCCTGGGACTTGCGCTCTATGGCTGGCATCTATCCGAACAGATTGAAAAACGCTTTTCCGGACGTCGGTGGTCTATTCCTTCCAAGGTCTTCTCGGACACCACCATCCTTTATCCGGGGCAAAGCATCAATAGGACCTCGCTCATGGCCAAGCTGGAAGGCCTTGGCTACAGGAAGGTTTCTCACAAGCCCTTGCGAAAAGGAGAATCACAGATCTCGGACACCACGCTCGACCTCTATCTCAACGACTTCGAAGGGCCCTACCGAAACAGGCCTGGATTCCCTGTCCGAATAGACATCAAAGAAAGCAGCATCACAGCAATTTCCCACTTAGAAACGGGCCAGCCCATACCGATTCTGGAATTGGAGCCCGAGGAACTCATGCTCTTTTTCGGCTTGGAGCGAGAACAGCGCAGGCTCGTTTCTGTTGATCAAGTCCCTCAGCATGTCATTTACGCTGTATTGGCTGCAGAAGACAGTCGCTTTTTCGACCACCATGGTTTGGACCCACGGGGTATTGTCCGGGCGCTCTATACCAACCTGCGCTACGGGCGTATTCGGCAAGGCGGATCCACCATCACGCAGCAACTGGCGAAGAACGTCTTCCTCACACCGGAGAGGACATTCTCCAGAAAATTCAAGGAGCTTCTCATGGCCCTGACCATGGAGGTCATGTATGACAAAAAGGAAATTCTGGAGATCTATCTCAATGAAATCTATCTCGGGCAAAAGGCGTCGATTTCCATTAACGGCTTTGGAGAAGCCTCCCACTTCTATTTTGGGAAACCCGTAAGTGAGCTTTCTCTGGCAGAGGCGGCGGCCCTTGGCGGTCTCATCAGGGCGCCCAATCTGTACTCTCCTTATATAGACCGGGAACGCTGCGAGGAACGGAAAGACCTGGTCTTGCAGACCATGTACAGACACGGCTGGATCGCTCAGGAGCAGCTTCGCACAGCCCTTGACCAGCGTGTTATCCCAGCCGGTTTTGAGTCTTACACCAGGAAGGCGCCCTATTTCATGGACTACCTTTCTCAGCAGCTCAGCGCACTCTATCCTGCAGAAGCCTTGACCCACCTCGGGTTATCCATATACACCACCTTGGACACTCAAGTTGAGCGGGCAGCGGAAATGGCACTTCAGCGTGCGTTACGCCGGCTGGAAAGAGGCGACCCCCTGCTGAGGCGTGCGCAACCTGAGAAAAAGCTCCAAGGTGCCTTGATTGTCATGCAGCCCAAGACCGGGTACATCCTGGCCATGGTCGGGGGCCGTGACTACAGCACAAGCCAGTTCAATCGGGCTACACAGGCCCTGCGGCAACCCGGAAGCGCCTTCAAGCCCTTTGTCTTTTTGAGCGGGCTGGACGAGTACACGCCGGCTTCGATGCTCTCTAACGAGGAGAGATCCTATGCCGTTGACGGCACGGTATGGCGCCCTCAAAACTACGTGCCCGTACCGGAACCCCGGATCACCATGCGAAACGCGCTGGCAAAATCCGTCAATCTGGCCACTGTGGATCTGGCTATGAAGGTGGGGCTGGATCGGGTCATCAGCACGGCTTCTGCCTTCCGATTTTCAACGCCCCTCAGAAGCTACCCCTCCCTTTCCCTGGGGTCGTCGGAGGTGATCCCCCTCGATTTGGCTCGGGCCTACTGCGCCTTTGCTGCAGACGGCGTCCTCCCCCTTCCCCTGTCCCTAAAGGAGGTGGTCAGTGACAAACACGACGTCATAGAACGGAGGCACATGACCGTTGAACGGGTGACTTCACCAGCGAAAGCGTTTATTATGACCTCCATGTTGCGAAGCGTGGCTGAGGAGGGCACAGCCCGTTCCTTGAAGAACATGGGTATCTCATTCCCCGTTGCCGGCAAGACAGGAACGACCAATGGATTCAAAGACGCGTGGTTTGTAGGGTACACGCCGGACATCCTGGCTTTGATCTGGGTGGGCTTTGATAACGGCGAGTCCCTGCACAAATCAGGCGCCCTGGCCGCCTTGCCCATATGGGCTGATCTCATGAAAGCGATACCCCAGTACATTTCAGGGAACTGGTTTGCCATACCCCCCGGTGTGGAAAGCAAGTGGATCTGCCCGGAAAGCGGGCAACTTGCGATTCCCGGCCGCTGTCCCAAACCCGTGGACGAATTCTTTCTTTCTGGCAACGCGCCCACAGAGTCCTGTCCCATCCACAGGACATGGGGCATTTTGGAACACCTTATCGAGGAGGTTAGAGATCTTATCGAGAATCTGTAAATGGTTGCTACTCCCTTTCCTGGTGTGGGCCTTTTCAAGCTGCGCCCCGGTTTCTATCAGGGAAACGCCCCCGCCTCCAGAAGAGCCGCTACCGTCCACTTCTGAGGAAACGCTCCCCTCTCCTCCTGAAAAGGAGGCTCTGGACCGGACAGAACCCGTTGAGACGCCGGAAGGACCCAGTCCGCGCGCGGTGGCTTCTCTTCGCCTAACAGACCATGCCCGACTCCTTATCGAAACCGGTCAGCCGGATGAGGCCATCAGAACCCTTGAGCGGGCCATTAATCTGAATCCAAGCCATGGCCAGAATTACTACTACCTCTCCGAGGCGTGGCTTATGAAGCGAAATTTTTCCCAAGCCGAAGAATTCAACCGTTTGGCAGCCATCTATCTCAAGGACGATCCCGAATGGATGGGCCGCGTGATAGAACAAAGGACACGAATAAGTTCCCGGCGCAAATGATAAGGACGGCAATTTACGCCCAGTGGTTGCAGGCACCAGGTGTTGATTCGGGTTTTTACCCTCAGAGGGGGATCCCTCCCTATTCTCGCTGCAAACGGCCGGTGCGGTCGCGGACCCTATTTTCACCAACGGAGTGGTCATGATATTCCTGGATGAGCACGAAATGTCGCTCTTGCCCAAATGCCTGATCATGTCTGCTCTCGGGTTCGCCATTCTCATCTCTGGTTGGCTTATGTTCGGTGATTCAAAGGGGATATGGTATCCGCTGCAACCATTTCCAATTAGGGGAGATCTTTTGCGTCGGGGCCTTTTATGGGCTTGCGCAGGAATTTATTTTATACGATTGCTGTTCACGCTTTTCATGTTCTTTAAACGCAAACTGTCTTGGATTGAGGCGATCACCATCTCGGTTTTGATGGCCCCGCTGCTTTTCGCTTTCATGGTTGTCGGGGGCAATAGCCAAGAACCTCTCGGCATCCTTGACCTCTTTGGCGCTCTCTTATACATCCTTGGATCCTTCCTCAATACATGGGCAGAGCACTCAAGACATGTTTGGAGGAAGAAGCCCGAAAACCGAGGACGGCTTTACACGCAGGGCTTGTTCAAATATGCGATGCACATCAATTACCTTGGAGACAGCCTTCTCTTCACCGGGTTTGCGGTCATTACCCATGAGCCGGCTATGCTCCTGATACCGTGCTTCATGACGCTCAACTTTGTTGTTATCCTTATTCCGTCACTGGACCGGCATCTTGCCAGGAAGTACGGCAAAGAATTCGACGACTATGCTGCCCGCACAAACAAGCTGGTCCCCAAGCTGTACTGAGATTGCCGCTGTCCTTTCCCATTTATGAATGGGTTGCCCTCTCCGGGCAAATGTCGGGGCATTCTGGCGTTCTTCTTAGGTGGAGCACGCGGATTTCAATGAACTTTTTGTTTGTTTAAATTCAAGAAAACCGATAAAACCCCAACTAAGTGAAAACACGCAAATGAAAGTTCCTTGCTGTTCCTTATCCCTTATTCGATCGCTGTTCATCGCTGTTTTTGCATCTCTGCCAGAATTGAGATATCATGTCGGCTTTCCGACTATCAATGCATATAACCCAGAATGATGAACGAATAACACCGTATCGGGTTTTGACCCGATTGGGGTAAAAATCGAAAAAAGACACTGTTGGAGAGGCGTTTTGATCCATGAAAAAAGGTGCCCTATTTAAGACCGCAAGAGTCATCCTTGTCCTAGGACTTTCTCTGGTCGCAGCATTCTTGCTGCTGGCCTTAAGACCTGAAGTGGAGCGACAAGTTCCCGAGGATACAGGCCGCCTCGTTGAGGTAATGCCAGTTGAGGCGGGCAAAACCCATATGATCATTGAGACCTTTGGCACGGTTGAACCAAGCGAAGCCCTTAAACTGGTTGCTGAGGTACCGGGCCAAATTGTCCGCATTGCCGATACATTCGAGGAAGGCCTCCTTTTCGAAAAGGACACCACGCTGATCAGGATTGATCCCCGCAACTACCAACTGGAGGTGGATCGCTGCAGCGTGCAAATCAGACAGGCAGACGCTGAAATCAAGCGCCTGGAGCAGGAGGTTCTCAACCTAAAGGCCAGCCTTGAAATCGCGAGATCGGATACGGCCTTGGCAAAGGCTGACTATACGCGGCAAAAAGACCTGGTTGAACGAAAGGTGGTATCCCAATCCAGCCTTGATCAGGCCGAACAGCGCTACCTCGCCAGCTACGAACGGTTGCAAAGCCTTGAAAATGAAATGGCCTTGATTGGTCCGAAAAAAGAACAGCTCTACGCGCAGCGGGACATGTGCCACGTGCTGCACCGGAAGGCGGAGCTTGACCTTGAAAAAACAAGCATCACAGCCCCTTTCGACGGCTGGGTGCTGGAGAAGGCGGTTGAAGCTGGCCAGCATGTGGGGACAGGCCAGTATTTGGGAACGGTATATTTGGACGGAGCTCTTGAAATTGAAGTTCGCGTTCCGGTGAAGGATTTGAAATGGCTTCCCGCGGCCGTCAACCCGGATCATCCTGTAGAAGCAGAGATCCTATTTGCCAATGACGGCGCACGCCATATTTGGAAAGGGCGCCTAACCCGTATGAAAGCGCAGATGGAGGAACGCACTCGGACGCTGCCGGTGATTATCGGGGTCGATGAGACCCGGACCAGAGGAGCTGAAAACGGGGCTATCCTGCTGAGACCCGGGATGTTTGTTCGGGTTAAGATCAAAGGCAAGGAGATCGACCGGGCATTTGTATTGCCGCGGCACGTGGTGCATGCCGGTGATGTTGTTTACACCGTAAACGATCGGCGCTTGAAAATGAAGCCGGTCCGTGTTTTGCGCAGCTACAAAGATACAGTCATTATCAGTGAGGGTCTGTCAGACGGTGAACTCATTATCAAGAGCCCCTTGTCTTCGCCTGTGGAGGGGATGCTTCTAAGGATAAAAGCGGAGGACCGATGATCTTTTAACGGTACTCAGGACGAAGAAATAAAAGTGTAGAACCTTTTCAATTCTCACTGCCAGAACTGCTGGACTAAGAAGGATTTAAGGCGACATGCACAAGCTGGGAGAATGGTCCATAAAGAACCATGTTACGATCAACCTGATCATGGTCTTTGTCATCGCGGCCGGAGCATTGACGGTGATCAAGATGCGGAGGGAATTGTTCCCCCAGTTTGCTCTGGATATGATCTATGTCGGCGTCGAGTATCCTGGCTCCAGCCCGGAGGAAACGGAAGAAGGCATCTGCATTAAGATCGAAGAGAAAATCGAGGGCATCGAAGGCATCGACCGAATGATTTCAACGGCCCGTGAAGGTTACGGCGAAGTGTTGGTCGAACTTGAACCAGGCACGGACGTCCAGAAGGTTTTGGATGAGATTAAGGCCGAAATCGACCGCATCGACACCTTTCCCGAAGAAGCCGAAGAACCCCATGTTATTGAAGTCGTGAAGCGGGATCCGACCATTTCAGTGGCTGTATACGGAGATCTTTCTGAAAAGGCGCTGCGCCGCGTGGCAGAAGACATCCGGGACGATTTGCTGGAAGCCCACCCACCGCCACCCGCAGATTCAGACGGCCTGCGGGCCCGTTTCCTTTCCATCATCAGCAAACTGAGACTCAAGACGCCGGATACCATTTCGCAAATAGATCTGGTGGGCGTTCGTGATTATGAGATTGCCATTGAGGTATCGGAAGAAAACTTGCGACGCTACGGGCTGTCTATTGACCAGGTTGTCAACGCTGTTCAAGGCGGCAGCATTGATCTTCCCGGTGGAACCATCAAGACAGAACAAGGGGAGATATTGATCCGTTCCAAGGGGCAGCTTTACACGGGCCGGGAATTTGAAACCATTCCCTTGATTACTTTGGCTGGAGGTACCGTCATATCCCTGGGTGAAGTCACCACAGTTGTTGACGGCTTTAAAGATATAGACATCAAAACCCGGTTTAACGGCAAGCCCGCCGCCATTGTGCAGGTCAACCGTACCAGCAAGCAAGACGTTATTGAAATTGCCAGGATCGCCAAAGACTACGTTAAGCGGCAAAAACCCAACATGCCGGAAGGCATCCACCTTGCTGTCTGGGGCGATCTGTCCGAAATGGTTCAAGAGCGAATTGACCTGCTGCTTTACAACGGTACCCAGGGCATCATTCTTGTTTTCATAGCCCTAGCCCTGTTTTTGAACTTTCGCTTGGCCTTTTGGGTTGCCCTCGGCATTCCCATTTCATTTATGGGCGCTTTCATGGTGCTCGACTTTTCCGACCAAACCATCAACATGATTTCCCTTTTTGCCTTTATCATGACCCTTGGTATTCTCGTAGACGATGCCATCATCGTGGGTGAGAATGCTTACACCCATTATGGTCGCGGTAAGTCACCCGGGGCTGCAGTGGTGGATGGTCTCAAGGAAGTGGGTGGACCCGTGGTGATGGCGGTGACAACCACCATGGTGGCCTTCTTGCCGCTCATGTTCGTGGCCGGCATTATGGGCAAATTCATCGCCGTCATGCCCATCGCCGTTATTGCGATCTTGTTTGTTTCCTTATTTGAAGCCCTGATAATCCTCCCCGCCCACCTGTACGGAGCCTTAACCCGTTCCGAGAAAAAGCAGGGCCTATTTACCGCCTCACACGAGCGCCTTCGAGAGAAAATAGAAGGGGGGCTCAACGTCGTCATTGAACGCCTTTACACACCGACTGTCCGGTATGTGGTGAAGAACCGATATCTCACGCTCTCTTTGGGAATTGGTGTTCTGATCATCAGCTTGGGTATCGTCATAGGAGGCTATGTGCCCTTTGTCTTTTTTCCCAAAGGCGAAAGCGACTGGATCATTGCCGATGTCAGCTACCCTCTGGGCACACCTTTTGAGATAACGAAAAGTACTGTAGAACATTTAGAAAAAAAGGGCTTTGAAATCAATGAGGTGTTTTCCGATTTTGCCCAGGCAAACAACGGCCTGGTTAAGAACGCCTTCTCGCTGGTGGGTATCATTCCCCGCCGGGACTGGAAGCCTGAGGAAATCGGCAGCCATGTGGGAGAGATTTGGATCGAACTCGCCTCATCCGAAAAGCGACGGGATATTTCCACCGCCATGATTTTGAACCAATGGCGCAAATTGGCAGGAGAAATAGCCGGTATGGACAGCCTGGTCTTTTCAACCTTGGAAGGCAGTCCGGCCGGCAATCCCATCGAGATCCAGCTTTCAGGAAAAGATTTTGATCAGCTCGAACAAGCGGCCGCCGAGCTAAAGGCAGAGCTCGCAACCTTTCCGGGCACCTTTGATATATCCGACAACTTTAAACCCGGCAAACAAGAGAAAAAGCTCCAAATCAGAGAAGGGGCCCGACCGCTGGGGATCACCATGCAGGATGTCGCCCGACAGGTTCGTCAGGCCTTTTACGGTGATGAGGCCCTGCGCATCCAGAGAGGCCGCGATGATGTGAAAGTTCTGGTCAGATATGCCGATAGTGACCGCCGCAGCCTGGCGGGCATGGAGGAGATGCGCATTCGCACCCACGACGGCCATGAGATTCCTATAGCCGAAGTGGCCGATATATACGACGGCCGAGCCTATTCGGTCATTAATCGTGTGGACCGCAAGCGCACCATAACCGTGATTTCCGACATTGATGAAGCCACGGCAAACGCCAGCGTCATTGTATCCAAACTCAAAGCCGAGTTCCTTCCAAAACTCATCCAACGATATCCCGGTATCGGTTATGATCTGGAGGGGCAGGAGAAGCGGACCCAGGAGTCCTTAGACAGCCTGGAAAACGGATACGTGCTGGCCATGATGGCCATTTTCCTTTTGCTTGCCAGCCAGTTCCGTTCTTACACCCAGCCCATCATCATCATGATGGCCATACCCTTCGGTTTGATCGGCGCCATTTTGGGCCACCTCATCATGGGCATGCAGTTTACCATGATCAGCATGTTCGGCATTGTGGCTCTGTCCGGTATTGTGGTCAATGATTCGTTGATTCTCATTGACTTCATCAATCGGGCCATCCGGAGCGGAAAGGATGTTCAAACTGCCGTGGTTGAATCGGGAAAAGCCCGTTTTCGGCCTGTCTTGCTCACTTCTGTAACCACGATCTTAGGACTCATGCCCTTACTCCTGGAGCGCAGCTTTCAAGCCCAATTCCTGATCCCCATGGCGGTGAGCATCTGTTACGGGCTCCTTGCCGCTACGCTGCTGACCCTTCTTTTTGTACCCGCCCTTTATTTGATTGTGAGAGATATTTCCGGGATTTTCACCGGCAGAGGGGGAGACGACTTTCCCACTTCGCTCCCTTCGGCGTGAGCCCTTCGGCATTGGGTAAATGTGGGGTTCATAGGATTATACGTTTCTGCATTTTTGCCATATCCCTAAATTGAAAGATTTCAAGACAGGTTATTGATCCACCCTATTATGAGAATCTTACCGTCTTATGGATGTCCCCGTTTTTCTTGCGGTGAAGATCAGCGGCGCGGTTTACCGCCCTTCCTCCATTAACCGGATCGACACCCTACGGCTTGTCGGGGACCAATCGCTTTCCCATGCTTACAACCGGGTCTTTTGAGTACCCAAGACGCTCATAGAACCGAATCACGTCTTCGTTGGATTCCCTCACTTGCACATTGATCTTCGGGCACCCAGCAAATCTCAATTTTTTCTCTGCCTCTTCCATGATCTCTGTAGCGATGCCCCGACGCCGATACTGGGGCGACACAGCCAAATAATTGATCCAGCCCCGGTGGCCCTCATAGCCGGCCATACAGGTGGCAACAACCTTACCGTCAAGAACACCAATCAGAAACCACTCGGGCCTAACTCTGAGCTTTCTTTCTATATCGCGCCCGGGGTCGTTTTGAGGTACGATCAGATTGCATTGCAGCCACAGGTCAATGACTTCACTCTCATCCTCTGATTGGTAGGGCCGTATCAGTAGCTTTTTCATGTTTCTTGTTTTCCTTTTGGTTTCCACGTCTTCAACGCAGCAGGAAAGGGGAAATCGGCTTGGAAACCTTAAGCCTTCTCTCCCAGTTCCTCCTTCAGCATCATAAAATATTCCTTGATGTATTCGTAGTCTTTCTGGGCCAGATCTCGTGTCTCTGGAAGACCCAGCCCTTCCCAGCGTGTTTCAATATCATGGAGGACAAAGTCTATAGGCTTCTTTCCATAATAGTGGCGGATATACCTCAAAATGCCCACGACCCCTAACGTGTCTATTTTATCCGCATCGTAAAGGATCTTTGATTCAAGGGTTGTCCTGTCTTCTGGGGTTGCACTGATATCATGCACCCTGATTGCATGCAGGACGGCATCCCTTTTTTCTCTTGGAAAGGCCATTCTTTCCAGCACCGGCTCTGCCTTCTCCGCGCTGAGGGCGCCATGGGCATTGTCTTCAATGTAGTGCCTTCCGAGATCATGCAGATAGACCGCCGCAACCAGGATCTCAAGATCCGCTCCCAGCTTTTCGCCCAGACGAATACAGCGTCCGAGAACACGGCGAACATGATCATCAGCGTGCACTTCAGAGGGCGCGGGAGCCTTTTGCATCTCAACGGCAAGTTCCCTCTCAAGCACCGAAATCCAGCTCTGCCACTGCTTTCCTTGATTTTCCATGGTCCCTCTCTGATTTGGTGATTCTGAAAAAAAGCGGTCAGTCCTTGACAGTCAGTTGCTCAAATCACCGGCTTGGTCTTTGATTAGAACGGAACCCATCCGTTGTAAGATGGCCGTGGGGAGGTCTTTTCCGAAGCGCAATCAGATTCCTCCTGGGCAGTGCCAGCGGCATTAAGCGTTCCAAACAAGCGCTGAATAGCCCCATAGAATCATCTCTGCCGGAGCCGTCGTCCTTCATTTCCGCCGAAATGCACCTAGGAGCCCCCTCACCCTGCCCTCTCCCCCAATCCTGGGGGAGAGGGCAGGGTGAGGGGGACTGCCTATGAGGCCCATGGGGGCGTGTAAAAAAGTCAAGGCGAATATTGCGGCTCTGGAAAAGATTTCCCCGGGGCCATCCCTGCATCATAGGTCAAGATTTGGGCGACAGCCCCTCAAGGGCTGATCCCGTTCCCACTACCAGGTATACCGAACTGTGTAGGTGATCACCTGCTCGCCATCCTCGGCCACTTGGACCGGAAAGTGAATGGTTTGGGCGTCGTACTTCTCGTACTTGTGGCTGGCTTGCGTGAGTTCCCAGTTGCTCCAACGGTAGAGGACTTCTTTGACCAGCACCTCCACCGCTCTGTCCTTGTGATTGCGCACCCGGATTTCGAAGCTTTCCGTCATGGTCTTACGACCGGTGTCCACATGAAAATGGGTGCGTTTCCGCTCACCCACAATGTCAAAGGCATTGCCGATATGAAGCTTGATTCTTTCATCTTTAGGGGTGTGATCAATCTCGTCCTCACCGATGAACTCGAGGGCGGCATCCGCCGCATCAACCTTGTAAAGACGCACTTTGCCCTTGGGCAGGGCCATGCCCATGTTGTTTTCCTTAGAGTTCGTGAACTCGATGATCACATGGACCTTCTTGTTCGACTCCTCGGCGCCGTAACCGGCGTGGGTCTGCAAGCCCCCGTAAAACCGGTATTGGGGTGCTCCTTGGTACAGAAATATCTTCTTGATGGGTACCTGGGAAGCTTTCAGCAGCTCGATCTGTTTGGTCTGGTTCTGGGCTACCGTTGTAGGCCGTTGCAGTGTGTAGAGATGGTATTCGAAAAAGGCCTTCTCCTCAAATGGGGGTGCAGCGGCTTCCTCCATGGCCAAGGCCCGGGCACGGACCGGCACCGGCCTTGGTTTACGCACCCGCCTGACATCGCCGGCAATCAACTTGAGCCGCGCCTCTTTATACGTGGCACCCGACCTGTTATCCAAGGTCACCCACCCGCCCAGGTCAAGGCGGGTGTCCTCAGGATTCAGCACCGCATTATAGTCGGCCCGCCAGTTCAGGTCCTCCGTCTGATAGGTCACCTCCACGAGTTGCCGCCCCGGCTTTTCCGTAGCCAGTTTCCATACCAGGGTTGGCTTTGTAATCAGCCCTTCAGGCAAATGGCCGAATTGAATATCCTTCACGTTGTCACCCCGCTGTACCATCACAATGTCGTCCTTCTCGCCAGACTGACGGATGACCAACTGACTGGCGTCAAAGCTCAGTAGCTCACCGGCGTAACGCGAGCCGTCCTTGGTCAGGATCTTGATGGACTTGTCAATGTACTTCTGCAAGAGCTTGTCCGCGGAGACCAAATCATACTCATAGTTCTGCTCCAGCACGCGGGCCTCGGGGTCCGTGAGCGACTTGAACTGCACACTGGTCCCGTCAATTTTCGAAGCCACGTCTGTGAATTGAATCCACCCCAGCTTTTCCTTCACCTCTACAGACCGCTTCTCTCGCACCACACCGAAGTTCTGGTTGTAGACGGTCAGGGCTACACCCGCCTCCGGTGCTTCCGCGGCATTGGCCACGGTTGCCATGACAGCGAAGACCAATGCCGTGATCCCGTATCTGAGTTTCATAGCGTGTCCTCCTCTCAAAATTCTTCAAGCCTGCACCACTATGGCTGTTGAAATCAGACTTCCTATGCGAACACGGCGCTCCGTTAAAACCAACAATATTCTGGAGCAGGGGAAGCATACCATGCCCTATTGCCCCAGCAACACGATGGGGACAGATTTCTTAAACCCATTTCCCTCTTGTTGCACCCAATAGTGTACTTCCCTTCCGAATCATTCCCCCAAGAATCATAACGCTATCTTGATTATTGTCTCTAGCCCAACGTTTCTGTCTCATGAGACAAGAAAAAAAGCGAAAAAGTTCCCAAAAATCCTTCCTCAGAGGGTCAAAAACCTTTTTTGTTGACAACCCGTGCGTTTAGAGGTCTATCAAAGACCCAAGTGTAGATAAAGGGTTCTTTTCAAACCCTGACCCGATGCGAAAGGACCAACAGAACAGAAGAGATCATCAGAACGGGTGCAACTATGCATATTTACAGGAAGATTTACGAATTCGCCGCATCCGCGGGCGCCTTTGAGGGGTATGTATACCACAAAGAAGCATTGGATGCCCGCGCCCTATCAACATGGGTTAATAACCTGGTGACCGCCTATGACCGCCTGCCCTCAGATATTCGGGTCGAAATTCAACCCGGTTTGGATCAGACCCTTGGCCGGGCTATGCGGTCCATGATTTCCGTGCTCGGCGAAGACAATGGCCTCGTGCGCAAGTTACAACCTCTGGTGGCAGGACCTATGCCAAAATCAGCCGATGATTTTCAGACAAGAAAATGGCATGAGGAGCCCTGATGTCCGGCCGTGTAAGCTGGTCTTCTCTGGGTGCTGTCGCTTTTGATCTCGATGGAACCTTGATCAATTCCATGGACGCCTACATCCGAATTCTTAAGACAGCTTTCAAAGAGATCGGGCTGAAGGAAGATGCCCGGCAGATGGTATTGTCTGCCATGAGAAAAGGGGGCTTTGATTGGAACAGGTTGTTCCCGGCCTATGGGGGTGCCCAAAGACAGACCATGCTGGAAAAAGCCAGGGAGGTGATTACCGGTGTCTATTCGCACACCTTTCGGAGAGAGGTGAAGTTGATTCCTGGAGCGGCAGGGATTCTCGAGGATATAGCCGGATTCGGCTTAAAACTGGGGCTCGTCACCTCTACGCACGCAAGATTCCTTAAAGACAAGCTTTATCCTTTGAAACTGGCCGGTGTCGGCCATCTCTTCAATGCCGTCATCACCACCGACGATGTGCCGAGAGGAAAGCCGGCCCCCGATCCCATCGTAGAGTGTGCAAAAAGGCTGTCAGTAGACCTGGGAAAAATGCTCTATGTGGGCGACACCTGTGTGGACATCCAGGCTGGCAAGGCGGCTGGAACCATGACCATAGGCGTGCTTACAGGCGCAGACGACTACCCATCGCTGAAAGCTGAGGAGCCGGACGCCATATTGGACAGCGTAGCTGAGCTGAGAGATTTTTTGGCAACCCCGGAATAAGAGAGGGGTTGAGAAAACCATCAAAGCGTCTCCTTCTGAAAAAAACATTGACAAAGGGCAGCCTCTATACTAGACAAAACAATACATTCTTTTCTGAACCATAACATGGAATACAGTCATCGCAATTTGATCAACATTATCTGGCCGGCAGGAGTTTTTGCGCCTCCATGCCCGTGCCCTCCCGTTCAGGTCATCAGACCTGGACCGCCGGGCCTGATAATGTGACAGCATCCTAAATAGCTTACACAATCCGTTATCAGGCCCGCCTGGTAACGGATTTTTTTCGCCCTAATAACCCGGGGGAAGCCCAAAGATGAAACCAAAGGAGAAATCACGCCATGGGACAAACAGCCAAACTCATTGTTGACGGAAAGACCTTCGAAATCCCGATTTTCACAGGAACCGAAGGGGAAAAAGCTATCGACATTTCAACGCTACGCGGGGAAACCGGCCTGATCACCTATGATCCCGGCTTGGCCAATACAGGAAGTTGCAAGAGCAGCATCACGTTCATGGACGGAGAAAAAGGCATCCTCAGATACCGCGGTATCCCCATAGAGCAACTGGCCGAGCATTCCACCTTTGTGGAAACAGCCTATCTCTTGATCAACGGCGAACTCCCCACCCGAAAGGCTTTGAACCGATTTTCAGTGCTGTTGAACGACCACTCTCTGGTTCACGAAGACATGCGCCTATTTTTTGAGAACTTCCCCCGAAGAGCCCACCCCATGGGCATCCTTTCCTCCATGGTCAACGCTTTGCGTGCCTTTTATCCTGAACTTCCTGACAGATCGGAGCAGGAGGAAATCAACGTCACCTTTGCGAGAATCATCTCGAAAGTGAGAACCATGGCGGCCATGTCCTACAAGATCTCCAGGGGGCACACGGTTGTGTATCCGAGATATGACCTGACCTATCCGGCCAATTTTCTAAATATGATGTTTCATTCCCCGGTTCGTCCCTATCATCTGGACCAGGACGTGGTTCGCGCTCTGGACGTCTTTTGGATTCTCCACGCGGATCACGAACAAAACTGCTCCACAGCGGCTGTTCGATTGGTGGGAAGCGCGAGGGTAAACCTTTATGCGGCTATCTCAGCGGGGATATGTGCCCTCTGGGGGCCGCTCCACGGCGGCGCAAACCAGGCGGTCATCGAAATGCTTACGGACATATATCAGAACGGCGGTGATGTGGCCCCCTTCATCACAAAGGCGAAGGACAAAAGCGACCCCTTCAGGCTCATGGGATTCGGCCACAGAGTCTATAAAACCTATGATCCTCGAGCACGTATCATGAAGGAAATGTGCGACAGGGTTCTGGCCAATTTAGACCGGCATGATCCCCTCCTGGATATTGCGAAAAAGCTCGAGGAAGTGGCCCTGGAAGACCCCTATTTTATAGACCACAATCTCTACCCCAATTTGGACTTCTATAGCGGTATCGTCCTAAGGGCCATGGGCATTCCCCTCAACATGTTCACCGTTATGTTCGCCATAGGGCGCTTGCCGGGATGGCTTAGCCAATGGAAGGAAAGCATGGATGACCCTGACTGGAAGCTTCACCGGCCCCGTCAGCTTTACATCGGACCCAAGGGCAAGGACTATACGCCTTTTAGTGAACGTAACGGAGATGGCATGGATGAAAGAGAGAACTCAGTGAGCAGATCGTCCCTGGGAATCGGATTTGGGCTCTCTTCAACGCAAGGCAAGGATTTCTAAAGGCCAAGCCCCCCAGATGCCCTCAAATCAAGGGCGCCCCCAACCCTGCCTTTGCCCCATCATAATGCAGCGGGAGCGTTGACAAAGGGGATGGTTTGGTGGGGGGAGGCCCACATGTTCAGCTGATCTGCAAGATGCGATAGAAGATGGATTAGAAAGCTTCCTCCCGCCCAATGTATTTTTTCCTCAGTTTCGGCTTTTCTATTTTTCCCGTGGGATTGCGGGGAATCTCTCCAAAGAAAACCTTCCGAGGTCTCTTGTATCGTGGCAAGTCTTTGCAATACTCGAATACCTCTTCCTCGGTTAGTGACTTTCCTGGGGCAACCTCAATCACGACAGCAACGATTTCACCGAGCCGCTCATCAGGATAACCGATGGCCGCAGCATCTTTGACGCTCGGATGGGAGTATACGAGATGTTCAACCTCTACAGGAAAAACGTTCTCCCCACCCGTAATGATAACATCCTTTTTCCGATCCACCAGATAAACGAATCCATCCTCGTCCTCCCTGGCCATATCCCCTGTATAGAGCCACCCATCCCTCAAGGCTTGGGCAGTGGCTTCAGGGTTCTTATAGTATTCTCGCATGACGCCGTTGCCTCGAAGAACAAGTTCCCCAGTTTGACCAGGCTCTACATTATTTCCCCCTTCATCAACAATACGAGCCTCCCAGTTGAATCCGGGTTTGCCTATCGATCCAACCTTGTGGGTGTTTTCGATGCCCAGGTGCATGCAATTGGGCCCTGATGATTCACTGAGACCGTAGGTCGTGTCATAGTCCATGCTTGGGAAATATTCGCGCCAGCGCTGGATCAGTGATGGGGGCACCGGCATGGCCCCGATATGCATGAGCCGCCACTGATCCAGCTTATAGTCCTTTAAGTCCAATTCTTCTCTGTCGAGCTTCAAAAGAATATCCTGGGCCCAGGGGACTAGAAGCCAGACGATTGTCCCTCCCTCTTCGCTCACCGCTTCCAGGATCCACTCCGGTGAGACACCCTGTAGAATGACGGCCCGCCCGCCAACAATGAGACTGCCGAACCAGTGCATCTTCGCTCCCGTATGATAGAGGGGGGGTACCAAAATAAAATTGTCTTCCCTCCTCTGCCCATGATGAATATTCTCCGTAACGCATGCACAGACCATGTTCTTGTGGGTCAGGAGGATTGGTTTTGGACGGCCTGTGGTTCCGGAGGTGAAATAAAGACCGCAAGGATCGCTGTAGGCGAGGGGCACATCCTGCCGTCCAGCCGGGGCATCCTTGAGCAGTGTTTCAAAGGAGTCGGCATAGGACGGAATCTCGCTGCCTGCACAGATGTAGCTCCTTACCCCCGCCTCATCTTTAACAGCATCGATCCTTCCAACGAACTCCTGCCCGAATAGAATAAGGTCCGGCTCTGCAACATTGACGCAATAGGCAATGTCGGTGCTGGTGAAACGAAAGTTGAGAGGGACCACCCACGCTCCCGTTCTTACGATGCCGAAATAGGCAATAAGCCAGTCAATCGAGTTATACATAAGGTGAACCACCTTCGAACCTTTGTCCACACCTTTGCTTCGAAGCACATTTGCAAAACGGTTGGCACCGTCATCAAATTCCTTCCATGTCATCTCATGTCTCTTTTTCTCAGCGGGAATTCTCTCGACAAGCGCTATTTCGTCAGGATACATCCGTGCATTTCTCGCCAGCATCTCTCCGATGTGTATATCCATGCCCATCATCGCACCTCCTTACGCTCTCGTGCTCAGAAGCTTATCAATAAATTGGGTCTTTTCATGCTCCAATTCATTTGCGTTTCTTGACCTCAGCAGGCTGCTCCCAGTTCTATTGAGAAACCAAATCAATGATCATTAGTTCGGCCTTCCCCATGCTGACGCACCCCATGTTGATCGCCAAGTCATAAGAATGCGGGTCATTATGGCGTTCTTTTTCAGCGAAGAAACTGAGGAAATTGGTTCTGCTGCGGTCTCTTTCCCGGATGACTTTCTCAGCGTCCGGTCCGGAAAGCCCAAAAGTATCCATGACGGTGTGGATGCGGGTGTCCAAATCAGCCACAAGAAGAACACGCCACACCTCGGGTAAGTCTTTAAGAATGTACTGCCCTCCTCTTCCGACGATGACCGCGTTTCCCCTTTCGTAAAGCTCTTTGATTATCGTTGTTGCAACACCGACATATTTCTCTTCGTCCACAATTCTGTATCGATCGCTAATGATCCTGCTGATAAACTCCTTACTGACCACTTTATCGAGGAATTTCATGAGCTTGGTGGCACCATCTTTCTCAAATGCGCGGACATCCTCGGGTGAGACGCCGATTTTGTCCGCCACATCCCTGATCATGACCTCATCCACATACTGGTATGCCAACCTCTTTGCAACCCTTCTCCCCAAAGCCCAGCCTCCGGCCCCAATTTGCCTTGATATGGTTATAACCGCCATAGACCGATGACCTCCTCTCTGGTTCAGTAGATCACAAAATGCGCACAGATCCCTTCACCGGGCGCTCGCCTCTGTCCTCTGTGCATGCAAAAAGGGGGATCAGGTCTCAGAACTTAAGTTGAAGCTGAGAGCTGTCCCCCCAATGACGTTCTTGTCCCAAAAAAGCGTATCTCGAGACTATTCTTTTTCGTACTTAAAGGAAAGATTGATTCTTGACCGATACGAACTGACCTTACCATTCTCTACGGTCATATCCAGTTTGACCACCTCAGCGACCCTCAGATCTCGCAACGTTTCGGCCGCTGTTTCAACAGCCCGTTTCGCAGCCTCTTCCCAAGACTTATCGCTTGTTCCCACAAGTTCCACAATGGTGTAGGTACTCCCCGCCATATTACCCTCCTCCGGCAAAAGGTTAGTCGAACAAAACTGCGCCTAGCCCCAAGTTTGCACCATAAACGGCCAAAGCGGATAAGTCAAGCTCTCTGTTTTTCTCTTTCTCGTGATCCTCGAGGCGGTCGCGAAGGATTCTTACTACTCGGAGCATCAAATTGTTTACATGGAACGTCAAACATACGGGGGTCATGGGGCTTTTCTGAAGTGACTGGTGGGAGGCCGCCGTTTTTTTCGTGACTTATCTGTGGGGGAAGCCCTGGCCCGGTCCTCACCAATAGGCGCAGGAGAGCAATTCTGAATCTCTTCCGAGGCCGTTGGTGAGGACCGGGAACAGCGGAGGGGGCA
>Ga0209427_10002150_pt1 | contig 23122 bp, 19 predicted proteins | sample DeeMarSWOR136_30_FD_187465 | JGI IMG/M metagenome (GOLD analysis project Ga0209427, IMG submission 187465) | Marine sediment microbial communities from White Oak River estuary, North Carolina - WOR-1-36_30 (SPAdes) (version 2) | ecosystem: Environmental > Aquatic > Marine > Intertidal zone >...
AAACCAGAACCGTGGCCCACCATGGAGTGGATCGGCGATACCGATTATAAAACCAACGTTACGTTTATGATTACCCGGGTCATGGCACCGTGTAAAATGGAGGAATATCCCCATTCTCATGACTTCGATATGTACTTACATTTTGTTTCCTACGATTTTGAACACATGAATGACCTTTTTGCGGAAATCGAAATTGGCCTGGGCGAGGAACAGGAAATGCATACCATCACTTCACCAGCCAGCGTCTATATCCCCGCCGGATTAGTCCATTGCCCTCTTATTTTCAAAAGAGTCGATAAACCTCTAATTCTTTTTCATACCAGTATAGCTTCAAAATATATAAAAAAAGAAGATTCCATAATTAAAAATTAGATAACCAATCAAGAAGATGGTCCGGCTTTTGTTTGGTATTGGGATCAAAACAAAGGGAGGAATGACAGGATGTCCACACCAGCACACAATAAGAAACTTGTCGAGACGCTATGCATGACCGTATTCCAGAAGCATGATTTTAGCCATCTTGATGAAATAATGAGGGATGATTATATTCAGCACAACGAGGATACGCCGCAGGGTAAAACCGGGTTTATAGAGTTTTTCGAGCAGATGTTTAAAGCCATGCCCGATTTCAACTATACCATTAAGGAAATCGTCGCCGAAGGTGATATCGTGATGATGTATTCTACTACAACGGCAACGCATTCAGGAGAATGGTTGGGAAATCCCCCGACTGGGAATAAGCTCAACTTTGACGTCGTCGATATCTTCCGCATTCAGAATGGGAAAATCGCCGAGCATTGGGACGTGGCGGATACATTGAAACTGTTTACACAGGTGGGCAAAATAAAACAATCATATGTCTAGTTTGGTCACAAATATTCAGGGGTACTCAATCCATGACGGACCGGGCATAAGAACCATAGTGTTTCTAAAAGGGTGCAGTCTTGAATGCCAGTGGTGCAGCAACCCCGAGTGTATTTCCCCGCATCCTGAGGTGGGATTTATTAAAACCCTTTGCACCAAATGTGGTAAGTGTGCTGGAGTATGCCCCGAGGGAGCGCTGGTTTATGAGGAAGGCAAGCTTCCCTATATCGACCGGACAAAATGCACGGGCTGCGACATATGCAGTTCAGCGTGTTCATATCAGGCGCTCGTTCTCTACGGCAAGCAAATGAACGTCGATGAGGTTTTTGATGCGGTAGAACGCGATAAAATGTTTTACCAGGCATCGGGCGGTGGTGTAACGGTTTCCGGTGGAGAGCCCCTCCTGCAGCCGCAATTTGTCTGCGACCTGTTTGAGAAATGCCGACGGGCCGGCATTCACACCTGCATGGAGACATCAGGATATGCCGCCGAGTCCGCTTTGCGGCAGGCCCTCCCTTATACTGACTACCTTCTCTATGACCTCAAACACCTGAACTCGAAAAAACACCGCCAATATACCGGCAAGCCGAATAGTCTGATACTTTCCAATGCAAAGATTGTAGCCGCAAGCGGGGTAGAAACACTTTTCCGGATGCCTTTGATCCCGGGCATTAATGATGATGTGCAGAATATCAGGGAGACGGCGCAATTTTTGCATGGACTGGGAAATAATGCCCTTCGTATTGAATTAATGCCGTATCACCGCCTGGGAAAAGGAAAATATGAGGCTCTGGACAGGCAGTATCTTCTCTCTGAGATCCTTTCCCCTGAGCCGGATAACGTGGAAGCAGTAAAAAAAGCGTTTGAGGATAATGGTATAATATGTATAATATCAAGATGAATCAACTAGATACGGAAATAGACCACTCATATTGCGGTTATTAGTTGGAGGAAATTATGGTTACCAAGCTGGATACCGATGAAGCTTTGCTAAAAAGGATTGACAACTTACAATTAAGTGAGCGTCTGTTTCAGCTGAAAGACGCTATGTTCAGCGCCCCGAGAATAATTTCCGTTGAACGGGCCAGACTGGCGATGGAGTCCTGGAAGGAGACGGAGGGGGAAGACATCGAACTCCGCCGCGCCAGGCTGTTCAAGAAAGTGCTCGAAGGTGTCCCCATCGCTATCTACGATTTTGATATCATCGTGGGCAGGGAAACGGAACATCTCATCGGAGGGCCGGTCTTCGCGGATGAAACCGGAGACGTTATTCCCGGGCTCTGGGACGAAGGGGATAGCTTGAGCCGGGCGATGGTATTTCGGGCAAAAGAAGATAAGAATGTATTAAGGGAATGCTCCCGTTTTTTCGCCAGGAAGACGGCGCCGGACCATGTCAAGGATGCCTGGTATTCCGTTGTAGGCACCTGGGCGCAGGACATATCTGATGCAAAAGGCAGCGACCCTACCCCGGATTCAGGTTACTTTCCGGGTGTAACCAATAAAGCGATGTGGGAGAAGGTGCTATCAAAAGGCATGCGCGGTATGATTGAAGAGGCCGAAGCCGGTCTCCAGCGGTTTAGAGAAATGAGAGAGACCGATGTAAACAAGCTCTATTTCTGGCAGTCGGCGATTATCGTCTGTGAAGCCTTGATAAACTATGCGCGACGTTACGCTGAACTGGCGCGCCGTAAGGCCGACGAAGAGCCCAACCCCGAAAGACGGAACGAGCTTATTGAGATTGCCGGGATTTGTGAACGCGTGCCGGAGAATCCGGCAAGAACATTTCATGAGGCTCTTCAGTGCATGAACTTCATCATGGTCGGCCGGGGACTGGAGGCGATGTACCCTCTGCTGATCGGTAGAATCGACCAGTACCTGAAGCCATACTTTGAAAAAGATATCAACGAAGGGCGTTTTACCTTGGAAAGGGCGGCGGAGCTTCTGGGCAGCGTGCTAACACTCTGGGGTATGAAAGTCGTCGTCCCGGTTGGCAAAACCCAGCAGGAAACCCACCAGTTCAGTTACAGCATCAACAGTGTCAATATCGGCGGTGTCGACAGAAACGGGGAAGACGCCTCGAATGCGTTGAGCTATCTTGTTCTCCACATGATAGGACTGATCAGATTATCATCTCCGACTGTCCTTCTTAACTGGAACTCGCAATTACCTCGCTGGTTACTGCTTAAGGCGCTGGAGACCAATGTCAAGACGAAAGGCGGCATCCCCCTGTTTGAAAACAGCGACCATGTTGTCGCGAGCTTTTTAAATGACGGGACGCCTGTAGAGGTTGCCAGAGACTGGTACGGTCAGGGCTGTGTGACACCGGTTCTGCCAACTAAAATTGATCATAACGGCAGTGAAGGCAAAGGGGCGGTAAACGTAGCGTTGATTCTGGACCTCACTCTTCACCGGGGGGTATCGCAAATCACCGGCAAAAAGGTCGGTATCGATGTCGGCGACCCGCGGCACTTCAAGACCTTTGAAGATTTATACGAAGCATTCAAAAAACAGTATAAGTTTGTTGTCAACCGGGTTTTATGGCTTGGTACCCTGGCCCAGAGTGTTGAGCCGCAGTATCTGCGTTTCCCGTTTAATTCCTGCATTACTGGCCCTCGATGTATGGAGAAGGGGCAGGATATCCTTATTACGGACTCAGACCATAGTTATGGTATCAGCGACCGGGCAATCGTGGACACGGCAGATTCTCTTATAGCTATCAAGAAGTTGGTATTCGAGGAGAAAAAACTGACCATGGATGAACTCCTGAATGCCCTTGATACCAACTTCGAGGGCGAGAGAAGCGAGGAAATAAGACAGATGTGCCTGGCAGCGCCCAAGTTCGGTAATGATATCGATGAGGCAGATTTGATGGTTCGTGACGTAGGTATGTTTTCCGGAAGTGTGATCATGTCATATATAAACCCCTTTAATGTGCCCTGCAAAATCTCCCGTGAAGGATTGTCCTGGCATTATTTCGGAGGTCTGGGTGTGGGCGCACTCCCCAACGGACGTAAATCAAAGGAACCGCTAAACGACGGCTCGATATCCCCTATGCGAGGAATGGACAAGCTTGGTCCTACCGGCGTAATCAGGTCAGTGATTAAAGCGGGCTTCAAGGAGTCCTACGCTTCTTGTCTGAACCAGAAATTTTCAGGAACCGTGATGCAAAGTCCTGAGAGCCGGGAAAAACTGGGAATACTTATCGATACATTCTTCAGGAATGGTGGGCAGCACATCCAGTTCAACATGGTCGATACCGAGGAGTTGCTCGATGCCAAAGCGCATCCCGAAAAGCACCGGGACCTGGTGGTCAGGGTAGGTGGTTTCAGCGCCTATTTTGTAATGCTTTCTCCGGAAATTCAGGATGATATTATTTATAGAAGTACGCAGGGTTGTTAGGATTACCCGGATAAAAAAGCGACGTTTGTGGTGACATAAGTTTATTCATTGACCCGTATAAACTTCTCTAGTATGATTTCTCTGCGCGAGATTTCTCTTTTTAAGAAAACAGACACTAAAAAAGATAGAATCACCTCTGAAACGTTTCTTTACGACTACGATATTGCTCACGCCCTCCTCCACAGGCTACTCCCCTACTGTGATTGAAATCCCCTTTAATCCCCCTTTATAAAAGGGGAGACCTGATAGGGGAAACCTGCGGGATAAGCAGAGAATGATACTGGGCGGCAGGGTGGGAATAGATATATTAAAATGGGGAGTGGGATCAAGGACGAATACGTCCATGACGAAACTAACGCTCGGCCGACACGGTCTCCAGCGCCAGCTTGTCCATCTCAAGCTGTACCGGTATCGGATAGTCTCCGGTAAAACAGGCCAGGCAGAAATTATCTCTCGGGAGGTCCACTGCCTTTATCAGTCTATCAATATTAAGATAGCCAAGTGAATCGGCACCGATAAATTCGCAGATTTCCGGTATGCTTTTCTGCGCTGCGATGAGCTCCCGCTGCGTAGCCATATCCACCCCGAAAAAGCAGGGATAGCGGATGGGCGGTGCACAGATACGCATATGGACTTCCTTGGCTCCAGCCTTCTTGAGTATCTTCACCACGCTGGGAGTTGTCGTGCCCCGTACGATGCTATCATCAACCACCACCAGTCTCTTGCCATCCAGCATCTGGGGCAGCGGATTGAACTTCAGCTTAACGCCCAGGTCTCTGATACGCTGATCAGGCTCAATAAAGGTACGCCCCACGTAACGGTTCTTAATCAATCCTTCCGCCATGGGGATACCCGATTCCTGAGCATAACCCATGCCGGCAGCCGTAGCCGAATCGGGCACACCCATAACCAAGTCCGCACCGACCGGATGCTCCTGTGCCAGTCCCGCTCCCATTGCCTGCCGCGCCGGGTAAAGCAGCCTTCCGTTAATAACACTATCGGGGCGGGCAAAGTAGATGTACTCAAAGATGCAGGCTCCCTTTCTGCCTGCCCTGCTCGGGTGGCTTTCCATGCCGTTTTCGTTTATAACGATAATTTCACCCGGCTCAACCTCCCTGACAAAGTCAGAGCCAATATGGTCAAGAGCACAGGTCTCAGAGGCTACCACCCAGCCACTATCCATCCTGCCGAGGCACAGAGGGCGAACACCAAACGGGTCACGCATTACAAACAACTCTTTAGCGGTCAACAGAACCATGGAATAAGCACCCTGGAGCCTCCCCATAGCATACCTTATCTTTTCCACCCAGCCTTTACCCGGACAGGAAAGGATGAGGTTGGCGACAACTTCGGTATCTGTGGAACTGCGAAAAGTATAGCCCTGCCCGGCAAGTTCTTCATACAGGTGTGTGGCGTTAATAACATTACCATTATGGGCAACAGCGATGGTATTAACACCGTTACCGACTACAATTGGTTGGGCATTACCGACCCGACTGGAACCCGCCGTGGAATAACGGTTATGCCCGATGGCTATATGACCGGTAAGATGTCCCAGGGAGTCCTCACTGAATACGTTGGACACCCGCCCCATGCCGGCATGCACACGGACTCTTTTGCCATCAGCAGTAGCGATACCGGAACTTTCCTGACCTCGGTGTTGTAGAGCAAACAGAGCAAAAAAGGTAAGACGGGCTACATCCTCATTCGGAGAATATACACCAAATACGCCGCAAGACTCGTGCAAGTTTAACCTGCCTTTAACTACGTCTTGACTAACTCTCTAGTTTAATTATAGCCCATTTGCTGATAAAAGGTCAATTTATCATGGTAATGTTTGGTCTTTCATTGTCATTACCTCACATCTCTTAACCTCACCCCCTTAATCCCCCTCTCCGACCTGTTTTCTTGTGCAAATGGTTTCATCCGGCTGGTCGGAAAGGGGGAGAAAATTTAAGAGGGGGTTTCGCCCCCTCTTTCTTTATACTCCCCTCTCCAGCCATTATTAATTCAATCATACTATGATGTTTCTGGCTGGATAGGGGTCAGAGGTGAGGCAAAGCCAATCAACCAAATATAAATGAAACCTTTATCACTGATTAAAATCCTGCCGAAAGGACTCTAACCAATCTAGAACGGCAACCACCGCCCCATCTTCCCGCCGCAACCTGTGACCGGCTCCATCAATAACCACGAGCTGTTTGGGCTCTCCTGCCATCTCATATAATCGTCGGGAATGGTCTAACGGGACGACCTCGTCCTGGGTGCCATGGACGAACAATACCGGCCTGGGAGATATTCCCGCAATATGGTCAACCGGGGTAACCAGCCTGAAATTATCAAACCATTCCTCGACGGACGGGGGAAAATCGCCGTCACGAATAGCACCGATGCTACGGTAGTTATCTATAATAGCCTGTCGGTCATCACGCTTGGTAAAGAGGCCGAAATCAGCCGGGCAGGCACAGGCAGCCACGCCGGATACCCGTTCATCCCGGGAGGCCACATATACAGAAACGGCAGCGCCACCACTGAAGCCGACCAGTGCCAGCTGAGACGTATCGCTGCTTTCCTTAGGACACAGGTAATTGACGACGGCCTGTAAATCACGCGTCCAGCCCAGAATATCTATATTGCCGCCGCTATCCCCTGTCCCCCTGAAATTAAAAATAAAAACGGCAAAGCCCTCGCGGCATACTCGCTCCGCCAGCGCTGGATAACCACCGTCCCCCGGGTCAGGCGGATTACCCGATGGAACACCATGACAGAGACACACCACGGGATAATGAATATCTTTATCCGGAAGGAAAAGCCGACCTACAATGGAAATGCCATCTACCTGTAAGACAACGAAGTCTTCTAACACTTATAAACCTATAAATTCCAGCAGGAAAGAGCTAGATATATCTACCGATGCACTTGGCAATGGTCCTGAGTTCTTCCATGAGCCGGGTGAAATCCGAGGGCGAGAGCGACTGCAGGCCGTCGACGAGGGCCTCTTTGGGATTTGGATGAACCTCAATAAGAAGACCATCGGCACCGGCTGCCAGGGCCGCCTTGGCTATCGCCGGCACCAGCGAGTAATGTCCGGCGGCATGGCTGGGGTCGACGATTACCGGCAGGTGGCTGGACTTCTTGAGTACCGGTATGGCCGAAATATCCAGGGAAAAGCGGATACTGTCTTCAAATGTCCTGATGCCACGCTCGCAGAGAATTACCCGCTCATTTCCACCCGCCAGAAGGTAGTCGGCGGCGGTAAGCCATTCGGTGATGGTACAGGAAAATCCACGCTTCAACACCACGGGATGGCGGCTCTTACCGGCATTGGTCAGCAGAGCGAAGTTCTGCATATTACGCGAGCCAATCTGAAGCATATCAGCATATTCGGATACCAGCTCAACATTTTGCGGGTCGACTACCTCAGTGACGAAGGGCATCTCCAGCTGCTCCCTGGCTTTCACCAGGAGTTCCAGTCCGGCCTTCTGTAAACCCTGAAAGCTGAACGGAGAGGTACGTGGCTTGAAGGCGCCGCCGCGTAAAATACTGGCCCCGGCCTTTTTCACAGCCCCGGCGGCTTCCATAAGCTGTTTTTCGTTCTCCACGGCACAGGGGCCGGCCATAACAACGACACGCTTCCCTCCAATCTCCACCCCACCACAGGAAACCAGAGTGTCCGCGGGCTTGAATTCCCGGGAGGCGAGTTTATAGGGCTTCATAATACGGGTGACGCTCTCAACACCGGGCAGCACAGCGAAGATATCGGTGGATATCTGGCCGGTATGGCCGCCCAGAAGGGCTACAACTGTTTTGTCGGTGCCCACATTCAACTGGACGCCAAGGTCCAAAGACCTGGCCTTCTCTACCACATCATCCACTTCTTCCTTGGTGGCGCCGGTTTTCATTTCAACTATCATGGCTTCTCACGCTATCCTTCTCACAGGTTCAGAATGCCCGTATCAGCTCGCTTACTAGCGTTTCCTCAGGTTTACTTCGTAGCCCTTAGCCTTAAGTTCGCTGACAAGCCCTTTTATATCGCCATCATCGACATGGACACAGATGTCTTTCTCGGCTTTATCGGGTAGTACTTCGATGTGGAGGGTTATAATCTCCAAGCCACTTTTGTTTACGGTGGAGATTACGTCCTCCAGTTCTTTACCGCTACCGGCACCGATAACCTCAATCCTTGTGCCAGAAGTACCCAGTCCGAGAATCGGATTAACAATCTTATAGAAGAAATCATTGGTAGTGGCTATGCCCACTACCTGCCCGTCATCGACCACCACCAGACAGCCCACCTTATTGGACTGCGCAATAGCTACCGCCTCTTCGGAGGTTGTATCCGGCGACACAGTAACAACCTTCTTCTCCATGATTTCCTTTACCGGAGTTGTACTCAGGAGATAGGTCATCTCCCAGACCGTGAGAGATGTCGCTTTCGAAGGAGAGACACTCTCCAGACGCCGCGCCGTAACGATGCCCACCAGTTTCCCCTTGTCTACCACCGGCAGCCGCTGTATGCGGTGCGCTTCCATAATCCTCTTGGCATCGCTGATACTGGTATTGCTGGGAACAGTGACCACATTGGTTGTCATGACATCACGAATAAGCATATTTCACCCCCTAAAGATGAAAACACAGGATTTCAGCTTCAGTATAACATAATACGAAATTCATTTCAGCATACCAAATAGATTCTACCCCACCCCAAACCACTTTATTTTTTACCTGCCTTCTTGGCCTTTTTGGCTTCCTGCTTGGCCTTCTTCTTCTCAAGCTTGAGCCGGCTTTCCTCAAGCTTATAATCATTATTTGAGGTCGCTTTGTTTTCTGACCCTACGGCACCGGCCTGTGTTTTCTTTTTGCGTATTTTCTCCATTATCAACATGGCCGGGTAACGCCCGAAGTATCCCACGAACCCGGCAGCCAGTGCGATGCCTATCCACTTGAGTATTACCAGCGGTTGTATGTCCATTTAGATATATTATATCAGATAATTATCCTATTCGTGTTTTATATCTACCTTACCCACTATTTATGGAGGTGACCCGTCACCCTGACTCCCTTCCCTTGAGGATTTGTGAAGGGAAGGTGGACAATTGAAAAGAGGGGCTGCGCCCCTCTTATACGCCCTGCTGTGGGGTGGGAAAACACCACGGGATAAGCCACAGATGATTCTGGGCGGCCGGGTGGGAATAGATAACAAACGATGGGGTGGGGGGAATCTGTCCAACTCCTTACTCTGCTTCCTGCAATAATCTCTCCACCGTGATAGCCGCGATAGCCCCATCGCCGACTGCCGTGACGACCTGCCGGGGTGAGCCGCTCCTGATATCCCCGGCGGCCAGCACATAAGGGACTTCCGTCTCCATCCTGTCGTTCACGATGATTTGCCCCTGGTCATCCAGCGGCACAACGCCATCCAGGTACTCCGTATTGGGGTCCAGCCCGACTTGCACCAGGACGCCGTCCACTTTCAGCGTCTCTTTTTTACCATCTGTATTCTGTAATTCTATCGCTTCGACTTTATCTTTGCCGGTAATAGCCTCCACCTTTACACCGCAACGTATTTCCAGCTTCGGACTGGACAGGGCCCTCTCCCGCAGTACGGCTGTGGCAGTAAGCTCGGGCATTGCCTCGATGAGGACTACTCTGGAAGCCAGCTTCGCCATGTAAAGGGCCTCGGTAATGCCGGAATCGCCCCCGCCGCACACCGCCACCACCTGGTCGGCAAAGTGGCCGCCGTCGCAGAAAGCACAGCTAAAGACACCCTTCCCTTCCAGTTTTTCCTCGCCGGGGACACCGAGCTTTTTATTACGCGAACCACCAGCGATAATAACGATATTGGTGGTATAGCCCTGCCCGCCGGCACAGCCCACCCACCGGGTACCGGAGAAAATTTCGATACCGGTTACTTCGGCGGACTCCATTTGAAGGCCGTACTTTTCGGCCTGCTTTACCATCTCCGAGGCAAGCCGGGCGCCGGAAATTCCCCCGGTAAATCCGGGGTAATTCTCAATCAGCTCAACGTTCCTGATATAGCCGCCGAAGCTGTCTTTATCCAGCAGGAGTGTCCGCCTTTTAGCCCTGCTCAAATACAGACCGGCTGCGAGTCCTGCCGGGCCACCGCCGATAATGACGACATCCCAGTCAAACATATCAGTATTTCTTTAAAGCGGCTGCCACTGCCATGCATCACCCTTCGGGACGACATGGCCCAGTCCCGGAAACGGAAAATGAAAAACGATTAACAGGGCATTATCTGACGCAGCTTTGCCCAGAATCCGCCGTCGGGTGGCAACGACCTGCTCAGGAAGGGTATCGACCGCCGCAAACCATTCCGGATGCTCGAGATGGATGGGATGAAGTACCATATCGGAGGCACAGAGCAATTGCTCGCCTTCCGAAGTAATTGATAATATCATGTGTCCCGGCGTATGCCCGGGCGTCGCTATGGCCTTGATGCCGGGCACGATTTCCGCCCCATCATCAACGAGGTCAAGCTGCCTCTGAACCGGAGGCAGGTTCTCCCGCGCGTATTTTATGAGCGTTTCACGAAGGTGTTCGGCAACTGTCTGTTCCGCTTTCTCCGTTGTCCAGAAATCCCACTCCTCGCGTAACATCACATAGCGCGCGTTGGGGAAGGCCGGCTTGCCATTACTGTCAATATTCCCGCGGACATGGTCAGGGTGCCCATGAGTGATAATAACCCGGTCAATATCTTCAGGCGCTATTCCGGCGGCCTTAAGGTTCGGAATGAGTTTACCTGTAGTCGGGACAAAGTCACCGGCACCCGTATCCACCAGCACCAGATGACTGCCCGTATTGACGACCAGGGAGATGAAGGGACTCTCCCATGCTGCCCATTGTTCCGGCTGTATGCCGTGCTCGCGAAGCACCTGCCCGAGGCTCTCCCCCGGTGCATTTGCAAACAAGAAAATGTTGGGGGGTGGGAACATGGGTGGCGTATAAGCCATGTTGCCGTCGTTGACGGCCGTGCACTGGAAACTACCTACTTTAAACGGATAAATATCGTCAGCCATTTTTCTCCTCCTATATTCAGAGTCGGTATTGCGGCGTGGGAAATAGTAAATTATTTTATTCTGCCGTCAGTTCCGCCAGCTTCTCAAGCACCGCCTGTAAAGCGTCAAGCTCTTCGCCGTAGCCGGCCCAGTCACCTTCCCTCAAAGCCTGCTGGGCCCGGTCATAGTGCTGCTGGGCCTGTTCGACAAGGTCGGCTATTTCGGCGGGTATCGGTATCTCAGGTTCGACTGGCTTCTCAGGTTCTACCGGCTTTTCGGGCTCCACCGGTTTTTCCGGTTCTACCGGCGCTGGTGGTTCGGGAACAGGCTCCGGTGGTAGCGGCTGAGCACCAAAGATGGCATTCAAACTCTCCATCAAAGTAGGTTCCATGGCTATCTGCTCACCGGCCGCCACGATAACCCGCTTCAGCTCGGGAAGTCCACCGGTCTCCGCCTCGAGGAAGACTGGCTCTACAAACAAGATGGACTTGCCCAGAGGAATCAGCAGCAAATTACCGCGGATAACATTTGAGCCACCCCGACCCCACAGGGCAAGCTGTTCGGTGATGACGGTATTTTGTCCAATCCGGTTCTCTATCTGGCTGGGACCCAACACCGTTCGGCCCTTAGGGAAAAGGTAGGCAAGCAGCTTTCCGTAGTTTTCTCCATCACTGCGGGCCGCCAGCCAGCCGATGGTAACATTCTTGCCGGCCGGGTTAAAGGGCAACATGAGCAGGAACTCCTCTTTTTCTTCATCGGGCAGGCGCATGATAACATAGTAAGGCTCCATGGCCTGTTCACTGCCGAAATAGACCTCCTTGGGTACAGCCCACGGGTCTTCCTTGTTGTAGAATACCTGAGCATCACGCATGTGGTAGGTCTGGTAGACGTAGGCCTGCCTGTTAAACATGTCCTCGGGGTAACGGAGGTGGGCCCGCAGGGAATCGGGCATCTGCTCCATGGGAACAAAGAGCCTGGGGAAGATAGCCTGATAGGTCCGTATCAGAGCGTCATCTGGTTCGGTGACATAGAAGGTTACGTCGCCGTTATAAGCATCGATAACGGCCTTGACGCTGTTGCGGATATAGTTCAACCCTCCCGTGGGCTCGGAATAGGGATAGCGGTCAGTGGTGGTATAGGCATCCTGTATCCAGAACAACCTGCCGTCAATCACCACCAGATAGGGGTCAACGTCCAGCTTGAGGAATGGTGCCAGGTGATTTACCCTCTCCCTGATATCCCGATAATAGAGTACCCGGCTTTCGGGGCTTAACTCACCGCTGATAAGGATATTGAAGTCGCCTAACTGCCAGGCATAGACGACTCTACGGATGAAGCTTCCCAGGCCAACGCCGCCCTTGCCCTGATATTCGCCGCGGAAGGTCTCATCACGCGTAGCATAGTCAAGCTCCTGGCTCTTTGTATTCACAACCACATAATCACTCGTCTTTTCGCCAAAGTATATCTGAGGCTGTTCTATATCGAACACACCGACGGGGGGTATATCCTTTACCTGCAGCTCAGGCATGCCCTCGGGGCTGATCTCATTTACCGGACTCAGGACAATACCATAGCCATGGGTATACTGTAGTTTGCGGTTGACCCAGGTCTGCGCCTCTCCAGGCAACTTTTCCGCCGATAATTCCCGCGCAGAGAGCATGACCTGGCGGTATTCGCCTTCTATGACATAGCGGTCGACGTCGACATCATTAAAGTCATAGTAGGGCCGAAAGGACTGTATCTGGTTATAGGTGTTCTTTAACGGGCGATGGTCCCAGAGCCTGACGTTATTGATAGTCACCTCATTCTCGGCAATATCCCGGGCGGTGGGCATATCTTCAGCGGGAAAGGACTGCTCCTCGATGCGGTTCAGGGCATAGGCCTCCCGGGTAAACTCGATATTATACTCGATATAAGGTCCTTCACGTGCCAGCTCGCTGGGCTGTACCTGAAAACGCTGTACCAGCCCCGGGAAGATTCCCAGGATGATAATGACGGCGACTATCCATGCCCCGATGCCGTATAGTGGCCAGCGCAGGTTGCGTTTTATTATGGAATACAGAACGACTCCCATAAGGATAACGACCACCACCAGGAGAATCCACTGTGCCGGTAATTTGGCGTGCATATCGGCATAGCCGGCGCCGAAGACAACGCCACGACTGGAGAAAACCAGTTCCCAGATACCCAGCCAGTAACCCCAGGCAAAAAGAGCCAGAATAGCCATGACCAGTCCACCGATATGGCCCAGTACCGGCGTGGTAAAGTCAAACTTGAGCCGCTGTACACCATAGGCGAGGAGATAGGTCACCACAGTGGCGATGAGAATAACGATCAATGCCCCCAGGAACCAGCCACGCAGGAAGTGCAGGAAAGGTAAAGAGAAAACGTAGAAGCTGATTTCATTATGAAAAACCGGGTCGGCTATACCGAAAGGCTGTCCATTAAAGAACTCCAGTATAATCTGCCATTTCCCCTGCGCTATCAGCCCGAATATCAGGCTGAGAAATACTGTTCCCAGAATGACACTCCACCTGAGAACCCGCTGCAGTCGGCTGATGATGGTCCAAGGCCAGAAACGCGTCTCGCTCTGGGGGGATAGACGTGTCGCCAGTACCAGGCTCCCCAAGAACAGGAGGCAGAAGACAACGGCGGCCACAAAGAAGACCAGTATCTTTGTCTTCAGAATGGTGGTATAGACGCTGCCGTAACCCAGGCTGCTGAACCAGAGCCATTCGGAATAGAAACCCTTGACTATATTAAGGATGATAAACAGCACCAGCAGACCGACCAACACCAGGAGTACCCTGCCGACTATCCCTCTACGCAGGCCAGATGGTGCCGCCTCTTTGCCCGTATCCTCGGGAAACCAGCGCTGCCAATCCCGACTGAACGAATCCAATCCGGTATTTCCTTCCCTTACTAATTATCTATAATCTATAGGATAACAGACACTTATATATCGGTCAATGCCAACGGGGTGTGGGGAATAGCTCGCGGGATAAGCAGCGAATGATACTGGGCGGCAGGGTGGGAATAGATGAGAAACGAGGGGGGTTGGATAATACTACATAGATAGAGATTGCTTCGTCGCTATGCTCCTCGCAATGACATAAGGGAGTACGCGGGAGAACACTGCGGGATAAGCAGGGGATGATGCGAGGGCGGAGGGTGGGAGGATAAAAATCCCCCTTAGTCCCCCTTTTTCAAAGGGGGAAACTTGGGCGGAGAAAACTACGAGATAAGCCGTAGATGATACTGGGCGGCAGGGTGGGAATAGATATCTTAGATAGGGGGTGGGGTAAATAAACCAACCAAATTTCACACAGTACCATCCCTTGACAAGGCCGTAACCGTCATTGATAATTGGCAGGTAATTATCTTTTATCAGGAGATATTATGAAAATACAAAACTACCGTGAAGTTAAAGGTAATGAAGCGGCGCCGGGGGTTGTCATGCGCATTGTTGCCGGTCCTGACGACGGCGCCCCGACCTTCGTGATGCGTATATTCGAGATACAACCAAGCAGCGCTACACCCCACCACTCCCACCCCTGGGAACACGAGGTCTTTGTGGTCTCCGGAAAGGGCGCTCTCAGGAGCGGCGATACTGAAAGACCGCTGACCGAAGGAGACGCCGTGCTCGTTCTGCCCGATGAACCGCACAGCTTCGCCAGCACCGGCGAGGATATCTTCCGCGTGATTTGTGTTGTCCCGCTCATTGACGGCAAGATGCCGGGGATGATGGCAACAGACTAATATAAAATGTAACCTACGCATATTAAGAGATATCCAGCCCCAAAATAATTCAGCCTTTTATTAACAAAAACGTTAGGACAGCACTGGACAAACAAAAAATAACGTGCTATGATAACCCTAGTCCATCAAGGGAAGGAGCGAAAATACTTATTTAAGGAGATGATAGAGTGACCTGAATCAGGTAAGTTGGCGCATTGTCTGCGGGGCTAGTGGCCTGCATATCTAAGAATCCTGCCTCACCCTGTTAATTCAAGAGATTCACAGATTAAGCAGTCCATCAGCAATAGACTGTTTGCCCGGTCCAAAAATATCATCTCCGAACGATTCTTCTCTAAGACATTTCATCCTGTATTTTCAGCAAGCTAAGCCCCTTCTAAACTACCTCTGGTTTGCACACCATTTAGCCCATATCTACACTCTGTATAGGGAATGTATGCGCCTTAAGAACGGCCTTCCTGTAAAAGAGAGGGTGAATTGATATGCTGCCTGCAAATAACGAGATTAATATAGATAAGCAGAAAATACTGAGCAATATTGGTTACGGTGATGATTATCAGCCATCAGCCCGCATAACCTCTCTGGTGAATGATTACATAGAAAATTACCAGGATTTTCTTTCACCGGCATATTCGTATACCTTTTGCAATATAGAATCAGTTGAGGGCAACCGTGTTGATATCGGGGATTCCATTATCCTCAAAAGCAAGGTAATCGCCAGGTTATCAGAACGATGCCACAAAATAGCCGTTTTCGCCCTGACGATAGGCAATCACCTGGAAGACATGGTAGCTTACCTGGCCGAGCATGGACTGGTACTTCAGGCGACGGTACTGGATGCAATAGGGTCAGGCGCCACGGAAAAGCTCGCTGTTCACCTGGAGGAGAAGATAAAAAGGATAGCTAATGCCGGAGGCCTGATTACAAGTCGGCGTTTCAGTCCCGGCTACTGCGACTGGGAAGTAGGCCAGCAGAAGATGATTTTTAAGGCCCTGAATGGCGATACGGCTGGTATTCACTTAACAAAAAACCTGCTGATGATGCCGCAAAAATCGATATCGGGTATAATCGCTATCGGCCTGCCTGATAAAGATATAGAAAATTACAACCCGTGTCATACGTGCAGGAAAAAGGACTGCCCAGGCAGGAGATAAAAGACAAAAATATGATTCGAAAAGGACTGGCGGGGGGTAGTTATAAGCCCCTTACTCCCGAAGCCATATCCAAGATAAATGAAACAGCATTACAGATAATTGAGGAAATAGGCTGCGAGGTCAACTCCGATTTAGCACTGTCATCCCTGGAAAAAGCCGGCGCTATAGTAGATAAGAAAAAGCGGCGGGGACGCTTACCCCGGGAAAGAGCACTGGAACTCATCGGCAAGGCGCCGTCCGAGGTCACGTTGTGCGGTCGTGACGAGAAGCACGACATATATCTGGGCGGCAACCGTGTCTATACCGGGACGGGAGGCACCGCCCTCTATATTTATGAGCCGGACACTGGCCAGAAGCGCCAGGCCACCATGGATGACCTCAAGCGTATCACCAGACTCGTCGATAAACTGGACAATATCCACCTTTACCTGCTGCCCACCTATCCCAATGAACTACCCTTTGAACAGGTCGATGTTAACCGCTTCTTTGCCGGTCTGGACAATACCACCAAGCATATTATGGGCGGCGTTTACACCCCCGACGGAATGCAGCAGGTAATACGGATGGCCGAGATAGTTGCCGGTTCGGCAGAGGCCCTCCGGGAGCGCCCTGTTATATCCATAATAGCCTGCAATATCAGCCCTTTCATCATCGACGGCGAATACGGTGACATGGTGGTTGCCATCGCCAGAAGCGGTATCCCCCTGGTGTGCCCCGCGGAACCATTGTGCGGAGCGACCTCGCCGGTGACGCTTGCCGGCAACCTCGTCGTCCAGACGGTGGACTCGCTGATGGGAGTCATCCTAGCCCAAGCGGTTAATCCGGGCACGCCGGCTATTTTCGGCTCGGTAGCCACCAGTACCGACCTCAGAGACCTGAAGTACATTGCCGGTTCGGTGGAGATGGGCCTACTCAACGCCGCCGGCGCGCAAATGGCCCAGTTTTACGGGCTGCCGTTTTATGCGACCGGCGGCATGACCGATTCCAAAGTGCTGGATGCCCAGAGCGGCTATGAATCAGCCATTACGAACCTGCTCTGCGCCCTGGCTGGCGCCAACTTCATACACGACAGCGCCGGGCTTATGGAATTCGCCCTGACTGTCTGCTATGAGAAATACGTGATTGACAACGAGATACTGGGCATGGTAATGAGGGCGGTCGAGGGCATCAGGGTGGATGACGAAACCCTGGCCTACGACCTTATCAAAGAGGTGGGACCGGGTGGCAATTTCATTACGGCCAAGCACACCCGACGTTTCATGCGCAGGGAGCACTACCATCCTGTCCTGAGCGACCGTAACAGCCGTGAGGACTGGGAGGCCAGGGGAGGCAAGAGTAGCTGGGAAAAGGCCTCGGAAGTAGTACGAGCCATTCTGGATGGCCAGACCAGCGGCCTGCCCGAAGAAGTAAGGAGCCGGGTATTATCGGAAATAAAAGGTATCGTGGACTGATATATGGAGAGCATCCGAGAGGAGACAGGAATGCCTGAAGATATTGTCGATCTGATTAAAGAGAACGTTATTCAGGGTAGGGTGACGAGCGACGACGAAGGTATGGATAAGGGCATGGTCGGGCAGCCTGGGGTATCGGAACTCGTCGAGGAAGCCATCGCCTCAGGAATAAGCGTAGCGGACATCATCAACGAGGGACTCACCGCATCGATGGAGATTGTGGGCCAGAAGTTTGAGAACGAGGAGTATTATATTCCCGATATGCTCGCCTCAGCCGAGGCCGTAGGGGCCGCCATGGAGATACTGGAACCTCACCTTTCTAAAAGCGGTGTCAAGCCCAAGGGCAAGATAATCGTCGCCACGGTCAAGGGCGACCTCCACGATATAGGAAAGAACATAGTATCGGTACTGCTGCGGGGAGCCGGCTACATTGTCAAGGACCTGGGACACGACGTCGAGACCAAAGATATCGTTAAAGCGGTTAAGAAAGAAAAGCCACAGTTTCTGGGACTATCCGCTTTGCTTACCAGCACCATGACAACCATGGAGGACACGATTAAAGCACTCACCGAAAGCAGCCTCAGGGACAAAGTAAAGATAATTATCGGCGGGGCGCCGGTTTCTGAGGAATACGCTCGAAGCATCGGCGCTGACGGCTACGGCGCCGACGGCTTTCATGCGGTATCCGTGGTAGAAGCATTAAACGCGGAAATGAAAGGCAGAGATTAGGGACTACCGTCTGATATTACGATTAGACCTGTAAGGAGGAGCGAAGTGCCCAGAGAAGGAGTATTGGTAAATAATCCACTGGAGAGGATATCCGGCGAGCAGGTCCGGCAGATTCACGACGCCTCGATAGAAATACTGAAAGACCCGGGACTCCTGTGCTTTAACAAGAGGGCCGCCGACATATTTCATCAACACGGCGCCGAAGTATCAGAGATTCCAGGGAGTGATACCCCCTGCTGGCATATAAAGATACCCGAGAAACTGGTTGCCGACGCCCTGGATAGTGCCCCCAAGACAGTCATACTCGGGGCCAGAAATCCGGACAACTCCCTGGTGATGAAGGGCGATGAGCCGCGGGTGTATTTCATCACCGGCTCGGAGACGAATACCTGGCTGGATGTCGACTTTTCAACCTACGTCAGTAAATCTGACCCCAAGAAAGAAATCAAAGTGCCGGAGTTCAAGCCGCGGCGGGGCATGGTTGCCGACCTGTGTGCCTCGGCCCATGTCTGCGAGCGCCTTGAGACCGTCGACGGCTATATACGCACGGTGAATATCCAGGACAAGGACATCACGGAAGATAATAAAGACGTAAATAAGTTCTTCGCCTGCCTGAACAATACCACCAAACATGTCATGTCCGGCCTGACCAGCCTGAATCAGCTTGACAACGTGGTGAAGATGGCCGAGCTGGTTGCCGGCGGCAAAGAGAATCTCAAGGAGAACCCCCTGATTTCATTCATTACCTGCCTGGTAAAGAGTCCGCTGCAGTTCGTTGACGATACCACGGAGAGCTTTATTGAGATATGCCGTAGAGGACTGCCGGTCGTCGTTTCCTCGGCTCCGCAGGCCGGGACATCGGCGCCGATCAAGGAAGCCGGCATTATGGCCCAGATTAATGCCGAGGTACTGGCCGGCATCACCCTCGGCCAGCTGGTCAACAAGGGGACGCCGGTGCTTTACGGTAGTGTGCCGGTGCGGGCACGAATGGATAATCTCAGTGACTCTTACGGCTCCGTGGAGACCAGCCAGTATAACATCGACTGCGTGCAGATGGCCAGATTCTACAGGATTCCCAATTATTCAACATCGGGCGTTTGTGATACAAAAATACCGGGGCAGCAGTCAACGGTGGAAAGATTGTTCTCGGACATTACGGTGGCCCTGAGCGGCCCGCAGTATCTGCACTGTGCCTTCGGTCTCCTCGATGGTAATTCCATCTTCAGCCTGCTCCAGACCGTCCTGGATGATGCTCACTTCAAAATGATCAAGTTTTTCCTGAAATCACCACGTATTGACGGACAGGAACTTACTGATATGACCAAACAGATAAGGGATGTAATGGACACGCCGCAAAAGATGTTCATCCAGTATATACGCCCCGTAATGCGCAGCGGTGAACTCTCGGCGCCGTACCCGTTCGAAGGCGATGGTGAAGACGATAGCGTACTGGCCCTAGCCTACGAAAGACTCCAAGAGCTTCTGGCCAAGCCGGTGGAGCATATAGACCAGGCGACCACATCCCGGATATTCCAGGAAATTCCCGGTCTGCTGCCCAGACTGAATGTATACAAACAGGAGAAATAGCCATGAGTGAAGATATTATCGGCATGATCAAGGAAAATGTGATACAGGGAAGAAAGACCCGGGACGACATAGGCATTGACGAATCATTTTCGGGGACACCGGGCGTACTCGAACTGATGGAGTCGGCCCTGGCCAGCAACGTTTCGCCGGAGGTAATCATCACGGATGCCCTGACCGCCGGTATGCAGGTCGTCGGGGAGAAGTTCTCCACGAAGGAGTATTTTATACCGGATATGCTGGCCTCCGCCGATGCCGTCGGCGCCGCCATGGACATACTCAAGCCCCTCCTCGAGGCCTCGGATGTCGAGACCAGGGGTAAATTCGTCATCGCCACCGTTAAAGGGGATATCCACGATATCGGCAAGAACATCGTGGCCATCCTGCTCAAGGGTACCGGCTACGATGTTAACGACCTCGGCATAGACGTGCCCGAAGATAAAATTGTAAACGTGGTCAGGGATGAAAAGCCGGATTACCTGGGGCTCTCGGCCCTGCTGACGACGACCATGGTGGAAATGGATACGGTCATCAAAGCGCTGGAGGAGAACAGCCTCAGGGACAAGGTGAAGGTCCTTATCGGTGGTGCGGCTGTCTCCGATGAATATGCAAAGGAAATAGGCGCCGACGCCTTCTGTGCGGACGGCTTCCAGGCCATCAAGGTGCTTGAGAAGTTCGAGGCAGCCAGGTAACAGCGTAAATACACCCGGGATTTCCAGAAAAGGGAGAGAGATAATGGCAGGAATTGCAGGAGTTATAGGAAACGATGACGGCGAACTGAAACAGATGCTTGAGAAAATCCGGTACCGGGGCCCGCACGAGATTTGGGAAAACAAGCAGAGCCCGGTAAACCTGGGGAGCCTGGAGTTGAACGTGGGCGGAAGCTGCAAGGACGGCGCGCACCACGCTTACGACGGCGAGGTAGCCGCCGTCATTGATGGGCGTGTCTATAACCCGGAAAAAGGCAGCATGACGGACGCCGAGACAGTAATCGCCTTATATAAAGAATACGGCATCCGTTTCGCCGGTAAACTGGACGGAGATTTCGCCTGTGCCATATCCGACGGCGGGCAGTTGATTCTCGCCCGCGACTGGGTCGGTATCAAGCCTCTTTACTACGGTCACAGCGACGGCAAATTATGCTTCGCCTCCGAGGCTAAAGCACTGGTAGATATAGCTGACGACACTAAAGAGTTCCCCCCGGGATACGTTTATTCACGAGAACAGGGCTTCCGAAAATACGTATCCGAAGCCGTGGAAACACCCGAGTATGAAAATTACGAGCAGGGTAAAAAGGTGGTTAAAGACCTGCTCATGGAAGCCACCGAGAAGCGCATGAAAGACAATGCCGTGGGTGGTGTCCTGCTCAGCGGCGGGCTGGACAGCAGCCTGATAGCCTACATGGCCCATGAGATAAAGCCTGACATCGAATGCTTCACCGTAAGCATGGAGGAAGGACAGGACCTCCCACTGGCCAAAGATGTAACCAAACACCTGGGTATCAAGCACCATATCCTGATGTTCGGCGAAAAAGAGATTAAGGAGATATTACCTCTGGCCATTCACCACCAGGAGATGTACGAGGAAAGCTGCGTCCAGGGGGCCATCGCCAATTTCCTCGCCGGACGTTTTGTCAGTCCGCATACCAGGGTTGTGCTCACCGGTGAAGGTGCCGATGAGTTCTTCGGCGGGTATGACGGCCAGTTCCGACAGGGAAGTAATCCAGAGGAAGTCGCCAGCATTGTCGACAAGCTCATCAACGTCGCTCATAATACCGCTTTACAAAGGCTGGACCGGCTGAATGCGGCATGTTCTTATGAGAGCCGCACGCCTTTCCTTGATGCGAAGGTGACGGACTTCAGCCTCAAGATTCCCCTGCAACATAAAATTCACGGCGAGGAGCAGACCGGCAAGTGGATTGTGCGCCAGGCCTTCGAAGGCTGCCTGCCCGACCATATTATCTACCAGACAAAGCGGTTCTTTGCTCAGGGCTCCGGTGTGGCTTATATCATGCGGGAGCAGGCCGAGAAGAAAATATCCGTGGCTGAACTCGATGAATTCAACAAGGTTGACGGCAATCCGCATCTGTATTCGATAGAGGAACTGTATTACTACCGCATCTTCAAGAAGACATTCCCCCATCCCGCGTACGACCGTCTGGTAGGCAGGTGGGACCCCTTCCGGCCGGCTTTCTTCCTCGACCTGGAGAAGGCAGCCTGAACGCAACTATCGGTTTAACCAGACTAGAGAGCAGGCAGGATTAAGCTATGCCATTTTGCGGTTAAAGGTGTAGAATAGAGACATTATGGCCGAAAAAGTCAGGATTGCCGCCGTCCAGATAAATCCCGAGCTTATGAATCCCTCAGTGAACCTGGACAAAGTAATCAGTGCCGTATACAAAGCAGCCGGCAACCGGGCCAATCTGATAGTATTCCCGGAATGCAGCCTGTCCGGCTATGTGTTCAGCAGCCGTGAGGAAGCCCTGCCTTTCGCGGAGACTATACCGGGGCCCACCAGTGAAAAACTCTCCACTTTATGTAAAGAATTCAAGGTCTACGTCATTATCGGCCTTCTGGAAAAAGACAACGATAGACTCTATAATACCGCAGCATTCATCGGGCCTGACGGTCTTATCGGCAAATACCATAAGAACCACCTCCCCTTTCTCGGCGTTGACCGCTTTGTCGACGACGGCGATATGCCTTTTGAGGTATATCAAACGCCGACAGGTAATATTGGTATTGAAATCTGCTATGACATTATGTTCCCCGAGAGTTCAAGGGTCATGTTCCTTGAGGACGCCGAAATACTGGCTGTGCCGACCAACTTCCCCAGTGACCGTGCCGATGACGTAATCAAACATGTCATTCCCGCCAGAGCCATTGAGAACAGCGTTTACGTGGTGGCCGCCGACCGAACCGGCAAGGAGAGAGGTTACTCCTTCGCCGGACGGAGCAAAATTGTCGGTCCTTCCGGCAAGGCCATAAGCCAGGCAAGCGCCGATAAGGAGGAAATCATCTATGGAGAAGTCGACCTGGAGCTAGCCCGGCAGAAGCACCTGACGGCCATACCGGGTGAGTACGAGGTGGACCGCTTTATAGACCGCCGACCGGAGCTATATGGCAAGATAGTAGAGCCTATTGACGAGAAAAAGTAAAAGGAGGCA
>Ga0209427_10002151_pt1 | contig 23121 bp, 19 predicted proteins | sample DeeMarSWOR136_30_FD_187465 | JGI IMG/M metagenome (GOLD analysis project Ga0209427, IMG submission 187465) | Marine sediment microbial communities from White Oak River estuary, North Carolina - WOR-1-36_30 (SPAdes) (version 2) | ecosystem: Environmental > Aquatic > Marine > Intertidal zone >...
GGCAAACGCGCTGACGCACGGATGAAAGGCATCTGCGAGGCACACGGTGAAAGGATAGTAGAAGGATCACTAGTCTTAACACAACAGGTCGAGGCCTCGGATTTGCCTCCGGTGAAGTTTTATCTCATGCGTCATTTCCCGAATATCGAAGATGCCACCAAACCCGCGGTGCACGAAATTGCGAGCAGTGTAGTCTCTGACGTCAAAGTAGCTGACATCTGGAAGTGTGAAGCTAAGCTCACATTCTCGGAATCAGCAGTTGAAGAGGTAGCAGCCTTAGAGCCGGTGGAGATGCTGGGTGGATTCTTACACAACATGGGATTTACCATCAGGGGTGGCAGAGTGCTCCATAGCTATTGTTAAGCAGGTATAGCTCGATAGGAAATGGAGTCACGTATTTAAAATGAGAAGGTCACCTGTTAACAAGCTGTTGCCCAAATCCATTTTTCAGCACCTGTTGAAAAATCCTCATGACATTTTAGATCTTACTTGTTGATTTTATTGCTGCCACGGGGCTTGCTCCTTACGAGGTGTGGTCTTTTCAAGACCTGCCACTGGAAGTAAAATTTTAATCGCAATCAAAATATGAGATAAAGAAAGCATATCCTTTGGTTTAGAAAAACCCTTTAATTAAAAAAGCCAAGAAAAGAAATAACACATGATACACACACGTTCCGTATCATTAGGATGCAGTCCTTTATGGGCTGTTGCCAAATCCTCTTATAAAAAAAAGAATCCAAGGGGTTTGAAAAGAGAAAGACGATAACCGACGAGTAGATTGAGGATGAAAAACAAAAGAATGTTTAATCGATTTGACACACAAGTAAAAGCATTTTCACCCCTAATTTCTCAAAAATCATTACTTGAGGCAATAGCAAACTTAAATGGAACTGTTTTGATCGGTAAGCCAGAGTTTAAGCATTTAGAAAAATATCTTCTAAAAAAAGGTGGAGATGAAAAAATTTTTGAAAATTTAAAAAGAATAATTAAGGATCAGGACGGGTTCAATTCCTTTAGAAAGAAACTTAAAGAAAATAAATTGGAAAAGTTTATGAAAGAAGAGAAATTGTTACATAGTCTCTCCAAAGAAATAGTAGAGATAATTAAGAAATATAAGGGAAGAGAGTTCTTTTTGCAATGTTATCCTGCTATAGGGGATGCATTAGGTAATACCGAAGTGGGTATAGATATCTTTAGAAAGGGAGCGTGTGAACACTGCGGTCATATCTATTTTTATTATCACTGGGATAAAAAGTTAGCAGGGTACTGCATATATTTTGGTTGGATTACTACTATAATTCATCAAGATGCCAAAAGATTAGGCATAGCAAAACAGGCTATCGGGATGGTTGGTCAGTTATTCCCCCCAGGCTCGATAGAACTATATCCTCATACCACAGACAAAGAGATAATTGAAAAGGGGCCTGAAGCCGAGGCTGCAGTATATAAAAATTTAGCGAACGCAGGGGGATTTACTGAAGAGCTGAATTTAGACGATCCTCAAATCGCACACATATTGGAAGTAAATCCCTTTGAAGATTCCAAATATGTTTTTAGAAAGAAAGAGATGACAACCAAAAAATAGAGTAGAATCTTCACAAGAGTTATAGATCATAAGCCAGGTGTACGTCAGGGTGTTACTAAATATTACATTCAGCATCATTAACACAGACAGATGAGTACTAACCTTGCCCATTTTACTGAGGAGAATTTAAGCCAAGCATTGGCTATAATTTAAAAGGGAGGAGATATAATGGAAAGACATGGGTTGTTATTTGCTCTCTTGACAGCTTTTTTATGGGGATCAGCCCCAGTATTTGAAAAATTAGGATTAATAAGAATTAGCCCTTTAGCTGGAATAACCATAAGAAGCATTGCGATAACTATAATTTTATTAATTATTGTCCTTCTAACTAATGTGGGTGAAGAAATTGCACATGTTGATTTTAAATCGGTTGTCTTTGTCGTAATTGGTGGGATCATAGCAGGTTTACTTGGAATGTGGTCATACTTTGAGGCTTTGAAGCATTGGGAGGCTTCAATCGTAGTACCCATTGCGGGGGCATATCCCTTATTTGCCTTCATATTTTCCATTATATTTCTAGGAGAAAATTTAACTTTACCAAAAGGAATAGGAGTAATTTTAATAGCGAGCGGAGTAGTTCTATTAGGGTAAACAAAAAGAGAACAGGATCACATCTTTATTCTTGACAATTACTCACGATGCAAGATGCACGATACAGGAAAGGAAATAAATTCTAACCACGAAGCACGAAGAGCTATTAACATATGCCATATCGTATCACACAAATTATAAGGAGGATTAAATATGGTGGTTCATGAATTGACGGAAGATCAAAGGGACAAAATTGTTGAGGAAATGATTAAAATGCTTGGTGTGGAAAGAAAACATCCTTCCAAAGATGAACTGGAGCAAGAAATCATCGACTACTTGAGTAAGAAGCACCCCTGTTCCCTAGCCACCTGCGGAAAAGATGGAATACCTCGAATCTCGGTAGTGGACTACATGAATGACGGTCTTACTATTTATATCATGAGTGAGGGGGGAATGAAATTCAAGAACATTAGAGAAAACAATAAGGTTGCCATCGGTATCGGCACCTCTACACAAACTTTAAGGTCTGTGAGGGGGGTAAACATCTGGGGGATTGCTGAAATTTTCACCGATGATACCTCGGAGTTTGCCAAAGGACTCCAGCTCTTCAGACCCTTCATTGAAGATATAGAGAAATTGAGGGGAAAACCCATCCAGATTCCCCCTGGGGTACTGAGGCTGATCCGTGTAACCCCTACCAAAGTGATCTACTTTCACTACAACAAAGGTATTGGCAACGCCCTCTGGGAAACATGAGAAGAAAAAGAAGAAAGTCATATACAGTCAATGGTAAACGGTTCATAGAAAAAAAGTGATGAATGATGAAATGCTGGACGCAAGAGAGGCAATTACTAACTATCAATTATAAATGGATTAAGGAATTGAGTTATTTCATCATACAGTAGGAGAAGAATATGAAAATTTTAGGTTTTATGGGAAGCCCCCGTGTAAAGGGGTTAAACGCTCAACTCATTGATAGTGCACTTAAAGGGGCACAGAGTAAAGGTGCTGAAACAAAGAGATATGATCTCATAAAGTGCAACATAAAATACTGCGTGGGGTGCTTTAAATGCGTATTTGAAAATCATGAATTGCCCTTTGGGAAATGTTCCATTAAAGATGATATGGCAAGTATATTAGAAGAGTATATTCAGGCAGATGGGTATATTTTTACCTCTCCGGTTTATGATGTTGGTATTACCGCTTTGATGAAGACCTTTATAGAAAGAAAGTTTCCCCTCTTTTTCAAGGATAGAGAAGATACCGTAACGATTCCTGCAGCGCGCGTACCGGCACACTTTCGAAAAAAAGCTTCTCTGTTCGTTACCGGTAATGCTCGTGATGAATACAGGGAGGTTATGGGGCCACCGTGTTTTGATGCCTTAGAGAATGATCTTATGATAGAGCAGGTGGATACAGTTGATAAGCTTTATGTTGGAGGTGCGCATGTTATGAGTAAAGAAAGGCTGTCAGAGAAGCTAGGTGAGGCATTCACTATAGGCGTGCGCCTAGTGGAGGCGATCGAAAAGGCACGAGAGGAACATTGAACTTGTAGAAGGGACGTGGGTAATGACGAAGCGGTATATCTGTTTTTGATCTCATCTGCTCACATTGTCACTAGTAGTTTTTATAAACTTTCTCAAGGAGAACACTATGTCTTTTGCCATTGATCAAAATCTATGCGTTGCATGTGGCTCCTGTTTTAGCAACTGCGCTAACAGAGCTATCATAAGAAGAGGAGATGCCTATCTCGTCACAGAAATGTGTTCAGACTGTGGTACCTGTATCTATTACTGCCCCATGGGAGCTATAGGGGAGGGGAAGACTAAGGCCGAGTTCGATAATAAGAAGATAGATAAAGCTCTAAAGGATAAACTTTCCTTAAAGAGACACATAGTAGCTATGAAATATGTCGACAAAGCTCCTCAAGGGATTCCCGTAGAGGATGGACCTCAATTCTGGTGTGCCATCTGTGGAGACATCTTTGAAGGTAAGGGAAACCCCGTTTTTTTTACTGCACCTGCAAGCGCTTGCGGAGGCTCTGCTATGATAGGGATCGGATCATTAAGGGCTACTAAAGAGGAGTTCACAACGGTGATAAATGAAATAGTTGTTGGTGAGGGTAAACTTTATGCTACTAACAACTTGTTGTCAAAGGGAAGAGAAGCCTTCCCCTTATTCCCGAAAGTATTTGGAGGAGTGATTATTGGTTCCCTTGAGCATATCGAGATGCCTGATCTGATTCTCTTTCCGATAAACGGACATCAGATGTGCGTGATTTCCACCGCATATGCTTTCGATACCGGGAAAATAATTATGGGCTACGCGGCAGCTCCCGCCTGCGTGATGACTATTACTTTTCCTTTCGTGGAGAACAAACCTGTCTTTTCAATCGGAGATTGGGGAGGAAGAACTCGCTCGAGGATGAAAGATGATGAGATCTTTGTATGCTTTCCCTATAGGCTTGTCCCCGGGCTCGTCAAAAACATGGATAGGACAATTTATGCACAGGGATCGAATGGAATTGCATAGAGTAACACTTGGATGGTCTACCCATTAAAGGCACTCCCCTCAATTCAGCCTTTAGTGATCGAAGTACAGGGGGCAGGTAAAGGATAATAAATGCTGAGCAGGTGTGAAGCTCTCTATAGAGATCAATACCAGACAAATCCTCAATTTAAATATCAAAAATCAAAACATCACGCAAAAGGATCACATCTTAACTATTACCTGATAAATAGAGGTGAACTCATTAAAAATACCTGTTCCCTAAGGGTGAGATAAAATTCAGGGTTCATGGGACGGATCCCGTTAGATGAGGGGAGGCACTACTTTTTCTCACCAACTTGCTATACAACGGGGCAATTAAGAAAAAACTTCTCCATGACAAAAATATGCATTTTGTACCGTAGTGCTGTAATAGCTAACTTAATTTCACTCTTTAATAATTTAATAGGAGCGCACTTTGACAACAGTAGCAATAATCCTGGGATTGCTTCTCGCACTAGTTGGTCTTGCCGGTTGCATTATACCCGTCATCCCGGGACCTCCCCTCAGTTTTTTAGCTTTAATCATCCTTTCCTTTGCTAAAAATTGGCAACCATTCAGTCCAACATTTTTGATTATCATGGCATGCCTGACGATAGTAGTGACTATTGTGGACTATGTGGTTCCTGCAGGCGGGGCAAAAAAATATGGGGCATCAAAATTTGGTGTCTGGGGTTCCGTTATCGGAATGCCAATAGGTTTTTTCTTTTTTCCCCCGTGGGGAATCCTGATCGGTGGAATTTTGGGAGCATTGGCGGGAGAACTCTTAGCTGGAAAAGAGGGGAGAAAGGTGTTTCGAGCCAGTTGGGGTATCTTTGTAGGATATGTGGTAGGAACTGGACTAAAACTGGTTTTCTCTGGAGTACTACTGTTCTTTTATATTAAAGAGATGTTTTAACAATGATTTTCAAAATAAAAGGCTTGTAATAATAAAGACTGGCAGGCAAGACCGCTAAGGTTCAAGTGAACAGAGACAGGAGGCAGAACGCATGATACAAGATAGTGGAACATGAAATACGATTAAATCTTAAGTGTTGATATTAAGCGAGATACAGGTTATACATACCTATGAGAATAGATAAAGATAGCACGCAAGAAATAGTTTACAGTCAATGGTCTGCAGTCGATGGAATACAGTTGGCGCTTTACAGTCAGCAGCTAAAGAGAAGAAATCAGGTTTAATTGAATTCACATTACACTATGAGCCCATACACAATCCTTCATGCTATCTGGAGTTGACAATAAAAGTATTTACTTAATGGAGGAAATAGATGGATACAAAGAAACGTTCCTTGACCAAGTCTATTACATGGCGAGTGATTGGAATTATTCTTTTGGGAGTTATTTCATATCTTATAACAGGTAACTGGAAAGAGATGACCATAATTACCGTATTGTTTCATGGTATTCGTGTGATTTTGTATTACTATCACGAACGGATCTGGGAAAACGTTTCCTGGGGAAGATTAAAGCACCCTCTTGCTGAGTTACCCATAAAGGAAAAGCTAACACCTGGTGATCTTGAAATTGTCAGGGAAAAATTAAAGTCTCTAGGATACCTCGACTGATACTCCAGAGAGAATTGTGGTAGAGGAGTCTAAAAAGACGCGTCTTCTCTTGACACATTTAACTTCCCAAAGCTTACAGGCAAGACACGCGAGCAAACCTGCGAAGGATCAGGGATCAATCTTATTACTCTCAAAACATTAAGATTTTACGCAAAAAAATAAATCCAAAAAATAACGGGGGGTGAAGCATGACGGGTTATTCAACAAGAACATTTTTTATTAAACCATCTCAAAAAGGAGTAAAAGATTTTGAAGATCTTATCAATAGCGACTATCAGATAAAAATCAGCAATTGGTTTAGCAGCGGGTGGGAAATATTTAAGAAGAACGCGGGAGTCTCTATAGCATTTGCAGTGTTAGCAGGAATTGGCTATCTACTGCTAAGCAGTATACCTTTTGTAGGCATATTAGTCTGGTATCCTATTATAGCTGGGTTCATCATAGTATCACTAATGTTTTTTAGAAATCAAACTATAGAGTTTAAAAATTATCTATGGGGATTTCGCCATTTTTTCCCGCTTCTTGTATTTACCATCGTTTCCACAATATTTATCTTAATCGGATTGCTTCTCTTTATAGTTCCAGGAATCTATCTGACCGTTGCCTATCTTTTTGCCCCCTGTTTAATTGTTGAAAAAAATATAGACTTCTGGCCTGCAATGGAGATAAGTAGAAAAAGAGTAAATAAACACTGGTTTGGAATGTTTGGTTTCTCTATTGTTATCATCCTACTAAATATAGTGGGGTGTCTCCCTTTCTTCGTGGGACTCTTTATTACCATTCCACTCTCAGCATTTATTATTACTGCGGCATATAAAGATATATTCATAGAAAATGACCAAATGAGCGAAACTGCCGCATCAAATTCTATGATTCATTGACCACCCTTCCATTCTATTCTTGACACAAGTATAGTTTCTGTCATAATTAAATACATCCATTCCTATATAAAGGCAAGCAATTGGAACACCTCTGGAGAAAGAAAAATTTTCTCTGCGATTTTTGAGCTATACTGGTGGTATGTGTCCTCTCTAATTTTTTTTCTGGACATCAACGAAATAAATGGAACAGGGTTTCGATAATACTGTTTACTTATAAGAAAACTCATATTAAGGAGGGATTAAAAATGACTACTATTGAAGATTTAAAAAACAATGTGCTTTTTAAAGGCCTTTCTGATTCAGATCTAAAAGAGGTATTACCATTTTGTAAAGATAAGACTTATGATGCTGGTATAAATATCTTCACGTGTGGAGAAAGAGGAAAAGAATTTTTTCTTTTATTGGAAGGTGATGTTAAACTTCAAATACCAACAGAAAAAGAGTTCGGTATAGCAGTTGTTTTTGTTACAACAGGTGATGCTTTTGGCATCTCAGGGCTTTTAGAACCCTACACCTACAGCTCTACAGCAAGATGTTTCAAGAAAGCAAAAGTGATCGCTATTGAGATTGATCCTTTTCTAGATTTTATCTCCAATAAGAACATCAAATCAGGCTTCATAATAATGAAAAATCTGGCTAGTATTCTTATGAATCGCCTTAGTTCTACTCGAAAAAATTTAAGTGACTTAGTTTCCCAAGTGCAGATTTCTATCCCTTAATATGAAAGAGTCAGGGAAGGGAAAATACTTGCTTCCCCTAACTAGGTAATTTCCTAAAGCTCACAGTCTTACGAGCTGACAAGCAAGAATGCTGATACGTCTTCATGCACGAATGCTGTGTTGAGAAAAGTGTCACCAATTAAAAAGGCACCTGTCACTGAACGTTAACCCCTCCTATAAAAGAATAAAAAGGCTTTTTATCGGATTTTAAACAAGAAAAATATAAATCATAAAGGGAGGTTCTTATGCCAGTGAGAAAATTAAAGGATTTTTTAGATAGCAATAACATTAAGTACGTCACCATCAGTCACTCGCCGGCTTACACAGCTCAACAAATTGCAGCTAGCGCTCACATTCCGGGAAAGGAATTAGCTAAAACAGTAATAGTCAAGATTGATGGTAAAATGTCTATGGCTGTTCTTCCTGCTTCCTACAGGGTAGATTTCAATCTCTTGAAGAAGACCGCTGGAGCGAAAAAAGTTGAACTCGCCAGTGAGGAAGAATTTAAAGATATGTTTCCAGAGTGCGAAGTTGGCGCTATGCCTCCCTTTGGCAATCTTTATGAAATGGAAGTTTTCGTAGAGAAAAGTTTAGCCGAAGACGAAGAGATTGCATTCAATGCAGGTTCTCACACTGAACTGATTAAATTGACATACAATGATTTTAAAAGACTGGTAAAACCTAAGGTGGTGAAACTTTCATCTGAATAAGTGAGGAGGCGGAATAGGGACCTTCTCCCTTCCACTAATCTTATCAAATTTAATTTATTTCGTTTTACCCATTTTCTATTTCTTGCCATTTGTGGGGAGTTTTACAGCCAATCCGAAAACTACCTTCCACTTCTTAGGGGTCATGTTAGGCAAACCAAAGTGTTTGATCCATTTGATTTCCCAGGCTTTGTTTCCAGTGAGCAAGGCCATATCACGACAGAGCTGGCCTACAGGAATCCCCATTGCCTCTAGTGCGGGGGTCTGCTGACGGGGATTTCGGCACTTGCCCATTCTCAAGCAGGTGTGGGGATAGCAGGCCTGGCACGGACCAGCCCCAAACTGCTGTATGATAGCCTTTTTCCCCAGGAGAGATTCAACATCTTCTCTCAGCCTGTTAATGGTAAGGAATTCCCAATGAACATATTTGGTTTCATTGAAGAGCTTTGTTTGCAGAACAATAAAAATATCTGCTTTGTCAAGTTTTAGTCGAACTTTCTCTGCTGGTGGTGTGTAATAAGGACAGGATGAATGGTTTTCCAGACCTGGGCAACGAGTAAACCTGAGTTCACTCTTCTTTTTCTGTGTGCGAAATGCTGTCCAGAACTGATTTTGACACATATCTTTTATTCTATCATCGCTGATGACCAGCTTGCTTGGAAGAAACCCGATACGAGCAAAATAGTTAACCCCTTTAATGGGATATTTATGAATATAGCGAATATCAATCATCTTTTTCAGGTCAAGAAATTTATTGAGTAACTTCTCCTTTTGCACATAGAGCTTTTTCTTTTGAACGTCGGTATACCTTGTACCGATAGGGTTATCAGCTACAATTGACCGCTCAATATTGTCAATGGAATAGTTAATCCGATCAGCAAAGTTCATAAGTCTCCTCCTCAATAATAAATTTGTTTTTTTAGCTAAATATACCATAGCAAAATCTGAATAGAAATTCAATTTTCAATCACTGATTATTCTCAAGAATAACCTTCAGGAGGATACTCTGTATAAAGGCTATTCTCGATAACAGTAACTGGGAATACTATCTTTGTGTGGCTCGCTTGCTTTCACAACAAAGGAAAGCTAGCAAGCTAGTAAAGAAATTGCTTGATTCGGACTATCCGCCACCATAGGTGGCGGCTTTACGCCCGAATCATTGCTTCGCAATCGCAATTTCAAAAAAACTCCTAAACGGTAGAACCTTTATTTAAGAACCACCACCAGAGGTGGTGTCTTTAAAATACATAGAGTAAATCGATTCCTGCAAAATATTCCATAATACACCTCCTATTTAATGGTTAGTATTGTGTTACCTACCTATAACCATTATGGACCTTTAGGAAGGTGTTTTCCATGGACCTTTTATATGATTATCAAGAAGTATAAACATTTTTACTCATTTCAAATACCCCATATGTTGTACCAATGCCCTGCCGAGAGATCTCATGATAATATATCTCAAATTCTTATATTATTAATACATGGCATAGCATAAACCCTCAGTAGGAATGCTGAGTGTTTTTTATTGACAACATAAATATTTTGTGGTTTAAGGAAACAATCAATAGCACCTCTATACTTGGATGTTATAAATGAAAATACATATTAAACACATATAGCTTCACTTTTTCTTAGACTCCTGAGAATGTGGGGATTTGGTTGGAAGGGAGGTGATAAAGAATAAAATGCAAGGACAAAAAGAAAAGAATATATAGTCTGTCAATATGAGTGGTTAAAAAGGAGGGTGAGAAATGATAACAAAATGTTTAGTTGGTGTAGTGAGCGTGTTGTTTTTGCTGGGTTTAAGTACTTCATCGTCGGCAGATTGGGAAACAGACTTAACGGGTGATACTGCGAATAATTCTACCGTTGGTAGTTATGATATTGAGAAGGCTAAGCTAGAGGTATATCCAGATAGTACCGATCTTGAGGAATATCTTAATGTTTGTCTTAAAATGACTAACAGTCTTCCAGGTATGATACTTATGGAGTTTGATGTGGATAATGATACTTCAACAGGTGGTAGCCTAGGAATGCCTAGTATTTTCAACTCATGTGAAGGTGGGACAAAAATCAAACCTAGCACACCGGGATTCGATATACTTATTATGTTAATGCTTAGAGATCAAGATGATGATGCAGGGACAGCTTGGTGTGATGGTTGTTATGGCTTTGGTGGAGGACAATGCTTCATCAAGGATACCCCATGTGATTCATCTTGTGGTACTTCTGATTGTTATAAAGCTCTCACTCCTTGTTCTGCCGGTACTCCCAATTGCTACCTTGCACAAACACAATGTCAACCGACTCTACCTTTATGTGAGTCATGTTACGAAATGACCATTCCTTGTGGTGAATGTCCTACTGAACCTTGTGGTATAGGAAGAATATTAGGTGAATGGTATGCCGATACATTAGCTGGTGGAATTGGTGGAGGAGCCCCAGCTGATAGGGGCAGGATTGAGATGCCACTACCCAAGGAAACAGGCTCTAGTGATGAAGATTGCTATAAATTACCTTGGAAAAGGATTGTAGAGCTAGTTTATGAAAAGTCAGGTCACGATTTTGATGTAGAAAAAGCAAAAGATCCAGCAAATATCAAATGGCAGGTAAGTACCTGGTATGACCCTGATAGTGTTCCTCCTAATGCAAATGATTTCTTTGACGAATCGCAAGTATTGCCTTGTGCAGAAGTAACTGATATAGTGCCCAATGATGGTAAGGCCGATGTTCAGACGGTTCCTGAACAACTCTGTCCAGTAGAAGAAATCTATGGAAAGCATTCAGTAAAAACAGAATTATTAAGACATCTCCGTGATAATGCACTAAGCAAAACTCCAGAAGGTCAGGAAATCATAAGGCTAAACTATAAGTGGAGTCCTGAGATAGTAAAAGCGATGAAGGAAGATGAAGAATTTAAGAAAGAGGTTAAGGAAATGATTGATAGGGTTCTTCTAATGATTGGGGGAAAAGTAGAATAAAATTTTATAATAACTATTAATAGATTATGTAAGCCCCTCAGCAGCAATGCTGGGGGGTTATAATTTTGGTACTGGTAGATGATTCAGGTGTTATTTATAGTTCGTTCTAACATAAGAACGCCAATTGTGAATTTTCTTAGGAAGAGCAACCTCAGCATCCCTTAGTGTGAAAGAGTCTAACGAAAGTGCCTATTTCAAGGGCATGAAGAACATTTGGACAACAAATTTCCATCTATCACAAAGAGGTCTAATCCTTGCCTGGTGATTAGACAATTCGGCAAAATTGTTTAGAACCACCTTGGTTTCTCAAAATTATACTGATAACGCCAAGAATATCAGAGGGTTATATTAGTGGTAGCACCTGAATTGTCTACCAGTACCAAATACTCTATTTATTATGCCAAAATACTATGTTTATACCATTGCATAATTCAAGGGTAAATATTATTGTTTATATTGAATTCACATAGGGTAGGTAACTAAAAAAAGTTCTTATAAATAGCAAAACCTTTAATAAATGGAGGAATGCATATGCATACTATTTCCAACTCCCGAAAGTATCAAAGGATAATGATTTTCATTTCTATTTCAGCGCTTTCTATTATCGGCTGTCCCCAGTTGTTGCCACCTGAAACAGTAGAGTATGTGGATCTTGAGCGCTACGCCGGATTATGGTACGAAATTGCACGTTATGATACCCCTTTCGATGAAGATGCGGTAGCGGTTACCGCTGAATACACGCTTAATGAGGATGGCACAGTACAAGTAGTAAATAGCGGCTTGGTTGGTGGCTTAGACGGCACCCCCACCTCGATAGAAGGAGTTGCCCGAGTGGTTGACCCTGAAACCAATGCAAAACTTGCAGTCACATTCAATCGGCCTGACATTGAAGGAATCGAATTTGCATACTGGATTATCGAACTGGATGAAGACTATCAATATGCAGTGGTAACTAATGATACAAGATTTGTACTCTACATTTTAAGCAGAACCCCTACTATGGAAGATTCTGTCTATGAAGACATTCTCTATCGGGTGGTAAAGAAAGGTTTTGAAGTAGATAAAGTTGAACTTACTCCTCAGCCAGTGGAGTAACGTTCCACAGATTTCAACGTATCTTTTATCTGTTAATTCTTACATGTTAGGCTTTGTGAGTGGTAATGCGTCGTCCTTTATCACTTTCATCTTTACATAGTACTTCGTAAGCAACATTTGCCAGTTCTTGCCTATAACCACAAAAATATAATGTTTATCGACGGGAAGGATGTATGAATCCCTGGGTTGCTTTGAGTGCTGCTCTCATTGGCTATCTGTGAGATGGAATCTCTTTTGTCCTCATTCTATGTCGTCATGTTGTGCCCGATGAAGATATAAGCGTTGCTGAAATCCCCATTACGATAGCGATAATATGTCTATATATCGCATGTCTATTTACAATAAAAAAGTGTAACATACTAAGAAACTTCTTATCAATAGGATAGTGCCTGTTTACCCACACACGATGAAGCACCGTATGAAAATTGATAGTAGTGAACTCTTGGCTGCTCCCAGAACTGTGTACCCTTTTTCATTGCGCATGTGCCCCATTTCGCGCAGCACAATCCCGCTTGTTACGCTACCCCAGGTGACTAATGGGATAGCGTAGCTTTTAGTGCTCTTGGGCGGTGTAGATACAAAGTCTGTGATTGGGTGAACTGCATGGACAGTATATATGCGAGATCACATCCAGGAACAGCAGTCATGCATTAAATGGTGTTGTCGGTAACTTGACATTTCATTCGAAATATCCTACTTATTAAGAAACATTATTAATTAGTATTGTGCGGAATGGAAGATAAAAAGAAGCATACCTTACGAGAAAAAATAGAAGCGTTTGAGCACGTATGTAGAGATAAGGGTATTAAACTCACGCATCAACGGATGGAAATATTTCGAGAAATTGCTCATTCTGCCACGCACCCTTCAGCTGAAGAAATACATAAAAGGCTTAAATCAAAACTTCCGATGATTTCGTTAGATACAGTTTACCGTACACTTTCCACTTTTGAAACTATTGGTATCATTTCAAAAGTTTCAGTTCTAGTTAATAAGGTGAGATTTGACTCAAATCTCATTCCTCACCACCATCTAGTATGTACCAAATGTAAAGGTATATTAGATTTTTACTGGCCCACATTCTATAAAATAAAAGTGCCATCTGAGACAAAAAAGTGGGGTAAAATTCTTGCAAAACAGGTTGAATTGAGAGGAATTTGTGAGAGCTGTCTGAGAAGAGTTCAAAAGAGAAAGTGATACTTCATCCGTTTATGTATATGTAGACGGGTTATTTTTTTACCATTTTAGTAGGAATAATTCTTATCTAATAAATATTACTTATTTTCATCGAAGGAGGTGATGCACCATGATTTAGCAACTTTTTTTCATAGCGTAATCAAATAAAGTCAACTAATTTAAAGGAAAGGAGTGATAGAAATGACCAAGAATAAAAAGTTAAACTGGATAGTACTTAGTGTAGTGCTCATCGCTTTGGTAGCGGTTTGCTCCAGGGCGGTTGCAGAAAAGATGACGAGCTACTCACCTGTTGTGATCAAGGAGAGTTTTGATGCTGTCATGTCACGCATGAGTTCAGCAAAGCCAGCTGTAATGAAACGACAGATGGATTTGCTCAACGAACGATATGATCTCAGCGACCGGCCCGCCAAGGGTGTAACCATGCCAACGGGAAAACCCGTACAGGAAGGTGTACGGGCAAAACTTTCACAAGGAGTAACCTGGGAAAAGCTTGCAGAGATGACCCCTGAAGAGATAAAGAATAGAGGCCTCTTTCCAAAGGGATTTATGCCACTTCCACACTCCAATCACCCTGAAGGAGGCATGGTGTTTCCAAAATTTCACATAGAGGAAATTAAAAAACAAGAAGGACGGGATCTCACCCGTTTTGATCTTGATTTCGATTTGCCTGACCACCTTTTACCGGAGTTTCCAGCACCCATGTATCTCACCACACGTCCTGACCTTGGTGATGTATCGCAGGGTAAGGTAGTGACCATTGATAACTACTATGAACTCTTTAACGGTATACTCAATCCCAAACAGCTTGAGGGATTACGATTGCTGGTTACCCCTTTCCCACAACAGCAATTTAACCAAACTGAAGATCGCCGTTCAGCGCGGCCAAGCCGTGGTGTGACCTGTTTTGACTGTCACACAAATGGCCATAGCAATGGAGCTACTCATCTGGTGGGAGATATTCGTCCCCAGGAGTTTCGCCACCGTTTAGATATCCCCCCTCTACGTGGTGTCAACATCCAACGATTATTTGGATCACAGAGGGCACTCAAAAGCATAGAGGATTTTACCGAGTTTGAGCAGCGAGCTGCCTATTTCGATGGTGATCCGGTAATTGCAACCAAGAAGGGTGTTAATGTTCTAGAACGGGCCAGCCAGGTTCACTTTATGGCTGAGTTTCAGTCAATTCTGGACTTCCCTCCTGCACCCAAATTGGATCTTTATGGACACCTTAATAAAAAAATGGCCACTGAATCTGAGGTGAGAGGTGAAGCCCTATTTATTGGTAAAGCAAAGTGTGCTGTATGTCATCCAACACCTTACTATACTGACAATCTGATGCACAACCTGAAGGCAGAACGTTTCTATAAACCCCAGATGATTAATGGCAGAATGGCAAGTGCTGATGGTCCCATCAAGACCTTTCCCCTAAGAGGTATTAAGGATTCACCACCTTACCTGCACGATGGAAGATTGCTGACCCTGGAGGATACGGTTGAGTTCTTCAACATTATTCAGGGACTTAAGCTCACCGAGCAGGAAAAGAAGGATTTGGTGGCTTTCATGCGTGCTCTATAAATCAGGAATGTGGTGTAATTTCTTCACGAGGAGGTGATAGAAAGTTTATTATAACGCAGTGAATTGCTTACAAATGATCAATGAGGCATACAACAGGATAAAAGAGTTAATTATGGGAAGTAAAAAAATGAAGTATAAATAGCTGAGACTTTTGGACGTACCTTTGTAAAAGGTAACATTCCTGAAATTAATCAAGGATTTTTTTAAAAGGAGGACCAAGATGGCAAAGAAAGAAATAGCTAAAACGAAAAAGAAGAGTATGGCAAAAAAGGGTAAGCTCTTAACCACCAACGCTGGTGCTCCCGTGGTAGACAATCAAAACACCATGACCGCCGGACCGCGAGGGCCGGTGCTCCTGCAGGATGTCTGGTACCTGGAAAAATTGGCCCACTTTGATAGGGAGGTGATCCCTGAGCGACGCATGCACGCCAAGGGATCTGGAGCCTACGGCACCTTTACTGTCACCCATGATATCACCAAGTATACCAAGGCCAAAATTTTTTCTAAGGTTGGAAAGAAGACCGAGTACTTCACCCGTTTTTCCACGGTGGCTGGTGAGCGTGGTGCCGCAGATGCCGAGCGAGACATCCGGGGGTTTGCGATCAAATTCTATACCGAAGAAGGGAACTGGGATCTGGTAGGTAACAACACGCCCGTATTCTTCCTGCGCGATCCACTGAAGTTTCCCGACCTCAACCACGCAGTCAAGCGGGACCCGCGGACCAACATGCGAAGTGCCCGCAACAACTGGGACTTCTGGACTTCACTGCCGGAGGCGTTGCACCAGGTCACCATTGTTATGAGTGATCGGGGCATTCCCGCAACATACCGCCATATGCACGGCTTCGGCAGCCATACCTTCAGTCTGATTAACGAGAAAAACCAACGCTTCTGGGTCAAGTTTCACTTCAAGACGCAACAGGGAATCAAGAACCTGACCGATGAAGAGGCCGCCAAGGTCATCGCCATGTGCCGGGAAAGCCACCAGCGTGACCTTTACGAGAGCATCGAAAAGGGCGACTTTTCAAAGTGGACCATGTATATTCAGGTAATGCCGGAAGACGAGGCGGCCACCTGTCCCTACAACCCCTTTGATCTCACTAAGGTATGGTACCACAAGGATTATCCCTTAATTGAGGTCGGCGAACTGGAACTGAACTGCAACCCTGAAAACTATTTCGCCGAGGTGGAACAGTCGGCCTTCAATCCGGCGGCCATCGTTCCGGGCATTGGTTTTTCACCGGATAAGATGTTGCAAGGAAGACTGTTTTCCTATCACGATGCCCAACTATACCGGCTTGGTGTGAACCACCACCTCATCCCGGTCAATGCCACCCGCTGTCCGGTTCACAGCTTCCATCGCGACGGCGCCATGCGGGTGGACGGCAATCACGGCAGCACCCTTGCTTACGAGCCAAACAGTTACGGGGAGTGGCAGGAACAACCAAAATATGCCGAACCGCCCCTCAAATTAAAGGGAGATGCTGACCACTGGAATTACCGCGAAGACGATGATGATTACTACACGCAACCGGGCTTGCTTTTCCGGCTGATGAGCGCCAAACAGCAGAAGGAGCTCTTTGAAAACACCGCTCGCTCTATTGGACAAGCGCCCATGAATATACAGCTGCGCCACATCAGCAACTGCATGAAGGCCGACCCGGTTTATGGCAAAGGGGTGGCTGAAGCACTTAAAATCCCAATGAGTAAACTACCCAAATAGGTATAGTGCTGCCGCTATTCTATTGAAAGACTTACAACAATTACCTTTGGGGGGCTGTCCGGAAGATAATGCAGCTGGGACAGCCCCCTCACCGCTGAAATTTACCAAAAGACAAAGCAAAAAGAGGTGGGAAAACCTTAAGATATCAGGGAAACTGCTCTTACCTATAAGAAGAACGAAATCGCCGAATATCATATCTATAGAAAACTTGCTGAACTAGGCTACTCTCCTGAAAATAAGAAGGGTTACTTAATTTTAACACACCAAACATCTTTTGTTTCTCATCTGCTCACTGACAATCAACTACCATTAGCATTTGATCAAGACAACACGTAATCCAGTCAACACTACCAAAGAGACTGTCGAAAAACCTTAAAACCCTGATTTTGTCCTTTGTAACTATTTGATTATATTATGTGCAATATCCCCAAAAATGGCAAAATTGAGCTTTTTCGACAGGTTCAAATCAAACATACACAATTAAAGATTAGTCACTATTTGCACTATAATACCTATCAGATAAACTCTAAATCATAATGGTAATTTTTTCAGATTAAGCCCTGTCTATTACATAAATTTTAATCAATTGCGCACATCTTTATTTTTTGCGATAATCGTTTCCCCCGCTTTAACCTTATCTCCTTCTCTTACATAAAGTTCAACCTCTTGTGGGAGATATACCTCTACCCTGCTACCAAATTTAATCATCCCTAGTTTTTCACCCTGCTGAATCTTATCATATAATTTTTTCCACAACACAATACGCCTGGCTATGTATCCAGCAATAAGTTTTATCATAACCTTTAACTCTTTTTGACCCTCATCTTGTGGAGTCACCGCAATACCAATGGATAACTGCTCATTATCTAAAGAGGCCTTTTTTCTAAAGGCTGGTATATATATCCCAGGATTATAGTTAAGATAGTCTATTACTCCTTTAACTGGTGCTCGATTAACGTGAACATCAAATAATGACATAAAAATACTCACGCGAGTTACTTCCCTATGGAGATAGCTTCCTTCTTTTACTTTTTTGACCTCAATAACCTTTCCATCTGCTGGTGAAATGACACTACCAGCATCAACAGGTGTTTTCCGTTCCGGATCACGGAAAAAGTTAATCACAAGAATAAATACTATCCAGCTCAACAAGACAATAATTTTTAGTGCCAGAAATGTATACATAAATGAAAAAATAGACAATAGAGTAACAATGAGCAAGACAGCAATAATGTAAGGCCTACCTTCTTTAGTGATAGGTGTCATCTTCACAAACCTCAAAACCTCTTAAGAACAGGGAACAGGCTTCAGGGTTTAGGGTTAAAAACATAACGATAAATCATATGTCTTTTGTTTAACATCCAAATTATTAAAAATCACCATGTTTTCTCTGTGCTCTGTTCCCTGCTCCCTGAAACCTATATTTTTATGCTGACAACTTCCATCAGGACAACATTTTTAGAACTTCCTGAATAGATGAAACCCCAAACAATTCCATGGGAAGCTCACCATGTATCCTCTCTCTGTTAATTTCAGGCAGGATACAGTGAGCAAAACCCAGTTTGGATGCTTCTTTTAACCGCACCTCTACCTGTGATATTCCTCTCACCTCACCAGTTAAACTCACCTCACCTAAAAAAACCGTTTTAGTATCAATGGGCTTATTTAAAATACTAGAGGCTATTGCAACAACAATACCCAGATCCACAGCCGGGTCCTCAACTTTTACACCACCTGCAACATTTAGAAAAATATCCTTATTATATAAATGAGTCTCAAGGTGTCTCTCAAGCACAGCAGCAAGTAGTGATACTCGATGGTGGTCAACACCAATGGAGGTCCTCCTGGGAACTCCCAAGTTAGTCGGACTAACCAGAGCCTGTATCTCTACCAGTATAGGTCTTGACCCTTCCATACATGAAACTACTACTGAACCAGAAACATCCATCGAACGCTGGGTGAGAAAGATCTCAGAGGGATTAAAGACCTCTGAGAGTCCAAAATCTTTCATCTCAAATACTCCAATCTCATTGGATGAGCCAAATCTATTTTTCACTGCTCGCAACACACGGTAGGGATGTCCCCGATTACCCTCAAAATAGAGAACAGTATCGACCATGTGCTCAAGTACTCTTGGTCCAGCTATTGCTCCCTCTTTTGTGACATGACCAATGATGAAGGTAGAGATCTCACTGCTCTTAGAAATCATCACTAATATAGCTGAAGATTCTCTTACCTGGCCAATGCTGCCGGGTGCAGACTGAAGCTCAAGGGTGTAGATGGTCTGAATAGAGTCGATAACAATCACCCTAGGCTTTAATGTCTTAACTTCTTTGATTATCTTTTCTAAAGAGTTCTCAGCAAGTACAAACAGTTGTGTTGAGAGGGCAGACAACCTCTCAGCTCGCATTTTTATCTGGCGAATTGATTCTTCACCTGAAACATACAACACCTTATAACCAGATGATGCTATTTTATTCAAAGCCTGTAAAAGAAGCGTTGATTTACCAATGCCAGGATCTCCACCAATAAGGATTACCGAGCCTAAAACAACACCACCACCCAAAACACGGTCAAATTCACCAATTCCTGTCTTTATCCGAGAGGTTTCACTCATTACCACTTCGCCAATTGGTTGAGGAACCTCTCCCTCACCTCCAATTCCCGTATATGACAGTGTGCTTTTAGACCCTCCTCCTGCCACAATTTCTTCTTCTACAAAGGTGTTCCACTCACTACAATTGGGACACCTTCCCATCCACTTTGATGATTGATATCCGCACATTTGACAGACAAAATGAGTCTTTCTCCTCTCCATTTACATCCTCTCCACCAGAGAACCTATTGTGAGAACCTATTTTAAATATTTTGATTGACTTTTACTAGTTGAATTTTTAAAATGTGATTTTATATAAATTCATTATCCTGCATAAACAAATCACCTTTAGTCGAAAAAGTACTCAAAACATATCAAACTATAAACAGTTATTCAATATAAAAGCTTAAATTGGATGAACGACTCTCTTTATGATATTATTATAGTAGGAGGAGGTCCTGCTGGACTGACCGCTGGTTTGTATGCCGCCCGGGCACGACTATCAACTCTGCTTTTGGAAAAGATGACACTGGGGGGGCAGGTCAATAATAGTGAAAAGATTGAAAATTATCCCGGATTAGAGAAGGGTATTTCGGGTTTTCAATTAATACAAAATATGGAGAGACAGGCAAAAGGATTTGGTCTGCAGGTTGAGATTGGAACGGCTCAAGAACTCTCTTTACTCAACAATCACACTAAAAAGATAATAGTAAATGGGAGGGAATTGGTCTGTAGAGCTCTTATCATAGCTACTGGTAGCCAACCTAATAAGTTGGGTATAGAAGGAGAAGAAAATCTACTAGGACGAGGCGTATCTTACTGTGCTACCTGTGATGGACCCCTCTTCAGAGATAAGGAGGTTGCGGTAGTAGGTGGTGGAGATGCAGCAGTAGAAGAAGCGCTCTTCTTAAGTAGATTTGCAAAAAAAGTTCATATGATTCATCGTCGTGATCAACTAAGGGCTGTTAAAATTTTACAAGAAAGGGCACTCGCCAATGGAAAGATAGCCTTTATTTGGAATACAGTTGTAAATAAAATCGAGGGTGAGCAGAGTGTAGAATCACTCCTTTTGGAAAATGTAAAAGATAATAATCAGTTATCTCTCAAAGTAGATGCTATTTTTATCTATGTTGGACTTAAACCTAATACCGAGTGGTTAAAAAATCTTTTGCCTTTGACTGGACAGGGTTTCATTGAAACCAACGACTATATGGAAACTACCCTGTCAGGTGTGTTTGCTGCAGGAGATGTAAGGAATAAACTATTAAGGCAGATTGCAACTGCAGTGGGAGACGGGTCTACTGCGGCCTTTGCAGCAGAAAAATATTTAGACTCAATTAAACCTTAAACTCTAGGGGATTCTAATGGAAACAAAAGATTTAAGAAACGTTGCTCTTATTTCTCATGGAGGTGCTGGAAAGACTTCACTTGCCGATGTCTTTCTTTTCGATGCAAAAGTGAATAACAGACTGGGAAGTGTTGATGATGGCACTTCTCTTTTTGATTTTGAACCAGAAGAACTTAAAAGGCACAAAACCCTCAGTTCTTCACTCCACCATTTTAAATGGGAAAAATGTGAAATCAATATTATCGATACCCCAGGTGATGCAAATTTCTCGGCGGATGTCCAGAGTTGTTTGCAAGTAGCTGATGCTATTATAGTGTTAGTTGATGCAGTATCCGGTGTGCAAGTCCAAACAGAGAAGGTTTGGAAATATGCAGATAACCTTAGCCTTCCCAGGTTGATCTTCATCAACAAAGTTGATATGGAAAGAGCGAATTTCAAACAGGTGCTGACAAGCATTGAAGATATTTTGGGGAAAAAGCCTCTAGTAATTCAACTGCCACTTGGTGAAGAAGCTTCTTTTCGGGGTATCATTGATCTCGTTAAGGAAAAAGCCTTGCTGTACAAAGATGATTTTACTGGAAAGTATGTAGAAGAAAATATACCTGAGGAGATGCTCGGCCAAGCAGAAGAATTCAAAAATAAAATGATAGAAGATATTGTAGAATCAAGTGATGAATTACTGGAAAAATATTTAGAGGGAACGGCGTTAACCTCAGATGAGATATTTAATGGTCTTAAGCAAGGTGTGGTGTCGTGCACCCTTGTTCCCGTTCTCTGCGGTTCGGCACTAAAAAATATTGGTATACAACCACTCTTAAGCTTTATTAGCAAATGTTTCCCCTCACCGCTTGACGCAAAACCATTTAAAGGAATCAATCCATCAACTAAGAAGGAAGAAGAAAGAAGTGCAGGCGAACACGATTCACTTTCTGCTCTAGTGTTTAAGACAGTAGCTGATCCCTATGCAGGGAAACTCACTATTTTTCGTGTTGTATCAGGTGTTCTCAATTCTGATTCAACTGTCTATAATTCAACAAAAGGTTTAAAAGAGAGGATTGGACAAATACTTAAAATAGAGGGTAAAAATCAGAAAGCCATAAATCCCGCTATTAGTGGAGATATTGTTGCAGTAGCAAAATTAAAGGAGACAACTACCGGTGATAGTTTCTCCGATGAAAAGCACCCTATTACCTTTAAAAAGGTTGAACCACCTGAACCAGTCATACAGCTGGCTCTTGAGCCAAAAAGTAAAGGTGATGAGGATAAACTCATCTCATCTCTTTCCCGATTGATGGAAGAAGATTCAACCCTTAGAACCTTTCGAGAGAAACAGACCAAAGAATTCATCCTTGCAGGTATGGGGCAAACCCATCTGGATGTTGCTATTGAGAAAATGCAGAGAAAATTTGGTGTCAATGTTGAGGTAAAAACACCAAAAGTTGCCTATAAAGAAACAGTACGGGGAACTTCAAAAGCTCAAGGAAAATATAAAAAGCAGACAGGAGGTAGAGGACAATATGGTGATACCTGGCTAGAGATTGAACCACTTCCTAGAGGACAAGGTTTTGAGTTTGTGAACAAGATCGTAGGAGGTGTTATTCCCCGTCAATACATCCCCTCGGTAGAAAAAGGGGTAATAGACGCAATGCATGAAGGTGTATTAGCAAAATATCCAGTAGTTGATGTGAGAGTAAAGCTCTATGATGGTTCCTTCCATGAAGTTGACTCATCAGATATCGCTTTCAAGATAGCTGCCTCTATGGGCTTTAAAAAAGCGATGCAAGAAGCCAAACCAGTCTTATTAGAACCTATTGTCAACTTAGAAATAACGATACCCGATGACTGCATGGGTGATGTAATTGGAGATCTAAATGGTCGAAGAGGAAGGATCTCAGGAATGGAACCAAAAATCAATTACCAGATAATCAAAGCTCAAGTACCTATGGCCGAAATATTGAAATATGCTTCTGATTTAACTTCTATCACGGGAGGAAGAGGCACCTTTACCATGGAGTTTTCTCACTATGAGGAAGTCCCAAGTCAACAGAGCGAACAGATTATTGCT
>Ga0209427_10002152_pt1 | contig 23118 bp, 21 predicted proteins | sample DeeMarSWOR136_30_FD_187465 | JGI IMG/M metagenome (GOLD analysis project Ga0209427, IMG submission 187465) | Marine sediment microbial communities from White Oak River estuary, North Carolina - WOR-1-36_30 (SPAdes) (version 2) | ecosystem: Environmental > Aquatic > Marine > Intertidal zone >...
GAGACACCAAGGTCGTACCAAAAGGGGCCGCGGACAGGATTTTTATCAACACATCCGGTCTGGGATTGATTCCTGAAGGTGTGGAGATCTCCTGTCATAGGGCAATACCGGGCGACAGGATTATCCTGAGCGGCGGTATAGCCGAGCATGGAATAACGATCCTGACGCGGAGGGCGGGCATGTCATTCGAATCGTCTATCGTGAGCGATACCGCACCTTTGAACCATATGGTGGGCAGGATGATTTCGGCGAGCAGGGACATACATGTTCTTCGTGATCCGACCAGGGGAGGGGTAGGGACAACCTTGAACGAGATTGCAAGAAGCTCTAGGGTAGGAATAGTGATATATGAAGATATGATACCACTCAATTCACAGGTTGAGGCATTATGCGAATTGATGGGCCTCGATCCCCTATATATCGCTAACGAGGGCAAGCTGGTCGCTATTGTGGGCAAGGATCATGTTAAAAAGGTCCTCTCGGCAATGAAAGGAGAAAGGTGCGGAAAGGACGCGGCTATTATTGGAGAGGTAGTCGCTGAAAATCGGGGTTCTGTTTTAATGAAGACAAAGATAGGAGGCACAAGGATAGTGGACATGCTGACAGGAGAGCCACTTCCAAGGATCTGTTGAGATGCACGAGATGTCTATAGCTAGGAATATGATAGATATCATTAAAGATGAGATGCGGAGGCACAATGCTAGGGTGCTGAGGTCTGTTCATGTGAATATTGGCAGGTTCTCCTCAATTGTACCGGAAGCCCTTTCTTTCTGTTTCGAGATAATGACAAAAGACACGGATATAGCCGGTGCGAGGCTTGTCATTGATATCATCCCTTTGATGTGTCGATGCGTTTCATGTGATAAGGAATTCGAGATTACGGATTATTCGTTTTTATGCCCTTTTTGCGGGGGAATGAAGGTCGATACTATCTCGGGACAGGAGTTATCAGTTGTGGATATAGAGGTGGATTGAGCGACAATCTTTAAGAACAGCAAGGAGCCTGAAAATGAAGATAACAGTAGTTAGGGATATTCTTGAAGCAAACGAAAGAATAGCAAGGCAGAATAGGGAGATTTTTGATGAGAATCATCTTCTGGTGATCAATCTTATGAGCGCCCCCGGATCCGGGAAGACTATCCTATTAGAAAGGAGTATCGATGCCTTAAAGAATGAGATCAGGATGGGTATCATTGAGGGGGACATCCAGTCTTCACGGGATGCTGAAAGGGTGGCCAGGAAGGGGGTGCCTGCGGTACAGATAAATACGGGGAGCGCCTGCCACCTGGATGGGAATATGATCAGGGACACATTTAAGGATTTCGATTTTAGGAGTCTTCAACTTCTTGTGGTAGAAAACGTGGGAAACCTGGTATGTCCGGCAGAATTTAATATAGGTGAGGATTACAAGATAATGATGCTCAGTGTCACAGAAGGGGATGATAAACCCGCCAAATACCCACTCATGTTTCGTATATCAAAGGTGCTGCTGATAAACAAGATTGACCTGCTCCCCTATGTGGATTGCAGTATAGAACGCATAGAGGAGGAATCCAAAAAGATTAATCCGGATCTGACTATATTTCGTATCTCGTGCAAGACAGGCGAGGGGCTTAACGACTGGTATAGCTGGCTGAGAGATCAGGTAAAAAATAAAAAGAAATAGACCAAGCGGTTGAGTCGGGGTACGACTTGACAACACTTGTTATAACACTTTCTTGATGTCCTCCATAATCTCATGGACTATATCTTCCTTTTTGCTGCTTAAATCAAGGGATAGTTTTGTTCCAAATAAAGACCCATCTCCTATTTCTATTCCATATATGCCGCCGATCTCCGGTATCTTGTATCCCAGATCCCTTCCCAGTTGCAGGAGCTCAAAGAGGTGGAAGCCGTGGGAGGAGAACAAATGGAGCGACCCTTCTCCCAATGGAATTTTCTTTACTGTCCCTATGGGAGAGGCTCCGGTCTGGATCGCATCGATGATGAATATTTTATCGTAGTCGGCCAGCATATCAAGCAGATTAAGGTCGATCATGGTAGTGGTGCAGACCTCAACATCATTGAAAAAGCCATCCAATTCCGAGGCAATATGTAATCCCACTCCATCATCGCACAGCATGGGATTGCCTATTCCTAGGATAAGGGTATTCAAATTTAAGGCCTCTTCACTGTCCTTATGAGAACCCCCTCAGGGCTCCTGATGTTGAGCGTTAAAGGTATCTGGCCGGGAAGGGCATGTGTGGCACATGCAAGACAGGGATCATAGGCGCGGAAGGCCATCTCCACCCGGTTGAGCAGCCCTTCCTTGATCTTGTTTCCTTTGATAAACTCCTTGGCCGCCTTTTTGACGGACAAAGAGATAGGGCCTGCATTATTCTGTGTGGCTACGATCAGATTGACCTTGGTCAAAATACCATGGTTATCTGTCTCGTAGTGGTGAAATAGGGTCCCCCTGGGGGCTTCCACACAGCCTATGCCTACCTTTTTCAACCTCAGATTCATGTTGCGGATATCTTTGCTGGTCAAAAGAGGGTCGCTCGCGATCAATTGATTGTGTTCGGCTGCCTGAAGGGCACAGATAAGCCTGGCCCAGTGCATGGCCAGCGTGTGATGGGCAGGCTTTCCTCCCAGGGTATCGAACATCTGTAGGTACTCTTTCTCTGCAAGGGGAGTGGCCATGCCATCCGCCACATTCAGCCGGGCTAGGGGAGCAACACGATAAAGGGAGGTACCATTGCCTTCAATAAGGCCCTTCCAGCCGATCTTTTTCAGGTGAGTGAACCTGATATAATTCCATGGTTCAACCCATTCTGCTATATGCTCAATGTAGTCCTGGGGTTTAAAACGGGCAAATTCGTTGCCCTTCGGATCGATGACCTTGACTATACCGTCATAGAAACTGACCTTGTTGTTTTCGTCCACCAGGCTCATGTAATAGGTCTTAAGGCTGTATGCGTCGCTCAGGACCATATCGAGATATTTCTTATTTCTTAGCACTATATCCTTAAACAGATCTATGGCGAATTGAGCGAACTCAACAGAATAGTCTGCAGTTTCTTTGATCCATTTTCTATCTTCGGGTGAAATACCTCTTGGAACACCGCCAGGCAGCCCCCCTTCAGGATGAGGAGCCTTGCTAAAAAGGAATTTGATTATCTCCCTGTTCCTTTTTCTGACCTCAATAACCCTGGACCCTATATCCTTTCCTAGTTGCCGAATTACGCCAAGGATGTTTCTTTCAGCGGGGTCCGCATCAGGACCCACCACGAAATCAGGGGCAGCTAGGAAGAAGAAGTGGATGTAGTGGTCTTCGATATAGAAGGCGTTATATTCCAGTTGTCTTATGAGCTTTGCAGTAGTTGTCGGTTCCACGCTATACAGATCGTCAAGGGCCTTTGATGCGGCCATATGATGGGCCGAAGGGCATACACCGCATATATTGGGAGCGATCCTTGTCATCTCCTCGGCCGGCCTTCCGATGCAGAAACGTTCAAAACCCCTTAATTCGGTAACCTGCCAGAAGGCATCCTCCACATTCCCCTTATTATCCAGGAAGATCTCGATCTTTCCATGACCTTCTAGGCGTGTGATGGGATCGATGGTTATCTTTCTTGCCGGCATTTTTTTAATCCTCCATATCTATCTTGTGGCTTCTTTTTCCAAGGATGGAATACGGCTGGGTAAAACGATACAGATACCCGGCAGGATCATCTATCGAGTCAATCGCATCTTCTATGTCTTCATCTTTTTCAACTAGAAGCAAAGATGTCAATGTGGATAAAAATTTGGGACCAGAGCCCACGACGCTGGGGACAGGGCCGAAACACCCACGGCAGGGGACATTTACACGGATGCAGGATTCGCCGCAGCCGGTGCGGGTTGCCGGGCCAAGACAGATGATTCCCTGTGCCAAAAAACATGTATCAGGATCCGCATCCACAGTATGGATTCTAATATATTTCTTTATATCCATGTGTGTTGGTTTATTCTTGTTTCTCGGGCAGGTATCACAAATTGCCTTTCTGGGTGTAAGGGCCGATCCCTTTGGCGGGAGGTCCCCTGATAGGACGGAGTTTATAGCATTGGAGATCAGGTCCGGTGGCGGCGGACAACCTGGAAGGTAATAGTCCACATCGATGAACTCGTCTAAGGTGAAGACATTCTCGAAAAACTCGGGAAGTGTCAGGATTTTACTGTCGATATCGGTCTTGGTTTGAGGATAAGAGCCGTTCGGGTTGACAACAGTAGGGGCATCCCTGTAAACCCAGTTAAATATATCCTCTTTGGTGGTAAAGTTGGCAAGCCCCGGACTGCCCCCGAAACAGGCGCATGAGCCGAATGCAAGGACCGTTTGCGATTTTTTTCTGAGCAACTCGGCCATCTCCTGGTGATCCGAATTCCTGACAGAGCCGCTCAAGATGCACAGGGCAATCTCTCTGTCTTGCATGGAACGGATCTCTTCATACTTAAAGTCAATAGCTATGGGCCACAGTACAATATCAATCACCTCGGTTAAAGGTAAAATCGCCTCATTCAGGTCAACTATGGATTCATCACAGCCTGCACACGCCCCCAGCCAATATATAGCAACCTTGGGTTTTTTCGGCATATCGGTTTCTCCTAATTGGATTACATTTTCTTTATGGGTCCCAGCTTGATCAGGCGTTCTTTCATCTCCTGTATAAGAGAGGGTATATTTTTGCCTTCCGGATCGCGGGACATATTCATGCTAAGTCTTTCTGGCTCAATACCGAAGGCTTTCATGACCTTCTGCATAAGATAGACCTTCTTCATGGTCTGGTAATTACCATCTTGGTAATGACAGTGCCCTTCAGGACATCCTAAGATGAGCACACCGTCCGCTCCTGCCCTAAAGGCTTGAAAGATGTGTCTGGAGTCTATCTTTCCACTGCATATCTCAGGGATCCAGTACTTTATGCTTTTAGAGAGATCGTCCTTATCGCACAGGAATCCCCATCCAAAATTGCAGGAAAAGCAAACCACTTTGGGTTCAAACGCAACCATTTCCTATTCCCCTCCTTTATCCTTGAAGGGCAGCGTAGACCGCCTCTGTCCTTTTCTCCAAACTGTCGTCAACCAACTTCCTTGCATTGGAAGGACAGGCCACTACACACATACCGCAGGATTTACATTTAAAGGTATCTGTTATTGAAATAAGTTTGTCTTCAATCTCTTTTAACTGGGCCGCACCGTAGTAACATATCGAAACGCATATCCCACAGCCTGAACAACGGTCCGTGTTAACCTCCACAGGGGCTATTATCTCCTGAATACCTATAGATAAGCAGGCCTTGCAAGAGATACAAGGGCCGCAGTTCAGGCACCGTCTTGCCTCCTCAATAGCTTCAGGCAGTGTGAAGCCCCTTTCAAAAAGCTGGAAGTGCATCCTCTTTTCAGGTGGGATCCATAGCACCTCGGGTTCGGTTTCATAGAATCTACGCCTGGGTCTGTCTTGAGACTCGAAATCCCTTTTTCTACCATCTCTGATATTGAGTCCATTTAGATATCTCTCAATGCTCTCGGCGGCTGTAAGGCCGTCCTTCATGGCATCCGCCATGAAACCGATCCTCCGAACACCTCCTCCAATAAATACCCATTCCTTTTTGAGGCTTTGGAGGGTCAATTGATCTATGGCTGGCTGTCCCCTTTCATTTAAGAGATCCTCCTTCTCAAGAGAAAGGATATCAGGCTGTTGCCCTACTGTGATGATCAGGATATCGCCTTCAAGCGTAATCACGTCCGTTAGATCAAACTTGGGATTAAAAGCTGGGTCATAAACACTGATGCATTTGGGACACTCGATCTTACGCATTTTACCACCTGTCCCCGTTATCTGGCTAACCCCTCTGGAATATATGATCTTTATTCCCTCTTCCCACGCCCCTCGTATCTCATCCCAGTCTGCAGGTATTCGATCTATAGAGGTCCTGTCCTCGCACTCCAGGCAGAGGAGGCTTGTATCCCCCCCGAGTCTTCTTGCGGTCCTGGCCACATCAAAGGCGACATTGCCACCTCCGATAACCAAGACCTTTTTGCCTCTAAAATAATTGGGCTTAATATTTCCGTGACTGACTTCATATAGGAAGGTCTCGCCGTACATGACCCCGGAGAGTTCCTGTCCATTAACCTCTTTCCTTTCAAAGGTGAGTGTTCGGGGGGCCGGGGTACCGACCGCAATAAAAACAGCCTGATATCCCTCGTTTCTGAGTCTTTCCAGGTTCAACTTCCCCATGCCTATTTTGGTGTTATATTTGACATCCACTCCGACCAACCTGACCATGTTCTCAAGGGTGGATGAAAGCATTTTTTCTGGCAACCGGTATCGAGGGATCAACCACAGGGCACCGCCCAGACGATCAGATGCCTCAAAGATAGTGACCCGATATCCACGCTTGCTGAGGTCATACGCGGCCATGAGCCCGGCAGGCCCTCCTCCAACAACCGCTACATTCTCCTTGCTCTTCACTATGGAAAGTTCATCTTTTTTATCCAAATGATAGATGTATGTATCCGCAATAAATCTCTTGAGGAGTCTCCTCTTAATGGCGCCCCCTTTTGCCAGATAATTGCATTCCAGTTCGCAAAGACCGCATACATAGCCGCATACAGGGAAGAAGGGATTTTTCTCATAAAGATAATCACCGATCTGGATAACCCCCTCTGTAGCCAACTCCGGGTCTTCGGGTAGGAGGGATATAAGGACATTGGTCCTTTGGATGTCTTCATTGATCGGACATCTTATTTGACATGGAGGGAGAAGTTGTCTCACGGCGGGTTCCACGCCGGCTGAACCTGAACTGATTGTCTTCCACATATTTATTCCTCCTGAAAGGAAAAAGATGATATGGATGAATTATTGCTGATAGAGATTGAGATTTATTATTTATATCAAAATGATATAGCAGACGACTACAAAAAAATTCAGATACTCTACGATTACCTTATCGGTGGTCGCTAGATGCTAAAATTGGTCAGATTTTAACAGGTTTTGCCTTAAAAGTAAAAAATAAAGATATGATAGAAAGTATAGATTTTATTTGCAAATAAATTTTTTTCTGATATTTTAGCATACTTAGGCAGTCATATTTACTTTCGGATTATTCAACATCAAGGAGGTCAATATGTTTGAGTCAGCGGAACTTGGACACAAAATTAACAAAGAGACTTATGAAAAGGAAGTGCCTGAACTGAGGGAATCGCTGCTCAATGCCCAGTTCGATCTGACTGAGGCCCGGAGCTTCCCTGTTATCATCCTGGTGGGTGGTGTTGATGGGGCAGGCAAGGGGGAGACTGTGAACCTCCTTAATGAATGGATGGATCCCCGAAATATCCAGGTTCATGCCATGGGGGAGCCGACCCAGGAGGAAAAGGAGCGACCGCCTATGTGGCGTTTCTGGCGCGCCCTGCCTCCCAGGGGTAAAATAGGGATCTTTTTCGGCTCCTGGTATACTAATCCTATAGTAAATCGTGTTTACGGCAAGTGCAAGACAGAGGAGCTTGACCAGAGGATTGAAGAGATAAACCGTTTTGAAAAGATGCTCACGGATGAAGGGGCTTTGATTATCAAATTCTGGTTTCACCTCTCTAAAAAGGCACAGGAGAAACGTCTTAAGGCGCTAGAAAAGGATCCAAAGACGCGATGGCGAGTTGCAGATACCGACTGGGAGCGTTTCAAGATATACAATAAATTCCGAAAGTGGTCGGAATATACCCTGCGCGAGACAAGCACCGATGTGTCTCCCTGGATTGTGGTGGAAGGGGCAGATGCCCGTTATCGCAGCCTGACCGTTGGCAAGATCCTGCTGGGAGCATTGCGTAAACGATTAAACCATAAGAAGCCTGCGCCTGCGGTAGTGACAGCGCCTCTATCTCCACGCATAGACAAGCTCAATAGGCTCAGGTCGCTCGACATGTCTCTGACGTTAACAAAGGCGGAATATAAGGGCCAGCTGGAGAAATACCAGGGGCGGCTTAACCTGCTCATGAGGCGCCCTGAATTCAAGAAAAAGTACTCACTTATCGTGGCATATGAGGGCGCCGATGCGGGCGGCAAGGGAGGAAACATACGCAGGGTCACTGCCGCCCTCGATGCAAGATATTACAAGATTATCCCGGTTGCCGCCCCCACTGATGAGGAGAAGGTCCAGCCTTATCTGTGGCGTTTCTGGCGCCATGTACCAGGCAAGGGGATGGTGACCATCTTCGATCGCACCTGGTATGGCCGCGTGCTTGTGGAGAGGGTGGAAGGATTCTGTTCTGAAGCAGACTGGATGCGTGCCTACAATGAAATAAACGACTTTGAGGAACAACTGATAAGGAATAATATACTGATAGTAAAATTCTGGCTGGCTATAACTAAGGACGAGCAGCTTAAGCGGTTCAAAGAGCGTGAGAAGATAGGGTTTAAGCGTTTTAAGATCACTGATGAAGACTGGCGTAACCGCGAAAAGTGGGACGCCTATGAACAGGCCATCTGTGACATGGTGGATCGCACAAGTACGGATATTGCTCCATGGACCATAGTGGAAGGCAATAGCAAGTACTATGCGCGTATTAAGGTTCTGAAGACCATTTGTGATACCATTGAGGCAGCGCTGTAGGGGAAAAAAGAATCTTCCCCTGCGGTCAGAATGACATAACATCGATGTTATTCGAATCAGGTCTCACAGCAATGTGAGTTCTTTAAAGAAACAAGGCCTGACGCAGAAAGTAAGGCGTTTGTGAGGGCAAGCCTGAAGATTTGGCCATTACACAAGGAGGTAATTATGAAGACCGAAGATCTTACTGAAGTGAAATATATCGGTGCTTCCCGTAAGAAATCGCTCAAAGATCTGGGGATCACCACCATACAACAGCTTTATGAGACGCCGCTGAATACACTGGCCCGGATTGAGACCATAGGCCCATATTACGCGAAATTGATTAAGAATGCCGTAAAGAAGTCTTTTGCGGAAGTACCTGAGAAAGCAGCTCTGGAGGAGGCCACATCAGTGGGAGACGAGAGGATTGTCGGTGTCAAACAGGATTTAATAAAACAGATCAATATCCTTAAAAGTTGTTTAAAACGGACAAATGAGGCCTTAAAGTCCTCGGGCAGAAAAGGATTATATTTCGATTTTAAAAAGAGGTCCAAGACCCTCATGAAACGGCTTGACGGATTGGATCAAAAAGATATACCCCTTTCCAAAAAGGCCGGGAAAAATATCATTAAAAAGGCAGATGCTCTGAATGCAATGTTGAAAGACACAGGGAAGAGGCCTGAAAAACAGAAATACAAAAAATTATCCCGTAAACTCCGGTCGTTTTCGAAAAGGCTAAAAAGAATCGGCTACTGATTAGTGAAGAAAATACTTTTACTGGGAGACGTTCACGCCAATTATCCTGCCTTAAAAGCAATAGAGAAGTATATTAATCCTGCCGGATTTGATTGTATTATTAACACAGGGGATTTAACTGTTTATGGCCCTTTCCCCAATGAGACTATCCAGTGGTTTCGTGACAGGGGAAAAGGCATCTCTATACTCGGAAATACGGATCAGCGGGTCCTAAGGATTCTGAAAGGCAAGAGATTGAAGAGGCCAAAAAAAGAAGAAAAGAGGATTATGTATTTTTGGACATCAAAGATATTGCTTCCAGAGAATATATCATTCCTTAAATCCTTATCAGAACAGGCCAGGTTTTTTGAGGGCAATATCGGCATAGGTGTATTTCACGGGACAATTGATGACCCGGATGAGGCGCTGTTCCCTTCTTCACCTGAAGCCCGTTTCCATCAACTGGCCAAGGCGTCTCCCTATCAGATTCAAATCATGGGGAATTCTCATGTGCCCTATTATAAGATCGTTGATGGGATCCATTTCATCAATCCAGGCAGCGCGGGACGTATGTTTGATGGAGATCCACGGGCATCTTTCGCCGTGCTTGAGCTTTCTTCCGATGACATAAGCGTGGAACATTTTAGGATTTCCTATCCTGTGGAAGAGACAGTTAAGGGACTGAAGGACCATAAACTTCCGGATATATATGCGAAGATGTTCAGAAAGGGAAGGAAACTGAATTGAATGCGTCTGGAATCATGACATCCTTCTCCTAGGGACCTCAAAGAATTTCAATATACCGCATCCCTCAACGATCTTTTTCCATGAGGAGATACTAAATTCCACGCAGAATATGCCGCAGGTTGGGATATTACCGATCTGTTGGTTGCTTATATAATTGCCTAAATCAGTCAATGCGGGGTTATGGCCGATTATCATCGCCTCTTTCACATCATCATCTATATCTTGAATGAAATGAAGCAGGATATCAGCATCGGACAGATAGATACTCTCTGTGTACAGGATCTTTTCAAGGGGGTAATCTATCCTATGGGCAATACTCCTTGCTGTCGTGGCGGCCCTTGTTGCAGGGCTGGATATTATAAGGTCTGGCGCCGCCTTTAACTCTTTAAGAAGTTCCCCCATTGACTCAAGACTCTCCCGGCCACGCCTGTTTAAAGGTCTCTCAAAATCATCCAGTTCGGGATATTTCCAGCTTGATTTTGCGTGTCTTACCAGGTAAAGGATTTTCATGATCTGCCTCCTAAATGGCTACACATGTGTTTATTGTTAGACATGTTATTATATAGAGATGCATTGAGATTACGCAAAAAGGTTAACGGTTTGCGGTATAGGGTGCAAGATAAAACCGGAAAGATTTCCTCAAACCGTAAACCTCATGCCATATACCGTAGAACTACCACTTGGTATAGGGATTTTTTATAAGGTTGGCATTATAATAGCGGGGATCTCCAGTTACCTCCTCTCCAACCCAATCAGGTTTGTTAAACTCCTGATCTTCGCTCTCCAGCTCCAATTCAGCAATGATTAATCCCTGGTTTTCCCCAAAGAATTCGTCAATTTCCCAAATAAGGCCTCCTTCCTCAACCCTATACCGGGTTTTCTCTATCAGGGGCTTTTCACAGAGCTCCAGTAATTCAAGGGCATCCTGATAAGGTATCTCATATTCGAATTCCGGGCGGGAGGCGCCAACGGCCATACCCTTTATGGTCAGGTAACCTTTATCATTTACGGTGCGCACGCGGACAGTTCTCTCTTTAGCTCTGCTTAAAAATCCCTGGTAACATTTCATAGCGGTTCCACGTGGCCAGCTGCCTTCTTTTAATAGAAATTTTCTTTCGATCTCCTTGGCCATATGTGCCTTATAATATGTCCTCTTTCATCTTTTCAGCGGATATGATTTTTTCAACCCTGTTCCAAAGGCCTTGATATGCCTTTGAGGCCGCTGATGCTATCGAGGAGACCGTAACCGGCTCTCGATGGATTCCCATGTTTTCTATCTGCGCCAGATAGGGAATAACGTTTTCCAGGACATTGTTAAAGGTAGTTGATGCTGATACCATCAGTTCCTTATGCATCTTCTTGTGCATATCAACCATTGAAAAAAAAGTGTGGATCTTTTCGGTGTCATAGCCTTTCCTTTTACAGAAAGAGAGTAACTGTCTATGGGTACGCATGGACAGTGTTGTTGGAATCATCGGGACAAGGATATGGTCGACGGTATTGAATATGTTTTCAGCCAAGATGCTGATGGTAACCGGACAGTCCAGGACGATAAGATCATATTCATCTTTAAACGGTGTTAATATCTTGGTAAGTCTTTTTTTTGAACGCTTCAACTTATTAAGAGTTATATCAAAATTGCGAAAGGATATATCCGCAGGCAACAAATCCAATTTCTCATAATCCGTGCCTTTAATGTTTTTATATGCCTTCTTGACCCCTTTTATCAATCCCTTTGCACCGGACTTCAGTTTTGGTCTAATCCTGAAATAGTAGGTTGCGGAACCTTGGGGATCCAGATCGCAGAGGAGGGTTTTAAAACCTGCCAGTGATGCCAGATAGGAAAGATTTACCGCCGCCGCGGTCTTTCCAACTCCGCCTTTATTGCTGTAGATGGCTAATATTTTCATTATATACCTCGGGTATCTGGGAGGCGAAGAGTTGCTGAAATAACGCTTTATTTTTGGGGGATGAGAAATCCTTGAAGGTCTCAGCAAAGGCATCTTTAACTATCATTTTTTCTTTAGACAAGGTATTTACGAGTTCCCGGATCGCCATGCTTGTTTTTTTTAATTGCTCCTCAACCACAGGCAATTCTTTGGTGATGTTCAAAAGATATTGCTCCTGAACATGAAGATCGTTAAACACTCCTAAATTATCCTGCAATTTTCTTAATTGCTTAATAAGGGTGTCAATCTCTTTGGGAGGAAACAGGCTGGAGAAAAACTCCATTAGATACCGTAATTTTTTACAATGAATTCTAAGGATATGCAGCATCCTGTCCTCAATGTCTTCTTTGATCAGGCTGCCTGTTTTTACAATATCCCGATATTTTTTATAGATTCTTTTGCGCGCAAGATCAATTATCCGGAGTTCAGCATTAGTCGCGGTTGGAGAGGCCGTTTGCGGCTTATTTAAAAAATCCTCCCAATCATTTATAATCCTGGCATATTTTTTGGATTTCAATCCGCGGATAAGCCTCTGTAAGGCCTTTGATCGTTTTTTCCTTAAATAGTCAAAAAGGAAATTAATATCATCACACAAGGAAGGCGGAAGCCGCATCTTGTATCTATCCTCATTGAGAAGATAGACATCCAGATCCCTTAACTCACTCGATAGGCTGAATATAAAAGAAAAATTTTTTTTAAAACGATTGGTGATATTTGACGGGAAAACGTGTCTAATCTGCCCCAGTGCAGAACGCGTCCTGCGAATCGCCACCCTGAAATCATGAACGAATTCTGTGTCAATGTCCTTTTCAATCTCGGTTTCGTTTATACGGATTATACGCAATAGATATTTCAAAATGGATCGTGTCGCGTGATCGGCGCGCATATCAGGATTTAGCTGTATATCTACTTTTGTAGAATAACTGCCAGGTTTTTTGTTAACAGACTCCAGACCTTTAAAATATATAGTATCTTCTTTGCTTATCCTGAGTCCACCTTCTTCGAATCGTTTGACTATCCCTCGGTAATATTTAGGGTATCCCTTAACCGGCAGCAGCCATATATGGGCGGCCAATGGCTGGGCATGCCTGCCTCGAGAGGACCGAATCTCTTCATTAGATAATCGCAGTACCGTCTTTTCGTCCTGATTTAAGATAAGATAACGGGTTGATCTGGATTGTATTTTAACTAACCTTAGAAGAGCCCTCACGTCAATGATCGGCGCCAGTTGATTTTTTAATTCACTATTGGGAAAATCCCATATGAAAACGGGTGGAGAACTTATCTCAATACTATGGATAATCTCGTTTTTATTCAGTTCGCGCAGGCACAACTTGCGTCGGGACTCATACAAGACGAGTGATTTGTTAAACAATCTCCAGTCAAATGTATCATAAAATATGATAATTTCAGAATGATACAAGTCTTTTTTAATAGCATATTGATCAGCCAGACTGCTGATTAATTGCTGTTCATCATATCCGCTTGGCAGATCAAATTTAATATTATTTAGCATGATTTGATATCTTGTTTAGTCCATCAGTGACGACCCCGAGCCTTCTTGCCGGCAAGGTCAATGAACAGTTTTTGGGCACAGAGATATTCATCGCCTTCTTTCGGTTGCCTGAGCACGTAATTGCCGTCGTGCTGCATGTCCCAGGCCGAACAGTTGTCGTTCTCCAATACAAGCAGAATCTCCTCCAGTTCCTGTTTTATCTTTGGATCCGTAACAGGCATAATGCTTTCCATACGGCGGTCAAGGTTGCGACGCATCCAGTCTGCCGATCCTATGAAGAATTCTGGTTCACCGCCATTTTCAAAGCGATATATACGGCCGTGTTCGAGGAATCGGCCTAGTATACTGAAGATCCGGATGTTCTCGGAAAGCCCTGGTACACCCGCGCGCAGGCAGCATAATCCGCGCACGTTTAGGCTGATAGGCACGCCCGCTTGGCTGGCCCGGTAGAGTTCGGTGATGATGCGCTCGTCCTGGAGCTGATTCATCTTTGCTCGAATGCCTGAAGGCCGCCTCTCCCTGCAATGTTGAATTTCACGTTGGATTAATTTAATAAATCGGTCGTACATATTATGCGGGGCAACCAGCATTTTATCGTAGTCAGGGGAGGATATAGCGCCCGTCAGCTCATTAAAGATGGTCGCGACATCAGGGCCTAGGACCGGATCGCAGCTGAGGATGCCCAGGTCTTCATAAAGCCTGGCAGTAACTGTGTGGTAATTCCCTGTTCCCACATGAAAATAGCGGTTAATACCGTCCTCCTCTTCACGGATGACCAAGGCCAATTTTACATGGGTCTTCAGCCTTTCAACGCCATAGGCGACATGCACGCCCTCCTTCTCCAGGAGCTTGCCCCAGGCTACGTTGGGCTCTTCATCGAAGCGCGCGGTTATCTCTACCAGGACTGCTACCTGCTTGCCGTTGCGTGCCGCCTCAATCAGTGCCTGCATGATCGGTGATTGGCTGCTGGTGCGATAGATGGTGATCTTGATGGCCAGCACATGAGGGTCAACGGCCGCACACTGTAGAAAACGCAATACGGAGTTGTCAAAGCTGTGGTATGGATGATGGAGCAGTATATCACCCTTGCGGATCTCCTCAAAGATAGCCGCGGGATTGTCGGGATTTATAGAGCGAAGACGCTGGTGAGTAACGGGTTCATGAGGCGGATTGCGTAGTTCAGGACGACTATCCACTTTGAATCTCGTAAGATCCACAAGCCCCAGCAGTCCATCCGTCTGTTCAAGATCCTCCAAATCGGCGTCAAGCTGCTTGGCCAGCCAGCGTTGCAACTTTTTCGGCATCTTGGAACTGACTTGAAGCCGTACAACAGCGGCAAACTTGCGGGCCGTAAGGTCGTTCGTTACCATATTGATGAGGGATCCGGGTGCTAGATCAGCCTCAGGGTCATCAAGGATGCTCTGAGCCCACGGACTGTCATCAACAACTCGGCTTATACGGAAGAAATAATACTTCAGGCGTGAAGCCTTGGGAAATATCACCTTGAGGTTGGACGCGATTACCTGTTCCAGAGGGACATAACCGGAACTCTCCGGGATGGGGACCCATCTTGGGCGGTTTGTAGGAATCTTGATTCGCACGAAGCGGGTTCGTTTTTTCTTTTCCTTCACTATAACCGCAAGGTTTAGTCCGAGGTTACTGATTAAGGGGAAGGGATGAGATACATCCACCGCGAGCGGTGTAAGTATAGGCTCCACCGACTTGCGGAAATACCGCTTCATCTGAGCGCGCTGGGACTTGTCCAGATCCTTGTATTCAAGAATGGGTATCCCTGCCTCGGCTAGGGCAGGCCGGAGTTTTTCACATACCAGCCGGGAGACAAGGAGTGTCTGTCTGTTCAGTTCATCACGGCAGGCGTGTAGTTCCTGCGCCTGTGTCAGACCGCCGTGGGACAGCTTCTTCTTTTTCATCCCTCTCTTGAGACTGCCGATACGTTTCATTGCGAACTCATCATAGAGTGCGCCCATAATGCCGGCGAATTTGATGCGCTCAAGAAGGGGTAGTTTAGGGTCTTCAGCAAGGGCAAGGACGCGGCGCGCGAAGTTTAACCAGCTTAACTCCCGGTTAATGAGGGCTTCAGGCGAATTCAGTTTAATTTCTCCCTCTTTCAATACAGGTGAGGTTCCTTTATCCATAAATCCATCTATCCTCCATTAAATGCAGATAACGAGGCTTATGTTTATGAACTGATTAAGCGGGAAATATTGTATTGATAATAGTTCGCTATTAATTAGTTATAATGCTAAAAATTCGGATTCCGAATCAGATCCGGGACTGAAATTGGACATAGAAGATATTTCCCGGTAAATGCTTAAAATAATAGATCACAGCAGTGTGGTATGTCAATGAAATTTTACTGGTCAGTATTTATAACTTATTAAAATTATAACAATTTTCGGGTCTTAATGCAGGTCATGTTCATACTGATTTCAAAATATATATAACTATGTAAATTTGCTTCCATCCTCGTTGCTTTATTGATATATTAAAGCATGATAGATATGGTATGTAGATTGATGATAAGGATTTAAGGCGGAGAAGTCAAATACCCTAGAAATCGCAAGGAATTAACGGGACAGGAGAAGGAAAATCATGAGCGATAAGACTGCACATGCTGAGAATGTATCCGTATCATGGATCGATGATCTGTGGGGTGGTCTGGCTGCCATGTTAGTGGCCCTACCATCTTCAATAGCCTTCGGTGTCCTCGTATACTCCGCAATTGGGAATGAGTACGTTGGTGCTGGTGCCTTAGCCGGCATAATTGGGGCGGCAGCACTCGGAGTTATAGCCCCGATTTTCGGAAGGACAAGTGGACTGATATCTGCTCCCTGCGCGCCGGCTGCCGCGGTCCTGTCCGCCTTGGTGGTAGGTCTCGTGGGAGATGTCCAGGGATTCACTCCGGCTGATGTCCTGTCTCTGATGGCCCTAACCGTCATATTTTCAGCCCTGCTCCAGGTCTTATATGGGGTCATCGGCGGCGGCCGATTAATCAAGTTTGTCCCCTACCCGGTAGTCAGCGGTTATATGTCCGGTGTGGGGGTGATCATCGCCTTGGGCCAGATTCCAAAGCTGTTCGGCCTTGATAAAGGGACACCGCTTATTAAAGGTTTGGTCTCACCGGAACTCTGGAGATGGCAGGGTCTCGTTGTAGGGCTTATCACCATAGCGGTAATGATAACAACACCTAAAATTACCAGAAAGGTACCCGCAGCCATCCTGGGGCTCCTTGGCGGTGTTATCGCCTATTTCATCCTTGCCCTGTTTTCCTCGGGGCTGATGGAGCTTCAAGGCAACCCGCTTATAATCGGGCCGATCAAAGCCTCAGGCTCTTTCTTTGGGGCGGTTGCCGACAGGCTGACATCCCTGCTCTCTCTTAATCTTTTATCTATCCAGACCATCCTCGTCCCTGCCCTTACCCTTTCAGTTCTTTTATCAATCGATACACTGAAGACCTGTGTAGTGCTTGACGCTCTGACACGCAGCAGGCACAAGTCTGATCGTGAACTTATAGGGCAGGGGATAGGAAACATGGTATCATTCCTGACAGGCGGAATACCGGGCGCCGGAACCATGGGGCCCACCCTTATAAATGTGACAAGCGGCGGCCGGACGCCACGTTCGGGCATCATTGAGGGCGTGCTTGTCGTCATGACCCTCCTCTTGCTGGGTCGGCTCTTCGCCTGGGTCCCCATCGGCGCACTGGCAGGTATCCTACTGGTCATATCCTATCGGATGTTTGACTGGAGGAACATGTTAAGGCTGCTGCGATACCCGGCAGGGCGACTGGACTTCGCCGTTATAGCTTTCGTGATCCTTGTTGCTGTGACCGTTGATCTGATCGCGGCTTCAGGAGTCGGCATAGCGCTCGCAATCTTATTATTTATCAGGGATCAGATCCGAGGTTCGGTCATCCGCAGGAAGAGAGGGCTGGACCAGGTCTCCTCAAAGACCAGCCGTCTTGATGCAGAGAGGGAGGTACTCAATGAGCATGGAGACGAGGCGGTCTTCTGCGAGCTGCAGGGTAATCTATTCTTCGGCACTACGGATCAACTTTTTACTCAACTGGAGACCGATCTCCGTACAAAGCGATATATCCTCCTTGATATGCGCAGGGTCCAGTCGATGGACTATACCGCGGCCCACTTATTCGAACAGATGCAGGTGCAGCTTGAGGAACGCAGCGGACGCCTCTTGTTTACCGGTATGGCAACAGGCCTGCATGACCAGCGTGATTTTGAGCGCTACCTGGCTCAGCTGGGTGTTGTCAGGCAGGGGGGAGGAGGCGTTATGGTCTCCGAGACACTGGACAGCGCATTGGAATGGATGGAGGATCGTATTTTAGAGGCATACAACATAGCCCAGGAAGACAGCGCGCAACCTTTTGAACTGAAGGACTTTGAACTGTTTCGAAAGTTCGATGAAAAGACAATGAGGGGCCTAGCCGCTTGTGTTACGGAGATGTCTGTACCGCAGGGACAGAAGGTCGTATCTCAGGGCGACCCTGGCGATAAGATTTACCTTGTTAGGCGCGGCAGCGTCCGGATCCTCCTGCCCCTGAAGGGGGGCACGCCATATCACCTTGCCACCATTGGCCAGGGAGACTTCTTCGGTGAGTTATCGTTTATAGACGGCAGCATCCGTTCGGCGGACGTTGAGGCGAAGGTCCAGACCGATCTCTATGTGCTTTCCCGCTCCCGTTTAAACGAACAGAGTCATTCCGACCCTGTCTTTGGCGTCCAGGTCTTTGCCCGTCTGGCGCTTGCTATTGCAAAACGCCTTCGTCACACTGACGCAGAGCTGCAGGGCCTTGAGGAGCGATGACGATTATTGATATCTATCCTGCGAAAGGATTAAGGGCCATAGGGATTTGAGTCTATAGTTGGTTGGGGTCTGAGGACTTAAACCTGCAGCTCATTACTCTGTAAAGGCATGAAACAAATCCATATCAGATGTTTCGTTCCAGGTTGATGGTCCCGGAGAGGGTGAATTGGTTCGCGCTAAAGAACTGTATTAGCTTGGAATCATTCCAGTTGACCAAGGTGTTTATTTTCTTAACGCCAAGTGTCATCAAATGATCAATAAATTCATTAATCAGCCTCTTACCAATGCCCTTATGCTGGTAATCGGGATCAACTCCGATGGTGTCCAGGGTCGCCTTTTCCTGTGATATGCCATATTCACCAATATAGAGTTCCCCCATTACAAACCCCACTACTTTCCCACCTTGGTCCTCTGCCACAAGCGACGTGGGCAGATAGTCCTTGGATTGGACAAGTCTTTCAAACTTCATTTGATAATAATCAGGCCGGGAGGCCTTGCTTATCTTCTCGTCAATCCCAACCACGGCATCAAAATCGTCTGCCTTCATAAGTCTAATCTTAATACTACTCTTATCCATCGTTTTACTCTCTATTCAGGTAATTTTTTTATTACATCTTATTTTTGTTTGCCCTTTTTGACAATAGTTCTTTTCTCTTCAGGAAGAGGGGGAGGGGCAGGTTTGCCGGAAATCTTCTTTATTGAACCAAAGCGAGGGGGACAGGATTCAAAACATGTTCCGCATTTAATACATCTCTCCTGATTAATAACGTGGATCTGGTTCTTCGCTCCTGAGATCGCCTCTACAGGACATTTTTTAAGGCAGATGCCACATGCCTGGCACTTTTCCGGATCAATATAGTATGAGATTACTTCACTAAATAACCTGTCTATCTCGTCTTTGGTGAAAAACGAGTCATATTCTTCTGGATTAAGAAGGCGTTTCCCCAACTTCTCATTTTTCATTACCTTAATATATGGAACTAACTTTATAACCTCCGCAAGTCTGGCCTTTAATTCATCCTTGACTGTTCCTTCGCCTTTGCTGATTTGACCTAACTCTTTCACCTTTTTGACAAAATCATTTATAACCTCAGTAAAAATGATTCCGTCACCGGAGGACATAAACTCTATCCTTAACCTTTCCGGATTTAGCCCTATATGTTCCATTATTCTTTTACATAGAAGCACCATGTTAAGTGCATAGTAATTTCCATGAGTAACATAATTGCATTCGCCAAGACGACAACCGCCGATAAAGACCCCGTCTGATCCGTTTAAGAATGCCCTAAATATAAACGTCGGATCGATTCTGCCGGAACACATTAAGCGAATAAGCCTGATCTCAGGTGTATATTGAAGTCTGGAGACTCCAGCCATGTCAGCAGCGCCGTACGCTCACCAATGACATACAAAACCTAATATCCGTGGTTTAAATTTAAGACCTGCGCTCATCTATTATCAACTCCTTAAACTGGTTTCTGGATACTGGATGCAGGGATGGCCAAGAAAGCAATTCTTCTTAATCCAGTATCATGTATCCAGATCAATTGTATATCATCCTGTTACAACTCTCCAATCGCCGCGTCAATTTGACTCAAAATTTCTTCATCGGTAAAGTGCTTTAGTGAAATAGCCCCTGTCGGGCACCTTGCATTACAGAGACCATCCCCCTTACAGAGGACAGGATTAATAACGGCCTTTTTACCCTGTTTTGTATCGCGAAACTCCAATGCACCATACGTACAGGCTGAGATACACGCCCCGCAACCCATACATCTCTTCTCATCTACCTCGCAAACAGAACCTGATGCGACAACCGTATCATGCGAGAGAAGCGTTAAGACCCTGCCTGCTGCACCATAAGCCTGGTTAATCGTCTCCTGTATGAACTTGGGATAATGTGCTAATCCGCAAAGATAAACGCCGTCTGTATCAAACTCAACAGGTCTTAATTTGACATGGGCCTCCTTGAAGAAGCCATCCGGGTTCAAGGTTACCTTGAATAATCCGGCTAGCTCCTTGCTCGCAGCGGAGGGGATAACAGCGGCGGCCAAAACAATAAAATCAGCATCTATAGTGAGTCTCTTGCCCAGGATATAATCCGGCAATGTAACTTTCAGCACAGGCCTGCCATCATCTGACTTGCCGGCCTCTACCTGCGGGCTATCTTCCGGTTCATAGCGGATGAATCTAACATCGTTATCGGACGCCTCTCGATAATAGTCCTCTTTGAATCCGTATGTCCTTATATCCCGAAATAGAATGTAAATATCCATATTCGGGTTTATCTCTTTCAGCTTCAATGCGTTCTTTATAGATTCGCTGCAACATATCCTGCTGCAGTAATTCCTGTCTTCATTTCTGCAGCCCACACAATGGATCATGACCATGGTTTCTGCGTTAATCACCTTTTTGTCCCCTTTGAATATCCTCTCCTCTAGCTCAAGGTGGGTCATGACCCTTTCATCCTGTCCATACAGGTATTCGGCAGGTTTATATAGATCTGCGCCTATAGCGATGACGGTTGCACCGTGTTTTATCTCTGTAACACCTCGGTCAGACTGCACCTTGGTTATGAAATTTCCGACATAACCCGTAGCCTCCGTGATCGTGGCATTGGCATGTACATGTACTGAGGGATGTTGGTAGACCTTTCTTATAAGGTCGCGCAGGTAGGACTGGACATCGAGTCCCTCCAGTGTGGTATGAATCTTTCGCGCCGTCCCGCCCAGGTCCGCATCCTTTTCTACCAGGTGGACCTCATGACCCTGGTTGGCTATAGAGAGGGCGCAGGTCATACCGGCTATACCTCCGCCAACTACTAATGCCGCCTTGTTGACTGGCAGATCAAATTCCTGTAATGGCTTCAGATGACACGCCCGTGCTACTGACATACGGATTATATCCCGGGCCTTTTCAGTGGCCTCCTCCTTTTCTTTTGAGTGGACCCAGGAGTTGTGCTCCCTGATATTGGCCATCTCATAGTAATACTGGTTGATTCCTGCCTCCCGGAGGGTGTCTCGGAATAAAGCTTCAAGGATCCTGGGGGAGCAGGCAGCGACAACCACCCGATTAAGCCCTTTTTCATTTATCATGTCAGTTATCTCTTTGGCCGAATTAGTGGCACATGAAAACAGCTGTTCCTGGGCATAGACCACGTTGGGTAAGGTTAAGGCATAATCAACCGTGGAAGGGACATCTACTATCCTTCCGATATTAGCTCCGCAATGACACACAAAGACCCCTATCCTTGGCTCCTCTTGCGAAACGTCCCTTTCCGGTGGATATACCCTTTCTCTGGCAAGATTTCCTCGCCTATACACAAGGAATTCACCAATCTGGGAGCCGGCCCCGCTTGCGCTAAAGACTGACTCGGGGATATCCATAGGGCCCTGGAAGCCACCGCTTACAAAGATTCCCGGCCTGTTTGTCTTCATGGGATTGACAGGGTTGAATTTACTGAAATCATGGGGACCGAGCTCAATACCGTATTTTTCTGCAATCCCCTTCACATCAGCGGGAGGATTTAATCCGACGGATAATACCACCATATCGAATTCTTCCTCTTTTACACCATCCTCGGGCGTAGAATACCGTAGGGTTACATTCCTGGTTTCCGGATCCTCCTTTACTATTGATACGTAGCTTCTTATAAATCGAACACCCGGGAGGTTCTCTGTCCTTTCGTAGTATCGCTCAAAATCCTTGCCAAAGGAACGGATATCATTATGGAATATCACGCATTCCACTCCTGAGTCATGCTCCTTTGTCAGGATCACCTGTTTCTGGGTATAGGTACAGCATACGGCCGAACAATAACTGTTATCACCAGGTGTGACCCGTCTGGAACCGATGCACTGGATCCAGGCTATCTTATGGGGATGCTTCAAGTCGGAAGAACGAAGTATCTCGCCCTGATATGGCCCGGTGGAACATAAGAGCCGCTCATAATCCATACTGGTTACGACATTAGCAAAATCCCCGTAGCGGTATTCCTCCTTCACCCTTGGATCAAATGGCTCAAGGCCGGGAGAGAGGATTATGGCCCCTACATCTATAACCTTCCTCTCAGGCACCTGATTAAGATCTATGGCGTCGTTCTTACATACTGCCTCGCAGATACGACATTTCTTCTCTTTCAGGTAAAGGCAGCTTTCATCAATATATGTGATAAGGGGGATTGCTTGTGAAAAATATACATGTACGGCCTTATTCAGTGATATCTCTTGATTATATGGATCAGGATACTTGACGGGACAGTATTCCACACAAGTAGTGCAACCAGTGCATTTTTCCTCTAGAATATACCTGGGCTTTTTAATCAGGGTTACCTTAAAGTTACCCGCTTCCCCCTCCACACTGTCAACCTCAGTATATGTGAGGGCCTCTATATTGGGATGCCGGCCGACCTCGACCAATTTGGGTGCGAGTATTCACATGGAGCAGTCATTGGTGGGGAAGGTCTTGTCAAGCTGGGCCATATGACCCCCGATGCTCGGTGCCTTTTCGACCATGTATACCTTAAAACCGGCGTCGGCAAGATCAAGAGAGGCCTGAATACCGCTGATCCCTCCACCAACAACCATTACATCCCCGAAATTACTCTCCATGAGACCTTTACAGAGCTGTTCGGTTTGAGCTTTTTCCACTTTATATCACCTTATCAGGTTTCCTTGTCTGCGTAGCCCGTTCAGAGCCTTACACAGGATTTATCTTCATTGTT
>Ga0209427_10002153_pt1 | contig 23114 bp, 24 predicted proteins | sample DeeMarSWOR136_30_FD_187465 | JGI IMG/M metagenome (GOLD analysis project Ga0209427, IMG submission 187465) | Marine sediment microbial communities from White Oak River estuary, North Carolina - WOR-1-36_30 (SPAdes) (version 2) | ecosystem: Environmental > Aquatic > Marine > Intertidal zone >...
TCATCAAACGATCACCTACCGTATCAAGTGGAACAGTACTACCATTAGCTGGTGCATCAGGTGGTGCATAATGGCTGGGAACAGTTACAAAGCCTAACTCTATTAAATTAGGATTGGAAAGAAGATTTGTCAACAGACGCAGGCGAATTTCAGTTGATGATGCATGAGAGACAAAATATTCACCTTCAGATGTATTAAATGTATGCACCGGTTGAATAGCTCCCTCCAAAGGTAACTCCCGGAAAGCATAAATATCACCCAAGCTGGGTACCTCAGCAATTAAGGGAGCCTTATCAAGTGCAAAAATACTCATCCCATTACCTCCACCAATCATGTATGCTGCAGTATAGATTCCAACTTCGTCAACTCCAAGCGTTGGATAATCAGGCCATTTCCCAGCATCACTTCCTTGAGATACTACGAAATTACATTTAAACCAGCTCTCAGTGGGATCATCAGATGTTGAAACAGCTAAATAAATACGCGTGTCAAAGTCGCATACGATAACGAACCAACGATCACTATATTGATCAAATAAAACACGTGGATCTCCATTACTACCAGGTAAAAAAGCACCTAGTAGTATGTTAATTAATTCTTCACCAGTAGATTTGTCATAAACAGCAAAGTTTCTGTTTACTACCTCAACGAAATGATTAGGACCAGCAGCACCACAAGAGTCAGGAGGATAAGACCATGACTCTGCATCACCTCTGATAACACCTTGAAACTCTGAGATTAATATTGGTGAAAATACATTGTTATCTTCAAGAGGATTGTTACTATATCGCTTTCTTAAAGATAACTCCTTATTATCGTTATCATCAGATATTTGAATAGTGAAATCACCAGTTCCATTTTCCCATGTCAAACCACCATAGTTTGAATTATTGAGATTTTGGTTAAAATAGCATTCTTCGAAATCAAGGATAATGGTAGCAGGCTGCTCTTGTTCATATTTTATCTTAGGAGTATAGGTTAAATCATCCATTGCATACCAACCTGCACCTTTGTAGACAGGGGTAGCTTCAATGATGATTCTATCAACATCATTTAGGTTAATTGCAAACCATGTGGGTACATCATCAATATCTTTAAACCAGTCTGTAATTTGGGTTTTTTCACTATTGCAATATCCGATGACTCGGATACAGCTTGCCCATACACCTTCACCTCCACCCTGACCAGCAAACCATGCACCATGGACATCAACTTTAGTAGGAAAAGCAATACCCATATTGGTATCACCCCACTTGTTTATGACATAGTGGTCACCAGAGTGAGGAGTGTAACATGCGTCAATAGATGGTACAACCCAGATACCATGTTGACTATTTCTATTTTTGAGATTCATATCCAAATTAGACCGCTGGAGAAGATCCCGTTCAATAGAATCATCCATGTGCTCGACAAAACCTGGACCGTAGTAAATAGGATCAAGTTTCTCACCGATGATAACCTCATTTGAGCTACTAGGATTTATCTGTTGTTGTAACAAAATATTATTTGATATTTTAAGCTTAATACTCTCATCAATTTCATAAAACCTGGTTAAATCTTGAGCCGGTGTTAATGATGGCATCACTAAAATAATTATAATTAGCAATATCACTATTTTAATCCAAATATTTTTCTTCATTTACTACCCTCTTATAATTATCATATCGGAATAAGAATATTTAAAATTAACATATATTAAATTTATTAAATAATTTACCATTATCTTACATAAAATTTAAAATTATCTGTAAAACCATTTAACTCATTAGCTGTCTTTCCTGGAAAGATTTCAACTTTTAATCTTCTATCCTCTATCAATTGTAATATTATAACTCCCTGAACATATTCACTATTTCGCACCTTTAATCCTTTTATTAGGCTATTTCTATCCCATATAGAATCATTTTTAACATATTCATAATCAACAAGCTCATAAATTATAAGTCCATCATCTACCGAAATATTCGCAGGATCAGGACCATTACCTTTTACACTAAATTGTTTAGCTGTATCAACAAAAGTTCCAATAGAAACAGCAATTGCATCTGGATCAATACTATCATATACAATTGATAAATGACCTGCCCAATACCTATCTGGATCGACCCCACCATAACCATTAGTTCCTTCTTCAAACCAGTTTCCAACTAGTCTTCCATCAGCATCATAACAAATCTTTCCACCAACTGGATCTTGCGATCTAAGACATTTTTCAACTAACTCATTCTTAATTGATTCATTAAAATAATCAAAAGGATCAGGACAATGAATCTTCCAAGGCTCAACTTCATAACTCTTAGGATTTACAAAAGGTAAATCAACATCCTCATCAACTATATTATAATCAACACTACCGCTATACCTGCCAATTACTTCACCGGCATTAACTTTTACATTAATATTTGCGTATTTACCCAAACCAGGATCAAACGCGGTAAGTTTATCTGATAATTCATCGACATGAATATAAATACTAGAAATAGTAGTAGTATGCTGAATAACTAACCTAAAATCATCTACAGTCATAGGATTATCACCTGATGCAACACTCATATGCTGAATTGAAGTAACAGTTCCGTTTGCAGTGGAATAAACGTCAATATCAACTGCAGCATCATCTCCTAAATCAAAATCATAGGAAACATAGTATTGATGATCAATTGGTGTAACATGTGCACCAATCATACCGCCCATTGGTAAAATAAAAGCAACTTTTTCTAAATTAAAAGGAGGATAATTAAAAGCTACAAAAACATCATCATCAGTATCTAAATTATCATTAGATGATTCAAAAGTATCATTGTTTTTATCTGAGATACAACCAGAAAACGGCAAAAGTATTGCTAAGATAAGAATTATTACAAAATACAGATTCGATTTTTTCATCCCATTCTCCTAATAATTTTATAACTGTTAATTATTAATAAAACTAATTGTTATTTAACAGTCCAATATCTAATCATAATTTGTGATTTTTTACTGGTAAAAAATGATGTATTTCTCTTTTTAGTTTTTTGGATCAATATAACAGTATATGGCTATATAATTAAACCAATAATAAATCCTGATATGGTTTTAAAAAAAAAATAGAATTTAGTATTATATTTTCTTATTTAATATATGTAAAAATAAGCATCTGCATGCCATATATTGTCTTTTCTTTATAATTTGTTGTTGCTGTTACAAATACTTTCCCAAGTCCTAAAAATAATCCTGCTGACAAAGTTTTAGATTCACCAGTGGGGAGATCTATTGTGTAAACAACTGACTTATTAATCAGTTGAAAGATACCCCCTCTTACATAAATCTCAACATCTAAATTTTGGGTATCATTATCTCCATTGTTAGTAATTGTAACCTTAACTCCTAGTCCACCAGAAATATCAATGGATAAATCTGGTATTCCACTCTTCATAAACACATACGCTGAACCAGTGTTATCATCATCATATGTAGCATCAATAATTGCATATCCTGCATCTATTGAAACTGAACTTCCAAAACTATCTCCGACTGCACCATCTGAAGCAGTTAATTTTTGCTCATTAGTCCATGTTGTATCATTTCGATTGAATATATATGCAGAACCAGTATCACCATCATCACCATAAGCACCAACAATAGCATAACCACCATCAATAGAAACTGATACTCCAAAGTATTCACCATCATTTATTCCGTTCCAATAATCATGCTCGTACCACCTGTTATCCTCACGTTTAAAGACATATGCCGAACCTGTACTTCCACTATCAGGTAACCCAGGTGCTCCTATAATTGCATAGTCTCCATCAATCGAAACAGACCAGCCAAAATATGGTAAACCGCCAGATACATTCACCTTTTCTCTCCATTTCCAATAACAACAGTATTCGAGTATATATGCTGAACCAGAATAGCTGTCATCACCATAAGCACCAATTATTGCAAATTTCTCATCAAGGTAAACGGAACAGCCAAAACGATCACCATTTACACCATCTAGAGCTTCTAGCTTTATCAGTTCATTCCAATTTGAACCACTATAATTAAATGAATATACTGCACCAGTGTAACTTTCATCACCATATGCACCAACAATTGCTAGGTCAGTATAGATTGAGACAGAGCATCCAAAATAGTCACCAGCTTCGCCATCTGAAGCAGTTAACTTTTGTTCAAAAGACCAAGTCGTCCCACTGCGATTGAATATATACGCAGAACCAGTACCACCATCATCACCATATGCACCAACAATTGCTAGGTGAGTATAGATTGAGACAGAGCATCCAAAATAGTCACCAGCTTCGCCATCTGAAGCAGTTAACTTTTGCTCAAAAGACCAAGTCGTACCACTGCGATTGAATATATACGCAGAACCAGTACCACCATCATCACCATATGCACCAACAATAGCATATCTTCCGTCAATCGAGACAGAGCTCCCAAAATAGTCACCAGATTCTCCAACAGTTGATAGCAACTTATCTTGTTCTGTCCAATAATCTAAGATTTCACTTTTACCATTTGTATGTTTATTAAAATCGTCATAATCATTAAAATGTTGCTTTATTTCCCTATTACCTATCACATACCCTGTTGCTGATACGGCTGAAAATCCAATTATAAGAATACAAATAATAAAACCTATTATTTTTTCTTTCATAAATATTCACTATACTCCTATTTATATTAATTTATAAAAACTTTTTTATTCATTCCTCTTCCAATCACCATTAAATCTTACCATAAATTAATACCCCAGTATCTCACAGCCATAATAACTCCAATACTAATTATAATAATACCAAAAATTCCCTGCATCCATCTTCCAGCTTTAACATATTTATTTCCAATTTTTCCACGAATACTACTGGTAACAGAACACAGTGGTATTATAGGTATTCCATGTCCAATACCAAATACAAAAAGCAATAAACCTCCAGTAAGAATTGGTATTTTTTGTGCAAGGATTAGAACAAAAACCGGCATCATTAGCGATATTGCACATGGTGCCCAGCCAATAGAAAATAAAACACCTAAGAAAAAGGCACCAAGATAAATAGATTTTTTACTGATTCTGGTAAACAAATTCTGTCCTTTGTTCATGATTTTTGAACTAGGTTCAGTTTGAGTTTTTAATTTAACTAGTTCTTTCAAAGGTTTAAAAATATTAATTCCCAAAATAATCAAAATTACTCCAGCAATAAGATAAAACAGAGTTGAAACTTCAAGAAAAATACCCAAAGATGAAATAATCATACCAAATATAAAGAAGACAAGTGACATGCCAATAGTAAATATTACACCAATCCAGAATCCTTGTAAGGTATATTTTTTTGATTTGTCCTTAGAATCCTTCTGCAGAGATCCAACATAAGAAATCATTGCTACCAATAAAGCTATAGAGCAAGGCGTTGCTGCTGTTAGTATTCCAAGAATAAATATGCCTAAAAAAGTGATGCTCTCACTATAACCGCCACTCTTAAAACCTTCCCATTTACCAGATAAAATATCTGATACATCCTGTGAAAGTGATTCATGTGTTTGAATTCCATCCAATGTTCCTTTCCCAAGAGCATAGACATTATACAACCCAACTATGTTGTATTCATGATCAATCAACACAAGAGAAGGATTAGAAAATGCTCCTTCAACTGTCCAATATTGCTGATAGAGACTTGCAATTGGATATGGATTGAAATCTTCTACCCAATGCCAACTAACATTTACACCAAAGTCTCTCTCTGCCATTATCATTCCGCTATCGGAATATGGATTTTTTCTAAGGTTTATAGTAATGATAGTAACATTTATTTCTGATTGATGAAGATCTTCAAGCTCTACAATTTGCTCTTCCATCTCCTCAAGACACTCAATGCAAAGAGGTGTTTCAAGCCCTGTAAAATGTATAATAATTACTTCACCCTTGTAATCATTTAAAGAAAAATTCATACCTTTTTCATCAACTGTAGAGAAATCAAATGCAGGAATTATCTTGTAATCCTCTGCCTCAGCATATGGTTGAATAAAAAAACTCAATATAATTAAAATTAAGACTATTGATAATGAAATCTTAATAATAGATCTCATCAAATCTCCCCACTATTTTGATACCAATAATATATACCATCTTTTAACCATCCTTCCATCTCATTATAACTAACATCTTGTTCCCAACTGTGCCATCCAAATTCAATATTTCCATTGTTATTTATCAATGTAAAAATACCTGTTAATGCAATATAGCCAGGTGGACCATCGGGATCATATAGATATGAATCATATGCTCTTTTTTCAATTGTACCACCAAGTGTAATGTCTAAGTCATGAAATACAATATGGTCTTTGAAGTTCTCAGCAAGTTTTATTGCTCTATCTGCTTGAGGTTGACAGCTCTCACAACCTGTCTTATGAACTACAAATAACATGCATCCTTCTTGTAGTGAATCATTTACCCATGATAGATGAGAGAATGATTCACTGCTGTTTGTATGATCAACTGGATAATCTATCCAGAAATCATCGGTTCCATTACCAAGAAAATGTACTGGTAAATAATTCACTAGCCAATCCCCATTACTTGTATTTTCTTTTTTTTCATTTGTAGTGCAACCACTTAAAATTAAAAGAAGTATGATTGTAAATAATGCAGTCATAAGTTTCTTGGTAATCATCTAATAATCACCCATTCTTCTTTTTTATTTGATAATTTTTTTGATTTCTTCAACAGTAGGTTGATGGCCAACAATCTTAACCTCACCATCTACAACAACTGCTGGAGTCATCATGACTCCTCGATTAATAATATCCTGGAGATCTTCAACTTTTACAACCTCTGCTTGAATTCCAAGTTCTTCTACTGCCTTTTTTACAATTTTTTCGGTTGCCCTACATTTTGCACAACCCGTGCCTAATATTTCTATTTTCATATATATATCACATCCTTCAATCAGCTATAATACCATATGTAAAGCCTACAAAAGTGGCAACAACTACCACAAGACAAATATATACTAGGGCTTTTTTAGCACCAATAACTCGTGTTATAACAATCATATTTGGAAGACTTAATGATGGACCAGCAAGTAATAATGCAAGTGCAGGGCCTCCACCCATGATACCCGCACTATAGCCAAAAAGATCCCCAACTATTGCAACTTCAAGCAATGTAGGCATATATAAAATTGCTCCAATAATTGATGCAAAGAAACAAGAAAAAATATTATTACCACCAATATAAGGTGCTACAGCTTCACCCACAGCAGTAGATGGATCTGCACCAGGTATAAAATATGCAGCAACTCCACCTATAATACCAACGATAAAAACACCGATTAGAAGAATTGGAAATATTCTTTTTGTAAGATTCCATATTTCCATACCCCAGTTTTTAACTTCATCACGTGTATAATAAAAAATAAGAATAATTGATACAATAATTGTAAGAAAATAAACAATAGCAAGTTTTGGAACCCATGAGATATATTCACTACTCGCAGCACCAATTACAAGTATTAAAACAAGTAAAATAAAAAACAATAAAGAGATTTTTAATGGACGATTTGTTTGCTCAACATCCTGACCGATTAATAGATTATTATTCTTTTTTTCAAGTTCTTCTTTTCTAAAAACAAATGCCATTAAAAGACCAATAAAAATTGACATAAAAACCGCGCCAATTACACGAGCAAGACCTATTTCAAATCCTAAAACACGGGCAGTTAGAATTATTGCAAGAATATTAATTGCAGGTCCTGAAAATAAAAATGTTGTTGCAGGCCCAATACCTGCACCACGTTTATAAATACCTGCAAACAAGGGTAAAACAGTACAACTACAAACAGCAAGAATTGCACCAGAAACTGACGCGATAGAATAGGAAACATATTTTTTTGCCTGAGCACCGAAATAATTCAGTATAGTTGTTTTTGAAACAAAAACTGCTATTGCTCCAGCAATAAAAAACGCAGGTATAAGACAAGTAAGCACATGTGCTGAAAGATACTCTTCTAATGTATCTAAACCAGATAATAAAATTTCAATTGGTGTCATGGAATCATTTTATCCTTTTTGCTTGGTCAATTATTTTAAAAATATCTTTATTGGACACTTTTACCATAATCCTTGTTCCATCTTTTCGTTCATTAATGATACCAGCGTGTTTCATTACTTTCAAATGTTGTGAGACATTAGGTTGGGATTTTCCAGTATAAGGAATGATTTCACAAATGCATTTCTCTTCTTCTTTGATACATTCAAGAATCTTTAATCTGGTTGGATCTGCTAATGCTTTGAAAATTTCTACTTCCCCCATAAACAAAATATAAACATATAAGAATATTTAAATATTACTATATTCATTATAGAAGCAAATTTAAGATGTAAAAATTATTTAATGGGGTGAGAATAATATGATGAATAAGTTTAGATGGATTCTAATAGTAAATTTTATTGGTATAGTTGTGTTTTTACCAACTATCAATACAATTAATGCAGCAACACCAATTGTTGGAGATATTAAATTGACTCCAGCAAATCCTTCTCCTCAATCAGTTGTTACTTTTTCAGTAGATATCAGTGGTGATAGTATTTCATCAGTACGGATAGTTCTTAATGAATGTGATAAACCGAAAGGGATTTGCCACGTACCACCACAGAACGTATCTATGAGTAAAAAAAGTGGCAATACTTATGAAGCAAGGGTCACACTCCAATGGGATGATGTTACATCAATTACGTATCATATTGAATTAAAAAGTGATGGAAAATGGATAGAATATGATGATCATACTACTACTCTTTCAACGAAATCAGGAGATTCTAATGATACAAACGGTTCACCAGGGTTTGAAATCATTGTTTTTTTTATAGCTATGATATTTGTTGTATTGCTAATTAATAGATATAAATTAAAATAAATACATTACGTTATAACAAGAAAGCCCATACATCAATACTATTAGTACCTGTTTTACCTTCATCATCATAAGCAATAACACTAAATGTGTGTTTACGTACAAAACGTTTTAAGGATTTAACTTTCCTAAAGCTATATTCATAAGGTTCTTCAGTATCTTCACAAACCAGTTTATCATTAATATAAAACTCTACCTTTTCAATTCCTGAATCATCATAAACCTCTGCTCTCATTGTTGTTCTTCCAATCAAAACAGTAGTCTTATGAAATATAAAATCCCAGATTGGTATCCCCATTATATGTAAATAACCTACCTTGGGTAAACTAAATCCTACTGAAGGAGGCAGATTTCCTCCAGATAATAATTCTGAACCATCAGCAGCATCTGCATAATAAGCATCAAAGGGATATTTATTGTATGGTGGATCTGAATAACCTTGCTTTTTTTCTGAGTTGAAAACAACTCCTATCACCATTAGATTTTCTGGATCTAACTTTGATATATCTCTACTTTCTTGAAATGTGGCATTTTCGTTTGCATTTATCGATATGCCTTCATCTATGAGATAATCAATTAATCCAAAATGATATGGCTCTCCCTGAGGGCCACTCCACCTTGAAATTTTTTCAGTTAAATATACTCTGAGTCGCCCATTATATGTTTCCTCTTCTTTGTTTGTTAGAATAGCTTCCCAAATTAATTTATCAGTATTATTGTCATATTCTGCAGTAATTGTTAATTGTATCTCCGGTACACTTCTTAATTCAGCATCACGTATTACTTGAGCATATTCGGATTTTTCAAGTCCTGACCCTAATAAGACATTGTATCCACCATCAATATATACAGTTGGTAATCCCCATAAACGTAACTCATTATTTATACGATCTTTAGCCTTATCATTTTTTTCAATTAAAGTAACAAAGTAAAAATTGTAGTTGCCTGAAGAATATAATTCATATAACATTTCAGCTACAATTGGACACCCTTTACAGGTGGTACCAGCTCCTTCTTCTACAAACACATTACGAGTATATTCACTACTATCGTTATTTGTATCCTCAAAGACAGATATAATATAAAATTTGCTACCATCTATAGAAGGATTTCCAACAGGGCCATTACCTGCGGCATCATCAATTGTTACATAGTAATTCAGGTCTTTATCAGAATTTAAAAGTATGTCAACACTTCCACTTAAAATGGATTTCGAAATCCAATCAATATCAGGTACAAACCTGTAATATAGTTTAGCATTACTAACCTTAATATTATCAGAAAACGTTACATGTATCGTAATTGTGTCACCTTTTTTTACAGATAATTCACCAGTTATAAAAGTAATCTCTGGAGGTTCATCATCAACATTTTCTTCATTGGTAAAAAAAATGACATAAGTTGAGGATATTACAAGAACTACTATTATTATAACTGATAGGAGTTTTAGATTTAATTTCACAAATATAAATATATATTTATTTACTTAAATATTACTAAAGGAATATGGAAGTGGTAAAATATGAGCGAATTTTGATACCTACAAAAAAATTTTAATCAAAATCCTTAAGGTGTTCATTTTTTTACATAAACGATTATTTTTAATTGTGGTTTCTGTTAAGGATTTCTGTGAGCAAAAATCTAGCAGAAGAAGTCAAAGAACTAAACAAACGTATCAGTGAACTTGAAAAAATGCTTTCAATCTTGGTTAAACCTTTACAAAATGTCAGTAAAACAACTCAAAATTACTTGAGAATCACTGCTCTTTTACTAGATCATGGTGGTTTAACACCTGATATGATACTTCCAGAGATTAAAGATACAATTTCAAGAGAAATCGTACGGGTATTGCTTGAAAAATCTGATCAGAATATTTCACAGATTACAGAGTTGGTTAGGAGTAAAAGAGGAACAGCTTCAAGAAGAATAATTAGAGATAGATTACAGGAACTTGAAGAAAAAAATATAGTTCAAAAACTTCAAAAAGGTTCTAGATACACATATAGTTTAACCGAAAAAGTGATTAAAAAATGGTCACAAATGCTCGGTTTTGATATATAAAAGGACCACTGTAACATAATTTGAGAATTAAAATTGGAGGTATAAGAAATGAATAAACATGAAAAAATGCCCGATCCGGAAAAAATTAAGGAAATTTTAGATATAGTATCTGAAAAAATACCCGGTTTGCTAAAAGAGCTAAGTGGGCTTTTATACAGCCCAGAAAGTGCACAAAAATATGCAGAAGCAGCTGCAATCTTTTATAAGGAGTTGAAAAAAGCTGGGATGACTGAAGAACAAGCCTATGATCTAACAAGTCAGTATTTGTCCACTTTAAATTTGGGTAATATGATGGGTAAATTTGCTAAACATCATGAACACGACTAAAAATGATGGTATCATGTCTCAGAATACAAATATAAATAGCAAAGCTCATCCCTTTAAATTTTTTGGGATAATGCTACCTGCTTTGCCATCATTGATGATTAGGTTAGGTGGAACCTTTTTAAGATTTAAAAGAAATGCAAAAAAAGCTGGAAAAGTTTTTAAAAAAGAGCTAATAAAACAAGGTTTTAACAAAGAAACAGCTGAAGGACTTACAAAAATATATCTTGAGGGTAGTGATATATCTAAATATGTGTTCAGCTTTTAATTACCTCTTTTACTTTTTCTTCTTTCTTCAAATATTCTAAACCGATTTCTGTTAGAGCTACTTCATCTGATGAAATATAATGTAATAAATCAAATTTTAACAATTTGTTTATTACAAAATTTAAGTCATTTTGAGATATTTGAAGTAATTCAGAAACAGATTCAAAATCGATATCTCGACTTCGAATTATTTTTAAAAGATCCAATTCTTTTTCAGTAAGTTTAACACTCCTTGTTTCTTCTTTATTTTCATCTATCATTTTAGTAGCACTATTATCTTTTAGATTATCAATATAATTCTTTACAATTGTATCAAGATTTAAACGATCTAATTCTTTACCATCTTTGTTATAAATAATACAAATTTTATTATCAGTATCATATTTCCATGTTGAAACCTTATCCCATGAATAACCAAGCAGACTAATATTGTCTAGTTGGGCCTGTTTTCTATCATATCCAGTTTTAGAAGCTTTACTTTGACGTTTATATAAATAAAGCTGCTGAAGCTGAAGAAGCTCTAAATCTACACCAATATCTCTTAGATTCGAAATTACATTATCACCAGCATTCCTCATTAACTCTTTTATAAAATACAATCCCGCCTTCTCTTTAAGGTCCATATAGACAATCTGAACGATAATCTCAATAGTTTTTGCAATTACAACTGGATTAACAGAATTAACCTTACTATCAATTACAACAACATCTTCAAATCTTCCTTCTGGGTGAAAAAAAACATTCTTTAAAAAATCGTATCTTTGTTCAAGTGTTTTAGTAATAGCACCTAACACTGCAATTGCAAAACCTTGAGTAGTTCTCCTACCTGCTGTAGTATAAAGTGCTTTAAATATACCTTCGAGCAGTTCAGAATTATTTAACTTAGACATATCCATCTCCTTTTAACTATAAATCTTAAACTTTATCTTCTAATGGATAAGTTTCTAATCTTATGATTTCTTTAATTTCAAACTTTTTTCCTTTTCCTCCATTTTATAATCTGTATTTGATTCAATAGCATCAGTTTCTGTTAAATATTTTATATGTTGTTTTAATAGGTCATCTAAATTTAATTGATCTAAAACGTTTCCATTCTTGTCATATATGAGACAGATTCGATTTTCAGCATCATAATCCCATTTTGACACATTTTCCCATGAATATTCTACCATATTTTTTTCTTTTGTAGACTCTAAATCTTCTGGCGGAGAAGTTTTAGCTTTACTTTTTATTCTACTACGCTGTCTATATAAATAATGTTGCTGTATCTGTAGAAGTTCTAAATCAACACCAACTTCCTCAAGAGAAGATATCGTAATTTCTCCAGTATTTTCTTTAAACTCTTTAAGAAAATAAAAACCTGCTTTATCCTTGAGATCCATAAAAATAACTTGTATAATAGATTCAACTGCTCGACCTATTATTACAGGGTCTATATTATTTAAATTAGGGGAAATAGTTAATAATTCTTGATAATCTCCACCAACATTAAATTTAATATATTTTAGAAAATCAAATCGTTTTTTTAATTCCCGTGTTATTGTATAAATAACTGCAACTGCATAATTTTCACTAGTTCTTCTGCCAGTTGTAGTAAAGAGCCCGTGCATTACATTCTCAAGTATATCTACATTTGATAATTCTGGCATCTATATCCCCTCAACTTATTTTAATGAATACTGTTAAATTAATGCAATTCCTAAATCATATAAAAATATTGCTACTATTAAAAAAATAAATTAGTAAAAAATAAAATAACTGTTGTGTTTTACAATGATATAATGATTGGAGAAACCTATCCAAATTTGTATTTTCAGACTTTTTATGTTTCAAAGGAGATTAGTAAATGTCCACTGATCTCTGAAATTATTAAGGTTAGTAAAAAGTTTAAAGCTATAAATCTATTAAAAGAGGTTATTAACATCTCCGTTAGTCTTAGATATGGTAAACGGATTTTAATAAATGCAAAAAACATTGATTTTAGTAAAATAAATGCTGAGGATTTTTTGGAGATTATAGACTATGACCCTTTTAAGAAAGTGCTTTTAGTAATAGGTAATAAAGAACCCCGAATTGATACACCAAATCACTGGTTTATACATCATGCTAGACATGAAGTTAACGCAATTATTCAAATTGATGATGCGCAATTAGTTAAAAAATTAGAAAAAAAACTACCAGGAACTGAAAATGAATATCCAACTGGTACTCTTGAGCAGACCAAAGAAATTTTAAAAATACTTAGGGATAGTAAAAAAATGTTAATTAAAAACCAGAGTGCGATATTTGTAGGAAATAATATGAAAGATGCTGAAGATTTAGTGGTAAGTACATTTGAGGAGTTGAAATGAAGATTAAAGGCAAAGATCGAAGAGCGTTATGGTTTGAGAATGGGACTATAAAATTCATAGATCAGAGGAAACTACCTTACAAATTAGAAATTTTTACTGCAAAAAATGTTGATGATTGCGCATATGCAATAACCGAAATGGTTGTCCGTGGAGCACCTGCTATTGGTGCTGCTGCTGTATATGGCATGGTTTTAGGAAGAAATAATATTAGTAAAACAGCTGAAATACTTCGCAAAACCCGTCCTACTGCACATGATTTATTCTATGCAATTGATTATATTATAACAAAAATAAAAGATGGTAAAGACGTATTAAATGCTGCAAATGAATATGTTGAAGACATTATTGATAGATGTAGAAGAATTGGTGAGAATGGAGATAAGCTAATAAAAAATGGTATGAAAATTCTAACACATTGTAATGCTGGTGCTCTTGCAACCGTTGATTATGGAACGGCACTTGCCATCTTCAGAACTGCTCATAAAAAAGGTAAGAAAATATTTGTTTTCGTTGATGAGACTCGCCCTCGTTTACAAGGATTATTAACTGATTGGGAGCTTGAAGAAGAGAAAATTCCACATGTTGTAATTGCTGATAATGCAGCTGGACATTTCATGAGAAACGGCGAAATTGATATTGTTATCACTGGCGCAGATAGGATTGCTAAAAATGGTGATTTTGCAAATAAAATTGGTACATATGAAAAAGCAGTAATTGCAAAGGAAAATGATATTCCGTTCTATGTTGCTGCACCGATTAGTACTTTTGATAAAACTATTAAAAATGGTAATCAAATAAAAATAGAGGAAAGGAACAGGAAGGAACTAGCACAGATTAACGAAAAAACTATCATGCCTGAGTGGACAAATGTAAGAAATCCTGCTTTTGATGTTACACCTGCAAGATATGTAACTGGTTATATTACTGAAGAAAAAATTGTTGAGAATTAAAGTATTTTTATCTTCTTACAAAAAGATTCTCAAGAAATGCTAATCTTGGAAATATGTTTTTATAAGTAACAGGATATGTAAAACTGTTGTCCTCAGGGTATCTATCATCATATTTGTTCTCTGGATCTACTGTTATTGTTATATTTTGGATGCCTGCATAATCTATAAGTGCATTTGTAAATTCTCTTATATTTAATCTGAAAAGAGGTCTTTTGAATGATTCTCTAGCTCCAAATGCATCTAAATAATATACAGTTGCCCCATATTCTGTGGTTTTTGGGCTTTCATTAAAGCAGGTGTACGTAATTTGAACAGGAACCTTTTCAACCCATAATTGGCCATTGTTCTGTACCGTAAAAGTTATCCAGTTTTTCGTAGGTGAAAGAAAATTCCCCATTATAATCTTAACACTTGTTGGTAATATAGTTAGATCTGCTTCGGGAATACCTAAAACGGCGGCGTAAATATCAGGATCCCCCTTTCTATCATCAGTCCATAAAATATGGTTTTTATCAGAAAAATCTGCAAATCGATATCCTTCCATAACTGAGCCATTTATATTATTAAGTTGCACTGGAAGACTCCAATTCAGACCATTATTTGTTGAATTAGTTAAAGAGATGTTACCAGATTCAATAAAGGTACAAAATACATGTGTATCATTTGCATAACACATCGGATAATTTGGATTTGCACTAGAAGGTATTATATCTGCAGTTACATGGAATCTTTTCCAATCAAAACCATAATTAGATGAACTATAAAGAACAATACCATCAGAGTCTGAATCAGCTACTATGAAGATGTGAGTCTCATTGGTAAATATTTTTGGATGGGAAAGATTCTTAGAGCCAGTTAAGATCTGAGATTTTAGCTCATCATCATTATACCACATGTAAGGAGATCCTCTAAAGAAAAGCAACTCTTGATTTAAACCATTATTTATTTCACAAACGCCATAGATGTATCTTAATGAGGCATCATAATATCTGGATATCGAAAGATTACTACAATTTTGGATTTCAGGAAACCAAGTTAATACATCATATTGTTCAGGGTATACCGGATCTGTGAAGAAAAACATCGGAGAGTTCTTACAAGGACCTACACCTTCATAAGTGTAATTAGTACTGCCTATAAGTACAACAACCCAAGGATTAGTAGTGTCTTTATAGGAAACTATTTCAATGTTTTTAAAATCCCAAAAAGCATAAGTTATGTTTGGATCATCTGCATCTGGAAAACCTGTCCATTCATAGGTATAGGTATTGATATTATCTAGATTTACAAAATCATCAATTTCAAGGTATCCAAAAACTGCTGAATTTTTAAAAGATGAAACATATGCTCCATATGCCTTTTTACTAATAGGTACTGTGCTTAAACTAGGAGACATTATTTCTAAATCTGGATTACTTTCATCCAGTTTAGCTATTATTTTCATTGCAATTGACCAATTTAGGCCATAATTTTTAGAATTTCGGATATGAATATGGGTTTTACTTCCATCATCGTATTCATATGCTACAAGACCGGAATATCCTTCCATAACCATGGACGGATGTGATTCGCTCCAGATAGTGCTTGATACAATAATATTATCTAAGTCATTAAATCTTTTATCACCTATAGTGATGGGTTTACTATTTTGCGACTCATAATTAGTATTTGAATTCTTAACGCTAATGGCTGCTTTTTTAATCCTAATATTTGTTTTCTGAATTTTTTCATCCTCTTCATTAAAGCCTCCAGATGATCCAATAGAGCCTATAATAAGCGATATAATTATAGACAAAATGATTATACTCTTTAATCTTGAATATTTCATTAATCACACCTATTATATATATCCTTAATGTTAATTATACATATATAAATAGTTTGTTGTATTATTGTTATCATTTTTTATTGGAGGGTTTTTTTGCCGAGCATTCACTGTTCAAACAAAGTTCCCATGCTCTCTTATCTTTTGACTTAATTTTAACAATAGGTGTGTTACATTGTTTGCATACCTTTTCTGTAACAATAATATTTCCTTTTTGAGGGAGAGAATAAGTATTTTTACAATCAGGAAAACCAGTACAACCAACAAACCTTTTCTTCTTCTTTGAAATTCTTATAATCATTGGTTTTTTACATTTAGGACAAATTCCAATCGTATTTTGTTTCTTTTCGGCTTCTTTAATACTGATTCTGATTTTTTCCTTATCTTTTTCTAGTGTTTTCATAACCTTTGTAAGCATCTGTCGTGATTCATTAACAGTCTCATCCAGAGTCTTTTTACCTTCTGATATAAGATCCATATCTGCTTCAAGAGTTGCAGTCATTTGTGGTTTAACAACATCACAATCTTCTAAAGCATCAATAACTGCAATAGCAGTAGGAGTTGGAGCAAGAGGAGAAAAAGTTATGTATTTTCTCTGATACAATTTATTAATGATTTCATGACGAGTTGACTTTGTACCAAGAGAAAGATTCTCCATTTTAGTAATTAAAGAGCCCTGTGTATATCTTTGTGGAGGTTTTGTTTGATCCTCTTTTAAAATGATTTTGACAATATCTACTATTTCTCCGTCAATTAATTCAGGTAGAGGTTTTCTTTTTTCTTTAAAGTATGTATAAATGTTTCTCCAATTTGGTTCGATAAGCCTATACCCGCTTGTTGAAAATTCTTCGCCAGAAATATCAATAGTAACATTAACGGTTTCTGATATTGCATCCTTTGCTAATGTAGACAGGAATCGTCTACAAATTAGTTCATAAATTTTCTGTTGATCAGTATTAAGCTTTTTAGCAGATGGAACATTCACTGGATGAATCGGAGGATGATCCGTTGTCATTTTTTTCCCACGGGTTGGGCTAGTTCTACCATTGTTAATAACTTCAATTGCTTCTTTTGAAAATTGAGAGTTAGATAACTTTTGTAAAATCCCTTTGATATTTAATGAAGGTGGATAAACTGTGTTATCAGTTCTAGGATAAGATATGAGACCATACATGTAAAGCTCTTCTGCAATTATCATTGCTTTTGCTGCAGAAAATCCAATATGGGATGCAGACTCTAAAAAGGAAGTTGTATTAAATGGAGGGGGAGGATACTCTTTTAAAATTTTTTTATCAACTTTTTTTATTTCGGCCTCCTTGCTAGATTTTACCTTTGAAAAGATTTCATTTACTTGATTTTCATCCCAAAACTGACCCTCTTTATGCTCTGCATCAAATGTTTGCAGTTTTTTTAGTGTAGCAATGATCTTCCAAAATGTTTTAGGTTCAAAGTTAATAATTTCTTTTTCTCTTTCTACAAGGAGAGCAAGTGTTGGTGACTGAACTCTTCCTATTGATAGGAATTCCTTTCCAAGTCTTTGAGAAGTTAAAGATATAAAACGAGTTAGAACAGCACCCCATATTAAATCAATAACTTGACGAGATTCTCCTGCATTTGAAAGATTATAATCAATTTCTACAAGTTTATCAAAAGCAGATTTAATGGCCTGATTTGTTATTGCACTAAATTTTGCTCTTTTTATCAAATTTATATCGCTATTATAATTTTTTATGAGATTAATTACCTCAACGCCGATTAATTCTCCTTCTCTATCAAAATCGGTTGCAACAATTAAAAAGGGATTTTTATCTACAAGTGATTTCAATGCTGAAGCAATGCTTTTTTCACTTACAATTTTACATGGTTCTGTATCTATTAATTCAAGGGGAGAAACCTTATTCCATTGATTAAAACCAGCCGGAAAATCAAGGTTTATTATATGCCCTCTTAAACCAACAACTTTCCAGATATCATTATCTCTCTTGAATTCATAAACAGGAGTTTTTCCTAGTCTGGTGCTTATAGATTTTCCATCAGATAGAATGTATGCTATACGCCTAGCAGCAATATTTTTTTCACAAATGACAAGTTTCATTTTTATTCCTTTATTTATTTGGACTGAACATAAAAAGCCCATATAATTATTTTACGATGAGTAAATAACAAAATGTTTAGGTTTTTTTATAATTCGTATCAAAAGAATTTTATTTTTTTAAGAAGTTAGGTCGAAACTATTAACTAATATTTGTCTATTCCCAGGATTGATAGGTATGAAAATTCAGATAATACTTGGATCTAAATCAGATATGCCAGTTGCTGAAAAAGCAAAAAAGATACTTGATGAGTTTAGTGTAAATTATGATATCAAGGTTGCATCAGCACATAGAACACCAGATTACTTAAGGGAACTTGTTGAAAAGAGTGATGCTGATGTTTTTATTGGTATTGCAGGGCTTTCTGCAGCATTACCAGGAAGCATTGCTGCTCATACTATAAAACCTGTTATAGGTGTCCCTGTTAGTGGTAAAGTAAATTTTGATGCAATACTTTCAATCGTTCAAATGCCGCCCGGAATACCAGTTGGTGCAGTTGGTCTTGATAGAGGAGATAACGCTGCACTTTTGGCTGTTCAAATCCTTTCAATAAAAGATAAAAATTTAACCAAAGAATTAAATGGTTATAGAAAAAAAATGAAAGATAAAATAATTAAAAAATAAAGGAAAAAATGTTTAATTCCGATAAATTTATCAAAGAAACCATTACAAAACTAAAAGTAGAAATCACTGGTAAAGCATTAATTGCTTTTTCTGGGGGAGTCGATAGTACTGTCTGTGCAGCACTTGTTAATAAAGCGGTTGGAAAACAACTCATTGCTGTTCATGTCGATACAGGATATATGCGTAAAAATGAATCAGAAAATGTAAAAAAATTGATGGATGAAATCGGGCTTAATTATCGTTTTATAGATGCAAGTAAAGAATTTTTTTCTGCATTAAAACATATTGAGGACCCCGAGAAAAAACGTAAGATAATAGGAGAAAAATTCATTAGAATTTTCGAAAAAGTTGCTGAAGATGAAGGTGTAGAATATCTTGTTCAGGGGACTATTGCACCTGATTGGATAGAATCTGGAGGAGAATTACGTGATACCATCAAATCCCATCATAATGTTGGTGGTCTTCCCGAGGTTATGAAGCTAAAACTTGTTGAGCCTTTACGTGATCTTTATAAAGATGAGGTTAGAAAGGTTGCTAGAATTCTTAATTTGGCAGTTTCTGAAAGGCAACCATTTCCTGGTCCCGGACTTGCAATAAGAATTATTGGTGAAGCAACCCCAGAAAGAACAGAAATTGTTAGAGAGGCATGTGATATAGTTGAAAAAGAAATTGAGGCAGCAGTAGAAAAAAAACAGATGGATATGCCATGGCAGTATTTTGCTGTTCTTCTACCAGTTAAATCTGTTGGTGTTCATGGTGATAAAAGAGCCTATGGATATGTAATAGCAGTTAGAGCAGTTCATAGCATTGATGCAATGACTTGCGCATTTAGTAAAATTCCTAACGAAGTAATTGATCGAATCTCAACTCGTATTACAAATACTATGAAAGACAAAGTAAATCGTGTTGTGTATGATATAACAAATAAACCTCCTAGCACTGTAGAATGGGAATAGAATGGTAAAGATCTACGTAATCGACAATGGCGGGCAATGGACTCATAGAGAATGGCGTAGGTTAAGAGATCTTGAGGTTGATACAAAAATTGTAGCAAATACTATGCTATTTAATGATTTAGTCAAAGAAAATATTAATGGCCTGGTTTTATCTGGAGGAACTCCAAGAATTGGACTTGAAAGTAATCTTGGAAATTGTGCAGAATATCTTGAAAAAGCTGAGTTTCCAATATTAGGCATTTGCGCCGGTCATCAATTTATGGCACGATTTTTTGGTGGAGAGGTAAAACCATCTAAATTACCAGAATTTGGTAAAATTGAACTTAACATTCTAAAAGAAAATGAGTTATTTAATGGAATTCCAAAAAAATCAATTGTTTGGGAATCTCATAATGATGAAGTAGAGAAAATTCCAGATAATTTTGATTTACTTGCCGATAGTGAAAATTGTAAAACACAAGCAATGAAACACAAAGATAAACCATTTTATGGTCTGCAGTTTCATCCTGAAGTTGAACATACCGAGTATGGTGAACAAATCTTTAAAAATTTTGTAAGAATCTGCAAAAATAATTTATTCTAGAGGTATCATTTTTTTACCATAGAGTATTCTGAACCAAAATAATGGCCATAAGATAAATAATGATATTAGCAAAAATGTTTGAATTACCTCAAATTTATCTATTAAAATACTCATAAGTAGAATGGGTAGTAAAAGCAGTGCTAATCCTTCTTGTAATCCAATATATATTAGCATTTTGTCTCTTTCTTTCATTGATATTGTAAGGATTTTTTTAGTACAATAAAGAACTAATATTGATATTATCAGAAAACAGAACCCTGGAATTGGTAGTCCATAAACAAATATTGATGTATATCCTAAAAAAAATGGTAGAGCTGCTATCAATATGTGAATAATTTTTATACCAACTGTATAAATTTTAAATGAAAGTGGAATTATTAACTGTTTGTTTGATACTTTTACTCCAAATGCTGTAGGTGTGGTTTTTATACCCAGTTTAATGTCATATTCAACATCTTTTAGGTTTGCAGATACTCCCACAGAAAATAACCATTGAATGAATCCAAATAATGATACTATTACTGCTAGATATGAAATGTTATTGGAAACGGTTAATGCTCCGAATATGCCATAGGTAAATACTCCCATACTTAGAATATATTCCATTCCATAGAATTTTTTACTATACTTATTGTACAACGTAATAAACAAAAAAGATAATAATAAAAAAACAAATGAGTAGGAACTAAATAAAAATACAATTGCAATTGATAGAGATAATATGAAAGATGATGAAAATATTACAATTGCTTTTTTTTGAGTAATATTTCCCTTTACAAGAGGTCTGCTGGATACATATTTTGATTTACTATCAACAACTATATCATAGTAATCATTCTGGACAAACGTAAAAATATGAGCTAATAGACCTATTATAAAAAGTGCAGTTAAATCTGTAGGTTTAAATTCACCATTTGCTATTGCACCAAAAACAGGAGTAAAGCCCAAAAAGAGCATTCCATAGGGGCGAATTAAAATTAAATAATTCTTCATTTCTTCCTCTGAGATATAAGAAGATTATACATTCTTTTACCGTTTTCTAACATCACATGATTGTTATTAAAAAATACATACACCTTTTTTGGTACAGGACTTAAAATTCTTTCTTTGATTTCAAAGAGTTCTTCATCACTGTAATCATGTGAATACCAATTTGTTTTACCATGTATTCTTTCATATATTATTTCTTTACTCATTATTTTAGTAGGCAGTTTTGGCGCATCTATACTAACAAGTAGAACCTTCTGGTTTTTTCCCCATTTTATTATTTCATCAGTAAACATTGAATGATCGCGAAATTCAATTGATATTTTTTCATTACCGCAATTTTCAATGAACTTTTCGATTCTATCTAAATTAGTGAATCTTGGTGGTAGTTGAAGAAGATAATAATGAATATATTCTTCCATTGGTTTGAAGAGTTTTTTAAATCTATTAAAAATTGAATATGTTTCTATGTTCAATTTTTTAAAATGGGTAATAGAACGATGAACCTTAATTACCCAGCTAAGATTAGAGCCTTTTTTCATCCAAGATTTTATCATATTAGGATAAGGAAATCTATAGAAGCTCATGTTCAATTCTATAGCATTAAGCCCAGATTCATTTCTATACCATTCTAAAGATTTACCAAGGTTCCAGTCATATGACCAACCAGAGGTACCAACAAAAATTAGAGCCATATACTAAAGAAAGAAAATAACATACTTATCTTTTTTCAAAACATTGATAATAATTATTATAGTTCAGAAAGTTGGTTACTTTATTTTATTAAAAATATTGTAAAAGGATTTTGTTATATTATGTTCTAATCGATAAAATATATCATAATAATAAGGTTAATAAATTGTTATTTTAAAAATTATATTACACTAACTACATGAGGTCGGTTTTTTAAAGAACAAGATGTTATGATATTGTTGATATAGAAGGAGTATATATGACGATAGGTTTTGTATTAATTAAAGCTGTACCTAGTCATGAGCATAAGGTATATAACAAACTCTCAAATATATCCGAAATCATTAAACTTCATCCATTATTTGGAGAATATGATTTTATTGCCAAAGTAGAAGTAGAAAACTATGATAAACTTGGAAGCATAGTTGTAAATAAGATTAGATCTGTAGAAGGAGTATTAAGTACAAAGACATTAACAGGAACAAAGTTTTAGTTATAACATA
>Ga0209427_10002157_pt1 | contig 23109 bp, 19 predicted proteins | sample DeeMarSWOR136_30_FD_187465 | JGI IMG/M metagenome (GOLD analysis project Ga0209427, IMG submission 187465) | Marine sediment microbial communities from White Oak River estuary, North Carolina - WOR-1-36_30 (SPAdes) (version 2) | ecosystem: Environmental > Aquatic > Marine > Intertidal zone >...
GAAATAGCCTGGCTCCCTTCAGATTTTTAACGCCATTCTCCATTCGCTCTTTTATTTTATTATATGAGATTACTTCGTCGCTACGCTCCTCGTAACGCTACGCTCAGACATACTCGCCGCCCGACTCTGTCGGGTGCCCTCGAAGAGCGAATTTCGAAGGCTAAATCTTCAATGGTCGCTGTGGCTATTTCCCAAAACCTAAGCCTTAGCAATGAGTTGTAACAGATATGGAGATACTTCTAAGAGTTTAGTGTTGACTCTGTTGATTGTTATCTTTAATAATAGTGTATCATGATTCGATTCTTTAACACTCTGAGTGGAAAATTAGAGCCTTTTAAGCCGATTGTGGAAGGCGAGGTCAAGCTCTATACCTGTGGTCCTACGGTCTATGATTTTGCTCATATCGGCAATTTCCGTGCTTATATTTTTGAAGATTTACTGAAGAGATTCCTTGTTTTCAGGGGCTTTAAAGTCACGCATGTTATGAATATCACAGATGTGGATGACAAAACCATAAAAGGAGCCAATGCTGAAAAAGTAAAACTTCAAGAATTTACAAAAAAATATACTGATGCTTTTTTTGAAGACATCCAGAAATTATATGTTTCAAAAGCCGATTACTATCCCCGAGCCACTGATCATATTCCGGATATGATAAAGATCATAAAAGGCCTTCTCGAGAAGGGATATGCGTATAAAAAAAATGGCTCTGTTTACTTCAATATTTCAAAATTTCCAAATTATGGACGGCTTTCAAAAATCGACCTCAAAGAGCTCAGGCCTGGAAAGAGGATTGAATCAGACGAATATGAGAAGGAAAGTGCTAATGATTTTGCCCTCTGGAAAGATAAAAAAGAGGGTGAACCTTTCTGGGAAACTGAAGTAGGCCCAGGACGACCGGGCTGGCATATCGAGTGCTCGGCGATGAGCTCTAAATACTTGGGTCAAACCTTTGATATTCACTGCGGAGGCGTGGACAATATTTTTCCCCATCATGAGAATGAGATTGCCCAATCTGAAGCGTTTTTTGGGAAAAAATTTGTCAATTACTGGCTTCATTGTCGCCATCTCATCGTTGATGGGGAAAAGATGTCAAAGTCCAAAGGTAACTTTTATACCCTGCGTGACCTTTTAGCCAAAAATGTAGACCCCTATGCCCTGCGCCTTCTGCTTCTTTCCACGCACTACCGAAAAATGCTCAATTTTACCTTTGAGGCTCTCCAGCAGGCCAGTTCTTCGCTCAAGAGGATAAATGACTTTCTGTATGAACTCAGGAATCGTCCGCTTGAAGAAGGAGAGAATAAGGACATCTCACGGCTTGTTGAAGAAACGAATCAAAAATTCATAGCTGGACTCGGTGATGATCTGAACATCTCTATAGCTCTGAGAGCACTCTTTGAAATGATTAGAAAAGCTAATGTCTTAATCTCTCGAGGAAAGATCTACAGAAAAGATGGAGAAAAGCTGATATCTTCTATCCTTTCTCTAGATGATGTTTTAGCGGTTATCCCTAGAGAGGAAGAGGAGGCTGTGTCTATAAAAGTCAGGGAAAAAATAGAGATAAGAGAGAAAGCCAGGGCAGATAAAGATTATGAATTAGCAGACCAAATACGAAAAGATTTACTCAAGCAGGGAATTGTACTAGAAGATACAAAAGACGGAGTGAGATGGAAAATTGTTAAGAGCAAACCTTAACATTATTATATTGTAGGGGCTTGATTCATCTGTAGGAGCTTGATTCATCTGTAGGGGTTTGATTTATCAAACCCGCACTTATTGTGAGGATTTGACTTATCTCATCCGTTATGATTAATAGATATGAACTCTAAACAATAAGGCATACTAAATCTAAGGAAATAATCAAGTATAAAGAGAAAATTTTGGAAAAAAATAAGCAGACACCTCACGATCTTGGTAAGTCGGGCGAAAAAATTGCTCTTAACTACTTAATAGATAATAAATACAAGGTCATAGCCAGAAGCTACCGTTTGTTCAGGGGCGAAGTTGATATTATTGCCTATGACCAGAAAACTTTGGTATTCGTGGAAGTGAAAACAAGGAGAAGCACAGATTATGGTTTTCCTGAGGAATCTGTGAATCCTTCCAAACAGCAGCAGATTAGAAAGATAGCTCAGGGTTTTTTGGCGAAGAATAATCTCCAGAATGTGGAGTGCCGATTTGATGTAATATCTCTGTCTTTCGATGAAAAGGAAGGATACTCCATTCGCCATATTAAAAATGCATTTTAAAAGGAGGGACTGATGAAAGCACTAAAAAGCATGAAGCCTTTATCTTTCATTATTATAATTATGACTTTTTCTTTTCTTGGTTTCAGTCAGAGTGTTCCGGAACCTGAAGAAGTTCTTGGCTTCAAAGTCGGAGCTGATTATCATTTAGCTACCTATCCCCAGGCCATAGAATATTTTAAGAAACTCGAAGAGAACTCTAGCAGGATCAAGCTGTTTGATGCGGGAAAAACATCAATGGGACAGACCATGACCTACGCTGTCATCTCCTCTAAAGAAAACATCGACAATCTTGAAAAATATAAACAGATCATCAAAAGACTCTCTTTGGTCAAAGGTCTTTCTGATGATGAAGCCAGTAGACTTTCAAAGGAGGGGAAGGCAATAGTGTATATTGATGGGGGTCTCCATGCAAATGAATGTGCTCCTGCTCAACACAATATTCAGCTTGCCTATGATTTGGTAGTGGCAAAAGATGCGAAAACACTCAGAATTCTTAATGATGTTATTCTAGTTCTTGTTTTTGCAAATCCGGATGGGATGAATCTTCTGGCTGAATGGTATCATCCTAATGTTGGCACTCCCTTTGAAGTCTCCCCTATGCCCTGGCTGTATCACATATATGCAGGCCACGACAACAACCGCGACTCCTATATTGCCAATTTAATAGAAACACAACATCTGACCAGATTGGTTAACAAAGAATGGTATCCTGTTATCCTGTATAATCATCATCAAACAGCTCCTTTTCCTGCCCGTATCTGGACTCCTCCCAACTCTGAGCCGACAAATCCCAATGTTCATCCTCTCATCGTTCGCTGGCAAAACCTGGTTGGCTCTGCCATGGGCGCTGCTTTTGACAAGGAAGGAAAAGAAGGAGCCATCTCCAGACTTATTTTTGACACGTGGTATCCCGGTTATGTGACTCAGGTTGTGGATTCCCATAATATCGTATCCATTCTTACGGAAACCGCTCTTTATCGTTACGCAACACCTTATTTTTACACTCTCCGGGATTTTCCCACACAGTACCGCGATTTAACGATGTCTGCCTTTTACCCGAGTCCCTGGAAAGGAGGCTGGTGGCGCCTCAAGGATGCAGTGGATTACTGTCTGATAGCATCCGTGGCTGTTCTTGATGTAGCTTCCAAATACCGCGAGGAGCTGCTATTCAACAAGTATAAGATGGGCAAGGATGTTATCAATAGATTCAGCAAAGAGCCCCCTCATGCCTGGATAATTCCAGAAAATCAGCGTGATCCGGGAACCGCTTCTCTTCTTCTCAACCGAATGATTCTCCTGGGAATCGATGTCTACAGGAGCGGTGAATCTTTTACCTGTGACGGAATAAAATACCCAGTCGGAACTTACGTCATTCCTATGACCCAGCCTTTTGCTCTTTTTATCAAAAATGTGTTTGAAGAACAGAACTATCCAGACCTGAGGAAGTACCCGGATCTGTGGCAGGGTCTTGTCGACCCTGTGAAATTTGAAGGGGCTCCGTTTGAATCTTACGACATGATGGGTTGGACTCTTCCCCACCAGTTTGGAATGAAAGTTTACTCAGCTAATTCACTAGTTACGTCTAAAATGACCAACGTAAAAGAGGTCAAGCTTCAGCCAGGTAGCATTGTGGGCAAGCCCGGACATTCCTATCTTATACGCCATGAAGATAATAATAGCTTTACAGCAACGAATAGAATTCATAAGCAGGGAGGCAGAGTTTTCTGGGCAAAGGAGCCCTTTTCAGCTAATAACACACGTTTTTCTGAAGGCACAATCATTGTTCCTTCAGCAAGCGTTAAAGGAGCTTTCATGGAGAAATTGGCCAAAGATCTTGACCTTAAAATTACGGGCATTTCTCGTGATCCTAATGTGAAGACTTTGAGCCTAAAGCCGGTTCGATTGGGAATGTATAAATCCTGGCTTGCGAGCGCAGACGAAGGCTGGACAAGATTGATCTTGGAGAAATACGAATTCCCCTATTCGAGTTTACATGATGCGGATATCCGCGCCGGAAATCTAAATGCAAACTACGATGTCATCATTATGCCCGACACGTACAGGCCTGAAGCGGTTATAAACGGGTATGCCAAAGGAACCATGCCACCCAAGTATGTAGGGGGAATCACTCCTGGAGGTGTTCGCAATTTGAAACTGTTTGTCGAGAACGGCGGGACTTTAATTTTCATGAATGCTTCCTGCAACCTGGCTGTTGAACATTTTGGTCTGCCAGTCAGGAATGTTTTAAAAAAAGTAAAAAGTGGTGAATTCGTTTGCACCGGGTCCATCCTTCGGATGGAATTTGATGCCAGCCACCCCTTGGCCTTTGGCATGCCCAAAGAAGCAGCCACAATATTCGATAATAGCTGTGCTTTTGATGTTATGCCCTCATTTGGGGAAAAAAAGGAACCTAAAAGTATCTCCAAGTACCCTGAAGAAAATCCTCTGATGAGCGGTTGGATCTATGGTGATAGAATAATTCGCCAAAAAGCAGCGATCCTGGATATTCCCTACGGAAAGGGCAAGATAATCCTTCTGAGCTTCCCGGTTCAGTTTAGAGCGCAATCCTACGGAACTTTCAGGCTCCTCTTCAATTCTATTTTTTATGCAGGTGTTAAATAGTTACCGGAAGAAGTGGATCATTACTTAATATTAGATATTCTTTAGCGTTTATTCTTCCTTGTTTATTCTCTCCAGAGTTTTTAGCAGGTAGTCGAAGCTTGGCCTGTCCCTTGTGTTCTGGCCTATATACTTAAACTGGAGAATTCCCTTCTTGTCCACTATAAAGACGCTTGAGATGCACTGGTCAACCTTGCTTCCACTCCATTCTGTAGCAAAGATTCCTAAGCCATTAGAAACATGTCTTTCGCCGTCGATAAGGATTGGGAAAGGTGTAGGAACTTCTCCCCGCTTGAATGTGAATTTTTTGGGGAAGGCCCTCTTAGCAAACTCCATCCGTCTTTTACTCCTTTCATCCAGCTTTTCAGGATCATCAGGATTTTTCCAGTCTTCAATATGCTCAAGCTGTTCTGGATTTTTTTCGATCCATTCCTTGACAACCTCTCGGGAATAAGGAAAAACATACAGGATCTCAGCATTGTGTTTTTTTCTTATCTGCCCCATTTTTTCAAGGTCCATAAGCTCTGCATAACGGTAGTTGTCGATATGGCACCAGCGAGCTTCTCTGGCAAATCCTCGCGGGAAAATAAGCATAACATTTTTTCCTTTGAAGCTAGAAAGCGTGACTTCCTCACCCTGATATGAAGGAAGGGAAAAATCAGGCATGGGCTGTCCTACAGTCACTGGACTTATCTCTGTTTCCTGGGAAAAAGCCAGCCAGGAAAGCATAACAAGAGAAATTAGAGCAATTGAAAAAGATGTACTTTTAACTTTTTTCTTCATAGATTCCTCCTTTAGATGAATCAAATTTCTGCATAAAAAAGTGGGTTTGATAAATCAAATCCATCCGAATAATTAAAATGTGGGCTTGATAAATCAAGCCCCTACATAAATAAATCTATTCCTACATAAAAATGTGGGTTTGATAAATCAAACCCCTTGAGATGGATCAAGCCCCTACAATTTGAGGAAGCGGTTGAAGAAGTCCGCAGTTGCTTTGTAGACCTTTAGCCATACATCATGGCGGAGGAAACCGTGCACTTCATCAGGAAATACAAGAATTTCAATATGGGCCTTGCCTAATTTTCTCAAGCGCTGAACAAGATCTGTTGTTTGGATGAAATCTACGTTCCTGTCGTCATCGCCATGAATAAAAAGAACCGGCGAACTCCAGTAATAAACGTCAGCAACGGGGGAAGACTGATAGGCAGAACTCATCAGATCCTCTCCGCTAATCCCCCAACCTCCTCCATCGCGTCGCCTCCCTCTGAGAGCCCAATCATGGACACCGTGTAAATCTACACCCGCAGCAAAGAGCTCTGAATTCCGGGCAAGTCCCAGGGCAGTTAAATATCCTCCATAAGATCCTCCCCAGAGGCCAATCTTATTGGGATCAACTTCGGGACGTTTCTGTAAGTAACGGCCTGCAGCCACGATATCTTGATATTCAGATGCACCTCGGGGGCCCTGGTCGGGAGCTTGACGAAAATCATAACCATATCCTATGCCCGAGCGGTAGTTTACAGAGAGAACAACAAATCCTTCATGGGCTAAGTACTGATTCAGAGCGTAGGCGCCGTGGTAATAACCCCGGTAGTGCCAGCCGAGAATCATCTGGCGAATCGGTCCACCATGCATGAAGATTACAGCTGGCCGCTTGTCTCCGGATTTTGCTCCTTTGGGGAGAAAAAGCTGACCATGAATCTCAAGCCCATCAGGAGCTTTGAAAATTACTTGCTGAGGCTTGACTAAATCTTTCCCAGGAAACTCGGCTGGAATCGCTTCAGGGGCGATAAGGCGCTTTTTCTTTCCTTTAAGGTCCATAACTGCGGGAGCGGCAGGTTGTGAAGCAGTTGAGCAAAAGAAGACCATATCTTTTCCGTCGGAAGTGAGGACTGGAGCCCATTCAATTCCCTCTCCGGGAGTAAGAAGCTTGGCCTTTCCACCGGTAACTGAAACCGACCAGAGATGCCTGCGGTCGATATCACCGGAGTTTGAGTTGAAGATTAAAATTTTCCCATCAGCTGATAGAAAGCTGTCCTCGACTTCATACTCTCCTGGAGTGAGACAAATAATTTCCTTATTTTTAACAGATATAGAGTAGAGGTGCATCCATTGTTCGTGCTCAGAGTAAAAGACCAAACGGCCGTCTGCTGCCCAGCGCAGTGTCTGGGACGGATAATACTGAGAAAAGCCTCCGGTTTCGTTTGGACACTGCCATATTTCTTCTGCCTTCCCGCTGTCAACGTCTGCCACCAGCAAAGAAAATTTCGCCCCTCCTCTGAAAGATGGTCTTCCCATGGCGCCAGCAAAACGAATGTAAGCGATGTTTTTTCCATCCGGGGACCAGACTGGGTATCCGTCCCTGTCCACAGAAGGAGAGATCCAGCTTAGGGAATTGCCTTTAAGGTCGTAAATCCCGATAAAACTGTGATCCTCTCTGGAGCTGACAAAGGCAAGCTTTGAGGCATCGGGTGACCAGGTTGGGGAACCGTTCCTGCCTCGAGCTTTAAAGAGATGTTCAGGTTTGGCCGATTCATCGAGAGAGGTCAGGTAAATTTCTCCCCTTAAAGTAAAGGCCACAGAATTTCCGACTGGAGAGGGAACTGGATTACTTCCTTTCCCGAGTTTCCAGGGTTCTCCTCCTTCAACCTTTATGGCCCAAACAGCTTGCTCTGTTCCTTCAGGATTGGAAGTGGGGTTAGGATATTCTCCGGCTCTATTCGCAGATCCTCCTCTAACATAAACGATGATCTTCCCTTCTGAGTCGAAGGCAAGCCCGCCCAGCTCCTGGCCATCGTCAAGGGAATAGGCTGTGAGCTGGCGAGGTTTGTATTCCGGTGCCTGGGCCGTCCAGATATTCCGCTTCCCCTGCCAGTTAAAAATCCAGGCAACTAGATCCCCTTTTGGAGAGACCACCAGGCTTGAGGGGAAAGCATAGCTCATGATGTTTTCAAGAGTAAAAGACTGAGCCTGCTGAAACATAAAGAAGACAAACAAAAGGATGAAAATGCAGAAAAGGCCTGACCTTCTCTTAGAAATTGGTGAGTCCATTTTTCCCTCCTCTTCTCTTAGGGTCTGTTTTATTAATCGTATTTGTTAATCCATTATCGTCTTTTCTATTGAATTTTTCAATCGGTTGCGAATAACTAAATGTGCGGGTTTGATGAATCAAACCTCTACAGATAAATCAAGCCCCTACGAATAATTAGAAAGAATAGGTTAAGCCGAATATAAAATTCCTTCCTGGCTCTTCAACACTATCAGGATCCGGTCTTGCCAGGTAACTCTTGTTCAGAAGATTGGAAAGCACAAGATGGAAGCTGAAAGATGAATTATAAAGATAGCTGGTTTTGATATTAACCGCTCCGAAGCCTGGGATTGCGATTTCTGCGGGACCGGGCTTTCTTTTCTCCTGTTGAAGAGTCGTGTTTATTTCGAAAGAGAAACGTTCGATCCAGAGCCGTGTTCCCATAAAGAGGCGAGAAGGGGGAATATCGTTCAAGGCGTCTTGTGTCGTCTTGCTTTTGCCTCTAAAAGAGAAATAATTTCCAAATATTTTCCATCCAGGGAAAGGATAATATTCAATTTCCAGCTCATACCCGCTGATCTGTCCCCTGTTAACATTTCCATATGCGTAAATTCTTTCATCTGGGTCTATTCTGTAGCGTTCTATTAGATCGTCTATCTCATAATAGAAAGAGTAGATGCCAGCAAAAAATCGCTTGAGGATTAGTTTTAAGCCCGCATCGAGATTAAAGCTTGCCTCAGGACTAAGGTCGGGATTAGCATTGATAAATCCCCTGCCTGTGATGCCCGTATAAAACATCTCGTTCAGGCTCGCAGCCCTGTAGGCTCTTGATAGATTGCCGAAGATGACGATCTGCTCAGATAGCCTGGCCGAGCATCCCAGAAAACCAGTCCAAGTATAATATCTTCTTTTCTCAGAAGAGGCAGCTCCTTCCGGCAGGGCCTCCATCTGGAGGGAATCCCAACGAATTCCGCTTACAAGATCGAGATTCTTTACACCAGAGTAATCAAGCGAGAAAAAGAAGCCAATATCTTTCCTGGTCCCATCTGCAAAAGGCCATTGCTCAAGAACTTCTGTGATATTCCCGTCGGAATCGAAACTCTTGTCTACATTATAAACCTTTACCGAGGACCTGCCAAAAAAGTCTGTTCCTCCTTTTAGCCGTAGGTGCTTTCCAATTTTTTTTCCGTATGAAAGGTGAAATCCGTAATCCTGACTTTGTGTCTTGCTGTAAGACTCCTCTGTTGTCAGGGAATCCTCTTTATTTTCTTTTATTGTTTCTAAAAAATTGGGATTAAAATACGCTTGCAAGATTAACTCCCCTTTCTTCCCTAATCCTCTTTCTTCCCAGCGGACCTGGAGAAGGTTCTGGCTTTCCTTGGGATACCAGGTTGGTTTGGTTAAACTGTCTTGATTGGCCTTTCCTATATCGTATCCCCTTGACCCCAGAAAGCTCAAATGAATCTCTCTTTTTTCACTTATGTAGGAGACTTTAGTAAAGAGGCTTCCTTGTGTGAATTGAGATTGGAGGACTTCGCCCGAAGGAGAGGAATAATTCCCGGCATCATTCCCCTGAAAAGAGAGGAAAAAACCTGCATTTTTTTTGCTGCCTTCAAGAGAGAATCCTAATCCTTTTTCCTGGTTAGTCGAGCCATACTTTGCATTGATTTTCCCGCTTAATCTTTCCTGCAGGGAAGGTTCTTTTGTAAGAATATGGATAACTCCACCCATCGCATCAGAGCCATAAAAAACTGAGGAAGGACTTCTCAGGACCTCTATTCTCTCAATATTTTTGGGGTCAACAAAAGAGGCATTTGGCCCTGTGCGTCTGTCGCTTGTAACGCGAGCATTGTCGATCATAATCAGCACTCTTCCTCTTGCTAATCCGCGGATATTGGGAACTAGAGAAAAACCCCCTGCGCCGATATTAGATACTCCAGGCATGTTCGAAAGGCCTTCTGTGATATTTGAAGACATCTTTTCTTCAAGAGTCTCCTTAGGAATGACCGTTTCAGCGGCTGGAACGCTCGCGGAGGATTCAGGATATCTTAAGGCAGTAACTACAATCTCTTCTCTCTGCATAATATAAGGAATAAGCCTTATAGTAACCTTTCTTGAAAGTTCCTTGGAGGTGAGGACAATTTCTTGTTCTATGTAATCTGGATGAATGATTTCAAGCCTGATCCTTTCTTTGTCTGGGACAGGAAGGGTAAAAAGTCCTTTTTCATCTGTCAAAGTCTTGTTTCCACTCTGACGGTGAAGAACTACAGCTTCTACAACAGGATTTCCCTCAAGATTTAATACCTCTCCCTTGATTTCAACGGCAAAAGATTGAGTGACCGAAAGAAAAAATATTAGGAAGAGAAAAGTAATTTTTCGCATGGTAGAAAGCCTATTATAATGAATTGATTTTCACTGTAAAGAGAATTTTCTTTTTTGACGGGGGCGTTCCCTATTGTTAATTTGTAATATTTTCATACTGATAAAAACAACGAATTAGAGCGTGGCACTTTGGGAAATGCCCCCATTCCTTTAGGGAACGCCCCTCGTTTCTTCTCATTTTGCGGGATCAGGAGATACTTCTTTCTTATCATAGGCTTTGTCTTATTCTTTGTGATCTTCATGTCTTTTGATTTGCTTTACGATTGATCGGTCATCCGATTTTTTCCATAAAGTTTTCATGTCCTCGTTGAGAACAGGATGAACTGTATCAGGGGATATTTCCACAAAGGGAAGAAGCACAAAGTTTCTTTTTTCCATCCTGGGATGGGGAATCTTGAGTTCTTTTTTGCGGATAACGTTGCCCTCAGCCAGAATGATATCTATATCAATTATTCGAGGTCCTTTTTTTTGCCGGCGCTTCCTTCCCATTTTTTGTTCGATTTTTTTTGCCAAGTCCAGGAAAGCCTCAGGATTAGCCTTTGTCCTGATTTCCACAAGCTGGTTATAAAACCATGGTTGCGAGGGGAAATCAACGGGTTGAGTCTCGTATAGAGAGGATATTTTAAGTATTTCAACTCCTTCCTTTTTCAATAAAGTGAGAGCATGGATTAGGTTTTTTTCCTTATCTCCAAGGTTGCTGCCGAGACTTAGAAAGTATTTCATTGGATTTTGTCTTAAGAAATTTCATGGTAGCACCTTTATCTTTCCATTTCAAAGGGCTCAGCCTTTCTCACGGTTTTTTCACCATACAGCCATCGCCTGGCAGTGATAACATAGAGATCAATCTGGATGGTTGAGAAAACCATTTCGAAATTTCACTCGATTTTTTATGAAAGTTTTGTCATTATTTAGAGTCAATGCAAAAGATAGAAAAATGGCGGGTAAAGGAGCTTGCTCTTATCCTGAACGAGCTTTCCCTTTTGTTGAAGGATGGCAACACTCGTGATTGGGCAAATGTCTTCTCCCACTTCCATGATGAGTCTCAGAAGATTATATCTAAAAATGAATTTGACCTAGACTCGCTAAACAAACTCGTAAAAAACATAAAGAATTGTTATTTTGGCAGTAGCTCTTTTACAAATATTATCCTCAGGCATGAGAATTCAGAAGAAAAGGCAAGAATGAATCAAAACCTTTATCTCACAAGAGCTGGTCTTCTAAAAATTCTTATGGATTTGGAAGACCGCCTTGTTGATTACATAAATTGAAAAGGGGATTTTTATAAAGGCTAAAGCTCAACTAACCCGAATCTTTTCAAAACTCTTAGAGCCGCAAAGGTCACCCAGAGATGGTCTTCGATAGAAGATTTTTCGTTTCCAGCTTCCCAATAACCCTGCTTATTCTGTTTTTTCAGCATCCAGTTTAATCCCTTTTGGATATTTTCATTTTCCACAGGAAATCCAATTCTGGAGAGAGAATCAAGGCTGCTTAAAATATCAGTGGCCCAAAAGGGATATGCGAGTTCTTCCCAGAAAGAAGGAAGCCATCTGTCATTATATTTATCTGCCTTGAAAAAACGGCTCAGCAGCAACTCCCCTGCTTTCCAAGCTTCCTTACTCTTGCTCCATGTCCGAGATGCTGCTAGGGCACGCAGTATCATGCCCGTAACAAGATGCGAAAAAGGTTGAGATTTATCGGGCTTAATAGGTTCAAGTTTTAACTGGGCTTCATAATTATAGCGATTTTTGAGCAGTTCTTGATCTATAGTCCGGTAGGGAATGACCCAGCCTCCATCATCCTGCCTGTTATTAATAATCCACCGAAATCCTTTCTGGACTTTTTCATCTTTATCGAGACCAAAAAGACACAAGATTTCAAGAGACAATGCATGATATGTGGGTGCATATTCATTTAGATAAGCCCCACGAAAATCTCCTGCTTCAGATTGAGTAGATAATACAAATTTTATCGCCTTTTTAATTTCTTCATCTTTCAGAGAGCAAGCAAAGTTATACAATTTGAACATATTTTTTAATGTCTCGACTATGTAATAGGTCTTTTCCCAGCGAGGATGACCTTCATACTTTCTTTTGCACCACCCACCGTTGGTTTTTTGGCTTTTCAAAATCCTTATGCGGGAAGCAAATTTTTGCAGGTTTTTGAATTCCCTATCTACTGGAACTTCAAGAATATCCTTTTTCAGCCAGTAAAGGATAGGTAAGTTCCCTCTTGCCAGGAGAAACTCGATGGCTTTGTTAGGATTAACCTTCATCTGGGGTTTTAGCACAATAACCTTATCTCAGGTTCCCTTTCAGGATTAATGATGATACATAATAATTCAAAAAGTTCTTGAAAGGGATTTTTAAACTGGCGCATCATCATCTTTTTTAATAATCATTTTCTCCCTTTTGAAGTTGTATTATATCCGTAAAGAACCATTCCCGGGAGGCTACCTGTGTGCTTTCCTTTTTCAATAACCAGTTCTCCGTTAACAATGACATACATAAGCCCTTGACTGTATTGATGAGGATCGGAAAAAGTAGCCTTATCCTCAAATGTGTGTCTATCAAAAATAGTTAGATCTGCATACAGCCCTTCTCTAATTATTCCTCTTTCTTTCAGCCTCAATGTCTGGGCCGGCAAAGACGTCATCTTTCTCACGGCTTCTTCCAAAGGAATAACTCCGCGTTTTCTTACATAATGGCCGATGACTCTGGGAAAAGTTCCATAGTTCCTCGGATGGGGAGTTCCTTCTCCTTTAACTTGAACTGCACCATCAGAAGCGTGCATATTGTAACGAAGGCGCATTAAATCCTCCACGTCCTTCTCATCCATCTGGAAAAAGACTCCAGAAGCTCCTCCGTTCTTCTCGATATCAATAATTAAATCCGCAGCATTATCGACGGTTGGTTTCTTACCTTGAGAGAGAAGGATCTCCTGAAGGTTTTTGCCTTCATACTCCGGAAATTTCTCTGAGCGGGCAATATAAATGGTTTCTGGCTTGTTAATTTCCTTTGTTGAAGTAAGTCTTCTTTTGATGACAAAAGATTTTATTTTTTGAAAGGTTTCTTTTTCTTCTAATCTCTCCAGGAATTTTTCATTTCCGCCTTCAAAAGCCCAGGAAGGAAAGCTGCTGGTAAAACCAGAGCTCGTGGCTGTATAAGGATATTGGTCAAGGGTGACTTCAACGCCTCTTTTGCGGGCTTCTTCGACCGGTCCGGTTATCATTTCCAGTTTGTACCAGACAGCATCATCGGCCAATTTTATGTGAGAAATCTGGACAGGGATATTGTTTCTCTCGCCTATTTCGATGGCTTCTTCAATAGCTTCAGTTATATGACGTCCCTGATCTCTTAGATGGGTAGCATAGATTCCTCCGTAGCGGGAAACAACAGAGGCAAGCTGGACTATTTCTTCTGTCTCGGAATAAATTCCAGGAAGGTAGGAAAGGCCTGTTGAGAATCCCAAGGCGCCTGCTTTCATCTCTTCATCGACTAGAGCTTTCATCTTTTCCATTTCTTCTTCAGTGGGTGTCTCCATCTTGAAACTCATAACCCTTCGTCTGATTGTGTTATGCCCGATTAAGCAGCCAAAATTGACAGATGCGCCTTGTTCTTCGATTTTTTTAAAATGCTCCTTCAAGGGAAAAGGATGTCCTCCGCAGTTTCCTCCAATAACAGTCGTTACACCCTGATAAATGTAGTTATCAACAGTAGGGATTTCTGCAATTTTGCGGTCACAATGGGTATGGATATCGATAAATCCTGGGCTTACAATTAAGTTTGAAGCATCAATGCTTTTCTTTGCTTGGCTTTCGTCTATAAAGCCAACCTTGACAATCTTTTGTTTCTTCAGGCCAATATCGCTCTTAAACCAGGGATTTCCCGTGCCATCTACTATGAAGCCGTTTTTTATCACAAGATCATAGGGTTTTTCCAGGAAAGTGCAGTTCGAAAGACATAAGAAGATAGCTAGCCCAATGCTAAAGAAAAATAGTTTATAATCCCCTCTCATCCATGACTCCTTAGATAATATAAATTTATAGGAAGAAATATAGATTTTAGTCCAAGTTTAAAATCCCTGTCAATTTATTATAAAAAATAATTTGATTTTACCCTGGAATTTAATATAAATTCTATTTCAAGCTGTTTTCCCAAATAATTAATTTATGAACAATTTTGGAGGCATTGAATGGACAAGCTTATCTTCCTCGATAATGGAGCAACATCCTTCCCTAAACCTGAGGAAGTCTATAATTTTATGGATAGTTTCTACAGGAATTTTGGAGTGAATCCGGGTCGTTCAGGATATGATCTGTGCATGGAAACAGGTGAATTAGTGGACGAAACCCGAGAAATGCTGACAAGATTTTTTAACGGAAAAGATCCGAACAGACTTTGCTTTTCTTATAACTCTACGGATGCCTTAAATCTCATTATTAATGGTATCCTCAAGGAAAGCGATCACGCGATCACCACGACAATTGAGCATAATTCCGTGCTAAGGCCGCTTTATCACCTGTATAAATATAACGGCGTTGAAATCGATTATATTCCTTTTGATGGGAAAGGATTTGTGGACCCTGATGAGTTTCCAAAAAAATTCAAAAAAAACACTAAACTTGTCATTGTTAACCATGCCTCCAATGTGATCGGGACCATTCAGCCTGTTAAAGAGATAGGGGAACACTGCAAGGAGAATGGAATACTTTTTGCCATTGATGTTTCTCAATCGGCGGGGAAGATCCCTGTAGATATCGAGGAGATGAATGTGGATGTGGTAGCTTTCACTGGCCACAAGTCTCTCCTTGGCCCCACAGGAATTGGTGGTCTGTATGTCGGGGAAGGAGTTGAGATAAGGCATACGCGAGCAGGTGGAACAGGGGTCCGTTCTGCAGTCCGCACGCATCTCGATGAATATCCCTTCAGGCTTGAATACGGGACATTGAATATCCTGGGAGTGGCAGGACTTCATGCAGGATTGAAATGGATAGAGAAGAAAGGATTAAATAATATCCATGAGGGGGAAATGAAACTAACAGCCATGCTCAGGGATGGGCTTAAAAATGTCGAGGGAGTGATACTGTACTGCCAGGATGATTTGACAGACCATATCAGTATTCTACCTTTTAATATCGACGGTTTAGAAGCTATTAACACAGGCACTATTCTTGACGTGGACTACAATATTGCCTGTCGAACAGGTCTTCATTGTGCTCCACTCGTCCACGAACAGCTTGGCACAGACAAAATTAAGGGAGCAGTAAGGTCCGGCATTGGCCCTTTTAATACAGAAGAACACATAAATACAGCAATTAATGCAGTCAAGGAAATAGCTGAATCACGCAAAAAATAAGCCAGACTGGCTTGAAACGCTCAAAATATAGAATCTTATCTTTAAATAAGAGAGAAAATTCATATTTAAAATCTATTTCTCGCTTTTCTAATATTTCTAGCTTTTATCAATTATTAAAGCATTTGCTGCGATCTCGCAGATGGTTTTCACTTCGACTCCAAGCTTGTAGTGCTTATTGAGCTCCAGGAGTTGATCAATACAATTGTGACAGGGAGTTGCGACAACCTTAGCTTCGGTTTTTCTGATTTGATCTGCCTTTATTTGGCCTGCTTTAAGGCGTCTCTGGCTGAAGCGGGTCATGGCCAGCTGACCACCCCCACCTCCGCAGCAAAAATTTTTCTGGCGGTTAGGATACATCTCAGAAAATTGGGCCACAGCATGTTTTAGAATATACCGCTGTTCTTCTACTATTCCTCCCAGCCTAACAAGGTTGCAGGGATCATGAAGAGTGACAGGGTTAGGATTGAGAGAAGGATCGAGTTTAATACGGCCCTGCCGGATATAGTCAGCCACAATCTCAAGAATGCTCTTGACTTCAAAATCGTATTTTTTGCTTAACCATTCTGGGGCTTCCCATCTGTTGGCGTTTAAGCCATGACCGCATTCTGCAAGAACAAGTGTCTTGCAACCCAGTTTTTTCATAGACTGAACTAGCCGATCTGACATGGTTCGAGCTGCATCATCATCGCCGCTGTAATAGCCATAATTGGTGACGTCGTAGTTATCACTGGAGAAGGTCCAGCTCTCCCCTGCCGCATAAAATATTTTGCCGACTGCGAGAATTGATAAAGGAAAAAACATTGGCTCCCTAGGATTGACTGTGTAAAAAAGCCTGGCTCCTTTTTTATCCATGGGAAGGACGGCCTGTTTGTCACTTACTTCTTCCTGGAGTTCCTCTTCTAACCACTCTACTGTCTCAATCCAGTCTTCTTTAGCTATGCCCATGTTGTTCCCTTTCTCCAGTGCAGTATCGACAGTAGACTGGAGGCCAGGGGGAACAAAATCAATAGCAGCCAGCGCGCTTCTGGCTGTCCTGATAAGATAATGAATATTTAAGCCCATCGAACAATTCAAAGAACATCTGCCGCACAATGTACACCTTCCAAAGAGAGAATCGATCCATTCTCTTACCATCGCCTGATTGAATTCCTTCGCTCCAACCCAGCCAGGGATATTCTTCCCGACAAAGCTAAAATATTTTTTAAATATTCCATTTGCCAGACTCAGTTTATAAGCGGGCAGAGATTGGACGTCCTTATGGGTTAAATAATAGTGACAAGAATCAGCACAAAGGCCGCAGTGAACACAAGAGTTAAGGTAGGCAGCAGATTCTTGATTCAGCTTTTCTCGAAAAACCTGAAGAGCTTTCTTCAGGTCTTCTGGTTTCAGCTGTTTTATCTTTTCTTCTAAAAGGTCTTTCATAAAAAATTTCTCACTCGTGCTATACGGGTTTTTATTCTAATGTTATTTGAGCTTTAATATTCATACTCTAAATCTTGTGTTTTTTTGGAGGGAGAACACCCCTTCTGCCATAAAAAAGGCCAAAGAGAATTCTGGCATAAAAAAAGAAGGCACAGTGGCGAATTTTTCCGACAGGGATATACAGAAACAGCACGATCGCCAGTAAAAAAAATAATGGAGTTGCTCTCACTAGATATGTATGGAAAAAGGCAAAAATCAGGAAGAGGTCTACAATGATGTTTGCAGCGAAATCATCCGGGCAGCTTATTTTTCTCATTGTGGGAAGAAAGATTCTTTTAAAAAGGAGAGTGAAGCCGCCCAGAAATCCCAGGAAAAAGAGAAACCGCAGGATAGGGATAAAAAGCTTGGATTGTTCTAAAGAAAAAATGAGGGAAATAAGATAGAACAGAGCTGCAAATATCCCGGCATGATACAACATTCCTGAAACATATGTGGGAAGGTGCTTGCTTGAGCTCTCTTTCTCCCAGGGCAACATACCCCGTCCGAAAGCATATATAACTCCTTTTTTTGCATCACCTCGAGGCTCTGCATAAAGAGGCTTTTTGCCGAAGGAAAAGGTTTTTAAAGCCAGAATAGAAAGAGATATAATAGAAAAAAGAAAAGAGGAAATGACTCCAAATCTTAGTAAAGAAAGCATAGGGGTTTAATCTTCCTAATCACAACCATCAGAGAAAGCATAGAGGTCCTGTCATCCTAAACACAACCATCAGGCTTGGGAAGTCCGGCGACCTTGCACGCTCCTTTGGCAGGCCCGGAAGGAAAGAGTTCATAGATGTACTTAAGCTGAAAACCTGTGTTTTTGCAGAGTTTACGAACCATGGGAGCTAATTTCTTTTCCAGATAATAATTTCGAATATAGTTAATTACCGCCCAATGATCATCGGTCAAATTTTCTATTCCCTCTTCTTCGTTGGCCAAAAGCTCAGCCACCTCTTTGGCCCAATCCTCATGATTAGCTAAAAATCCTTCTTCATTGACTTCTATCTTTTTTCCTTTTATTTCGATAAAAGGCATTGCAGACTCCTCAATTATTTTCTTATTTAAAACGAGCTATTATAGCATATCCGAGTTACATGTTTTAAATTATTTCTTAAAAGTGGAATGATATGATTAAGGAAGCATCCCAAAAAACCGAGATTGGAGAAGGTTTTGGGAAATAGGCTGGCTCCCTTCAGATTTTTAACGCCATTCTCCATTCGCTCTTTTATTTTATTATACGAGATTGCTTCGTCGCTTCACTCCTCGCAACGCTCCGCTCAAACATACTCGCCGCCCGACTCTGTCGGGTTCCCTTGAAGAGCGAATTCCGAAGGCTAAATCTTCAATGGTCGCTGCGGCTATTTCCCAAAACCTATGCCTTGCCAATGAGTTATAACGGATATGGAGATGCTTTTCTTAAAAGTGGAATGATATGATCAAAATTCACTATTAATATTAAGGCGAGAGGGCTATGCTAGCTGACTTTTTAATTTTCATGTAACTTGGAGAAGGCAATGGAGGGAAGTATTTCCAAGACTTTCTCTAAGTGTGGAGTCGGAAATGCCTACACCATGAATAAAATATTTGACAAAACAGCGATAAAAATCTTTATTATGAATGAAGTGAAAATACATCAAATTTAAGAAAGGAGGATGGAAACACATGAAAAAACATCTTAACTGGATGTTATCTGTTAGTTTGATTTTTATAGTTGCTTCTGCTCTGACGTACACGATTCACTATTTCATTTTCCGCGACCTTCATCATATCTTCATTTATATGATAGGAGATTTTGGGTTTCTTTTTCTTGATGTACTCCTTGTAATCTTATTCATTGAGAGGGTGCTTTCCCGAAGAGAGAAGCAGTCTATCATGAACAAGTTAAATATGGTTATCGGGACTTTTTTCAGTGAGGTCGGGATGGAACTGCTCAGGAAATTTTCCAATTTTGTCATAAACTCCCAAAACTTAGAGAGACAGCTAGAACTCAGCCCTGATTGGGAGAAAAATGATTTTAAGAAAGCAATGCTTGCTGTCAAAAAATTTCCTTATGAAATTAGAATCGACAAAAGAGATCTCTCTGAAATTCGGGAGTTTCTTCTCAGCAGGCGATCTTTTTTAATGCGCCTTCTAGAAAATCCAAATCTCCTTGAGCACGAACGCTTTACAGATTTGCTCTGGGCTGTTTTCCACTTGACAGAAGAGCTGGTATTTAGAGGAGATCTGTTGGAAGACCTCCCAGATTCTGATTATGAACATTTAAACATAGACCTTCAGCGTGCATATTCGCAATTGACAATCGAATGGATATCTTACACTGCCCATTTAAAAGAGAGCTATCCTTTCCTTTATTCTCTTGCTGCTAGAGTCAATCCGATGAATCCTCAAGCCACACCAGTTGTAAGTTGATACTGTATGGACTTGATTGATCAAACCCCCAGATATATCTTGCTGGGGTTTGATTTATCGTTTTTTCACTTGTAGAAAAAAATAATTTTATTTACAATAATTCCGATAAAAATTATCAAAGGAGGATAAGATGGTTGAGCGCCGATTAAGAGTTTTTCTTACAGGCTTGCTGGTCTTTTTAAGTTCCTTTCTTTTGTTGTCTGCACAGGCAGATCTTTCAATCAAAGATATTGTAGAGAGAAATATCCAGGCAGCAGGAGGAAAAGAGGCGTTATCAAAGATTAAGAATTACTCTTTCACGCATGACCTTAAAACCTATTATATGGAGACTTCAGGCCTTATGAAGCTAACAGATGGCAAGGAACCTGTCATTACCGAGGTCATACTGGTGGAAGAGGACAAGGTTAAAAGAAATTGCTTTAACAAGCTCAGCGAGTTAGCAGGTTTTGAGAAATCCACCTATCAATGCCTGACTCAACTCAGGTGTGGTTTATTCACTCTTATTAATTTTAAAGATCAACTGGAGTTAAAAGGACTGCAAAATTTTGGACCTAAAAAGCTTTATATGCTGACGACTAATGTTGGGGAATTAAACGTAGAATTTTATCTTGACTCTGATGAATTCACGCTCAAAAGATTAGTCCTAAAAGGTTTTGACGCATCTCGAGGCAAATACGAAGTTAACCACGACTTCGGACCGTACCAAGAGATAAACGGAATTAAGATTCCATCTTCCTGGTATAGCTCTCAAGTAGGAACCAGGGGCAGAGAATATGGAATATCCGATGTGAAAATAAACTCACCCCTGGATGAAGACTTTTTCTCCAGTATCGAGGTGAATGTTGGTGAAGTGAAAATCGCAGAAGGAGCACTAAGCGGAAACATCATCGAATCTAGTTTCAGGCGAAACATGCTTCAGATATCATCCAACTGGACAGACGAATGCATAAAGGGAGCTGGCTTTAAAGCAGAAGACAAATTGATACTTCAGATTGGTGATAAGGAGATTGAAATAGATTTTTATGAAGCATTCCCTCCAAGAGAAACCATTGGCCCGGGATCAAAATTCCTGGTGCCGAGCCAGGGAAGTGAAAATTATATAATTTACCTTATATCTCCCGAATACAAGCAACTTTTAGAAGAAATAGAACCCCTCTTGCCCATTCGAGTGAAAAAAATTAATTGAAAAAAGGAGCAAAAAATGTTCCGTAGGGGTTTGATTTATTGTAGGGGTTTGATTCATCAAACCCACCTTTTTTTAAAGAAAAACTCTAAATGAATAAAGGAGCAAAAAATGTTCCGTAGGAGCTTGATTTATTGTAGGGGCTTGATTTATCAAGCCCACGTCTTAGCAGGAAAAATTCTAATTAAATATAGGAGGAAATTATGGCTAATGTAAGTCGACGTAATTTTTTTAAGGCTTTGACATCTGGAGTATTAGGTATCAGCCTTGCAAAAAACGCAAGGCCAAGCTTAAAGAATACAGGGGCTGCCCAAAGCGGATCCTCTCCTATTAAGATTCAGAAATATAATACTCTGGGAAAAACTGGAATTAAAGTCCCAGATGTTAGCTGTGGTGCAATATCTTTCTTTGAGCCTAATGTTTTAAGGTATGCTTATGAATTAGGAGTTACCTATTTTGACACAGCAGAAGGCTATATGCGCACCAAGAGTGAAATATTTATCGGCCAGGCTCTTAAGGAAGTGAGAGATAAGATAACCATTACAACTAAACATCCTTATTCTCCCCGGATGCAAATCACAAGAGAAAACATCTTCAAAAGAATGGAAGAAAGCTTAAAACGCATGCAGACAGATTATGTCGATATTGCCATGATTCATCAGGCAAATGACCTTGGCATTCTTGAAAATGAAGAAATCCAGGCTGCCTATTCTCAACTGAAAAAAGAAGGAAAAATTCGCTTTACGGGATTTTCCACCCACAATCCAACGCTCACCATGAAGCAGGCTCTTGATAATGATTTTGCTCAGGTTATTCTCTTCATTTACAACCACATGGAAGGCCAAGAGATCGAACCTCTTATCAAGCAGGTTCACCAGAAAGGGATCGGCACTGTTGTCATGAAGGTTTTTGCCGGAGGAAAACAAGGTAATTTGAAGTCTCTTATTTCCCAGGAAGTTAGCTATCCTCAGGCAGCTATTCGCTGGGTTCTGAGCAATCCTAACATTGACTGCTGTATCCCTACCATGAGCAGTTATTCCCATGTTGAAGAATATGTAGCTGCTTCAGGGAAAACGCTAAACAGAGACGATTTAAAGATGATTGCTGAGTATCAACGTCAGGCCAATAATCAATACTGCAGGGTGAGCTGTCAGGAATGTCTTTCTTCCTGTCCGGATAATGTTGCCGTAAATGATGTTCTTCGGTACAAAATGTATTTTGAGGACTACAGGATGGAAAGTGAAGCCATGCGCTATTATGCTGAGCTGGAGGAGAGTGCGAAGCCCCTTAATTGCAGCAATTGCTCTGGATACTGCGAAAAAGCTTGCCCATTCGGTCTTAAAGTAAAAAGCAAGCTCGTGCACGCCCATGAAGTTTTATCTGGGTGATAAACAGAGCAGATTTCATAATTTGTGAAAAAATAAATCAAATAGCCTGATTAAGGAGGGAAACCATGCGTAAATTTTATCTTTTCATCATTGCTTTAATGTTTATTTTTGTGGCGACAGTGGCTGCTCAAAAGGAATTTGAAGAAGATATTATCACTACTTCCAAGGGAGATCTGAAGATTACGTTCATAGGCCACGGAACATTGATGTTCACCTTTGCCGGCAAGGTTATTCATGTGGACCCTGTCACCGGAGAGGCTGATTATTCTCAGCTTCCCAAGGCAGACCTTATTCTTGTAACCCATGAGCACGGCGATCACCTCGATACCAAGGCTATTGACATCATCCGCCAAGAAAAAACTGACTTAGTCCTGACAGAGAAGTGCGCAGAGAAGGTTGAAGGTGGCATTATCATGAAAAACGGAGACGCTAAGACCGTTCAGGGACTTAAGATCGAAGCTGTCCCCGCCTACAACATCGTCCACAAGCGAGGAGGTGGTGTCCCCTACCACCCGAAAGGACATGGCAACGGCTATGTAATAGTTTTTGCTGACAAGAGAGTTTATGTGGCTGGCGATACAGAGAATACTCCAGAGATGAAAGCGCTGAAAAATATCGATATTGCTTTCTTGCCGATGAATCTTCCTTACACCATGACTCCGGAAATGGTGGCTGATGCAGCAAAAGCTTTTGGACCTAAAATACTCTATCCTTATCACTACGGCAATACAGATACATCAAGGATTGTAGAGCTATTGAAAGATGTCAAAGAAATAGAGGTCCGCATACGAAGGATGAGATAAAGCCCCTACAATAAAGCAGGCGTAACCATCCAGGCAATTTTCCAGGTATCAGTATATTCCAAACAGACAACTCCAGAATTCTTGAAAGAAATAAACTGATTTGTATCTGATCCCGAAAGAAGCAGGGAGGCTAATTTCTGCAAAAAGGGCAGATGCCCTATGATCATCAAGTTTTTGTCTAATGATTTTATTTCTTCAGGGAAGCTTTCTACCGGATCTAAGGGATTCA
>Ga0209427_10002158_pt1 | contig 23101 bp, 23 predicted proteins | sample DeeMarSWOR136_30_FD_187465 | JGI IMG/M metagenome (GOLD analysis project Ga0209427, IMG submission 187465) | Marine sediment microbial communities from White Oak River estuary, North Carolina - WOR-1-36_30 (SPAdes) (version 2) | ecosystem: Environmental > Aquatic > Marine > Intertidal zone >...
TCTCTTGGAACTCACCGGGGTTCAAGGCCGGCAGGTCTGGGCCGTAGCCTACGAAGGGTGCTCCCTCCACGTTGTACTTCTCCATCATCTTGAAGTATGGGGCATACTCGTGGTGCTCCTCCTCCTTGAGTTTGATGAACTCCTCCCTCGACATCTGGAGAAGGGGGTTCATGAGGCGCTCAAGTCCCAGCGTGCTTAGCTCCCTGTCGGCGATCCGACCTCCGCAGACGGAGCCCGATCCGTGGGCGGGACAGATGACGACCTGATCCCCCAGCGGCAAGAGCTTGTTGAAGATGCTGTCGTAGAGCTTCTCAGACCACTCCCTTCTATGCTCGGGCCCCGCGAAGTCTGTTCGTCCGGCATCGTTCACGAATAATGTGTCCCCGGTGCAGACCAGCACCGGCGCATCTCCTGAGTCTAGGTCGGTCACCGCGTAAGACACGCAGCCGAGGGTGTGGCCGGGGGTGTGGATGGCTGTCACCTTCAGTTTCCCAACACGGAACTCCTGACCGTCCCCAACGACGTTGCCGTAATCGAAATCCGGCCAGGGGCCGTGGTAAATCTCCGACCCAGTTTGGCTGGCCAGCTCTTTGGAGCCGATGACGTAGTCCTCGTTCCTGTGGGTCTCGAAGATGTACCTGATGTTCATGCCCTCACGTTGGGCTATGTCGATGTAGACCTGACAGTCTCTCCTCGGGTCGACGACGACGGCCTCGCTCCCCGAGCCAATAAAGTACGATAGGTGGGATACGACCTTAGACTTGATCTTCTCTAAAATCATACACTATAAATTGTTAAAAAATGAAATTTTAATGTTTGCTAGGTTGTGCTGGAAACCCCTTTAAGGTGCTTGTCGAACCATGCCACGACCCTCCTCATGGAGTCGAGGGTGTTCACCGGCTTCATGCGGATGCCGTGGCCGTCGTCGGTGTATCTGACCATCACCGTCTCGACGCCGTGCTTCTTTAGGGCTGCGAACATCTGCTCCGCCTCGACGATGGGTGTGTCGTAGTCCATCTCCCCGTGGAGGAAGAGTACGGGCGTCCTCACCTTGTCTGCCTGCATGATGGGCGACTGCCTCAGCATCAGGTCCATCTTCTCCCAGGGGAGGCCGCCTATCTCCACCTCGACCCAGGAGGGGATGGCAGATGCCCCCCACTGGGTGAAAAGGTTGCTGATGGACGAGATGGCGACAGCTGCCTTGAACCTGCTCGTCTGGGTGACTATCCAATTGGTCAGGTAGCCACCGTAGCTCCCGCCCCAGACCCCGAGTCTATTGGGGTCGACGAAGCTCCTCGTCTTTATGACATGGTCCAAGGCCTCCATATTGTCCCTGCACTCGCCGCCCAGCATGTCCCCGACGACTGCGTCGGTGAAGGCCTGGCCGTAGCCGGAGCTCCCCCTGTAGTTGATGGCGACCTGGACATAGCCATAGGCCGGTAGCAGCTGGAGGCCCGAGTAGAAGGTGTAGCCCCTCATCCCGGAGGGCCCTCCCTTGATGCTCAGGAGGGTCGGATAGACCCTTTGGGGGTCGAAACCCATAGGCTTGTAGATCCAGCCCTGGATTTCTAGACCGTCCGATGCCTTGAATCTGAACTCCTCCGGCCAGTCCAGATGAACCTCCTCCATGAAGGCGTTGTTCCTCGTCAGCTGGACAACGTCTCCCCCGTCGAGATCCGCGGAGTAGAGTTCCTCCGGGGTCTTGGGATCCGTGTAGGTGTAGACCATCCTATCCCCGGACTGGGCCACGCTGACCTTGCCATGGCCCCTGTCCCCGTCCAGAACCTTCACCACGTCGCCACCCCTGGGAGACACGGAGCATACGGGTACCCTGCCACGGTCGGACGCAGTGAACAAGATACACCTCCCGTCGGGAGTCCAGTTGAGGGGGCCGCCGCACGCCCTGTCTAACTCGCCTGTGAGATCCCTCGGATCACCGCCGTCCCTGTCAACCACCCAGACGTGCCTGTCCTCGGGGGTGCTCTCGTTGCTCGTGTTCCCCCTCGTCGTCGCCAGGCAGGCGATCATCGATCCGTCCGGCGACCATGTAGGGTAGTACTCAGCGCCGACGCTCTCAGTTATCCTCCTGGTCTCCCCGCTCATGATGTCGACGGCGTACATGTCCAGGTGCATGTTCATGTCCGCCTTCCCCGTCCTGTTGGAGACGAAGGCGATCTCCCTCCCGTCTGGGGACCAGGCGATGGAGTGCTCGTCGTAGTCGCCGAAGGTTATCTGCCTGGGGGGCTTGATTCCGAGGGGCGAGGTGACGAAGATGTGCCTCCTCCTCATGTCGGAGTCGCCGTAGAATGCCTTGTATTTGAGGCGGTCGATTACCCTTATCTTGGCTTCCTTGTCGTGGGGCTCGAGGGTGGCCAGGAAGGCGATCTTCGAGCCGTCTGGCGACCACTGGATCGTCTCCCCGACGGTCAAGACGCCGAGGCTCGCGTTGCTCACCTCGTAGTCGTGCACCTTCCTCCTGTTCTCGCCGTCGAGGTCTATCGTCGAGATCCTCTTCTTCCCGTCCTCGACTCCTTGGACGAAGGCGATCTTCCGTCCGTCAGGGGCCCATGTTAGGAGTCTGCTCTTACCGTCCTCTGTCAGCCTTGACGACTCGCCTCCCACGGTCTTTACTAGGTAGATGTCGGTTTCGAACCTGTTCTCCTCAAGGTTCATCGATCTTATGGTGTAGGCGACCTTCTCGCCGTCCGGGGATATCTTTGCTTCGCCAATAGTCTTGATCTTTGCGAGGTCGTCGACGGTGAGCGTCCTTTTTTCCTCTATCAATTTACCCATTCCTCGTTCAACCTAAGACACGGATAGCTCTTCGGAATACGGTTGATGGTTTACGTAATTAAAACTTGTATCGTCCAGCTAGCATGGCCTCTCCTTCTTGCCCTCCACCATGGCTCGAAGCGACTGTATCTTGCCTATGTGGAGGGCCGTGTGGGCGACGGTGATGAGTACCCAGTGGGCGGCGCTCATCTCGAACTCGGATGTCGGAGGCACCTTTCGGAAGTCCTCCTCTGAAAGGGAGGCGATGAACTTTCTACTCTCATCCCGAACACCGGCGACCCACTCCAGGACGTCCTCCACGCTGTCGATGGACTCCCTGATCTCCCCAGGCGACACCCACCTGGGCCCGAAGACCTCGTACCTGTGCGGTATCAACTCCCCCTTGAGCCCCTGCAGGAATCTCCCGATGTGGGTCCTCTCCCTGTGGGCGATGTGGCCGACGTGCCAGAGGATGCAGAGGCTGTTGGGGTCAGGGACCCAGTAGAGCTGCTCCTCCGTCAGACCGTCTATCTCCCAGAGCGTATGGGAATACCAGAAGCCGCTGTCCCGCCTCAGGTCCCCGTAGAGCCAGTTGGCGAGCTCCCCCCACTTGGACAAGGCGATATCAAGCCTGTCAAAGGTTCACCATCTATTAAAAGAGTCATGCCTCGATCCAGTTTAATCAGATGCATTTTGTCCCATTTCTCACTCAGGATTGGTTGGGACGACGGTCTCTATTGTTGTGAAAACCTTTATAATCCAATACGTTTTCAGAGTCTACGCAATTCGGGACCTGAGCCGAGATAGAGGAACATGGGATGAGCGTGCAGGGCAGAACCGTCATCGACGCCGATAGCCTGATCCTCGGGAGGATGGCGAGCATCGTGGCCAAGAGGCTCCTGATGGGGGAGCGCATAGACATCGTCAACGCCGAGGACGTGGTGGTCTCAGGGAAGAGGCTTCGGGTGATCAACGAGAGGAAGGAGTTCCTCGGTGTTGGCGGGCGGAGCAGGAAGGGGCCCATCCACTATAGGAGGCCCAACGCCATCGTCCGCAGGACCATACGGGGCATGCTCCCCTACAGGAAGACCCGGGGGAGGGAGGCCTACAGGAGGCTTAGGGTCCACATCGGCGTCCCCGAGGAGCTTGAGAAGACCTCGAAGGAGAGCCTGCCGGATGCCCACCTCGAACGGCTGAGGGGAAGGTACGTCACCATCGGGGAGATAGCGAAGAACATAGGATGGAAGGTTTAAGGCTCATGTCGTCCAGGAGAAAGGCTCTGCTCACCGTGGGCAAGAGGAAGACCTCGAAGGCGAGGGTCGTCATAACGGAGGGTAAGGGTAGGGTCAGAATCAACAACACCCCCATCCACCTCCACCAGCCACATCTGGCCAAGGCCAAGATCATGGAGTCCCTGATGCTCGCAGGGGATGCGGCTGAAGGCGTCGACATAAGCGCCAAGGTCCACGGAGGAGGCTACATGAGCCAGGCCGAGGCCGTCAGGATGGGGATAGCCCAGGGCCTAGTCAAGTGGACGAAGAGCAAGAAGCTCAGGAGCACATACCTGGAGTACGACAGGACGATGCTTGCCGGGGACGCCAGGCGCAAGGAGTCGAAGAAGTTCGGTGGCCCTGGCGCAAGGGCGAAGAAGCAGAAGTCCTACAGGTGACAGATCTTGGTCAGAATGATCTCCCCCATCATCAGGCGTGGTCGAAAGGTGAGAACCGGCAAGGGATTCTCCATCGGTGAGCTTGAGGAGGTGGGGCTGAACGTCACCGAGGCCCGCCACATCGGCGTCCCGGTCGACCAGAGGCGGAGCACCAGTTACGGTGAGAACGTTTCGAGCCTGAAGGAGTGGGTCGAGGAAGCCAGGAGGGAGGGATTCAGGGTCCCGAAGCCGAGGCAGTCCTCCAAGGGCCAGAAGGGGCGCGCACACAGGGGGCTAACGAGCTCCGGGAAGAAGATGAGGGCCCTCAGCAAGCCCTGATCTAAGCTCGTATTCTAAGAATCAGTATCCTCGTACTTCATCAGCCTTAGTGCCAATCACCTATTTTCAGGCTTGAAAAGGAAATTTAAAAAAAGGAGATTCGGGGAGTCCCAAATGTGGATCTGTGGCTACTTGAGCGTGGCGAGGGCCTTCTCCATCCGGTCGAGGGCCTCGTTCATGATGGACTCGCTGGTTGCCGTCAACACCCTCATGTGCCCCTCGCCATTCGGGCCGAAGTGGCTGCCGGGGTTCAGGCGTATCCTCGCCTTCTCGAAGAGGAACTTGTCCATCTCGTCGCTAGTCATGCCGTAGTCGAACTTGGGGAACATGAGGTATGTGCCCTCGAGCTTGGGGGTGATGATGTTCCCCATCTCGCTGAACCTCTTGTAGCAGAGCTCCCTTATCTTCTCCAGGTGCTTGATCATGTCCCTCTTCCAGTAGTCCAAGCCCTCACCGAGTATGACGGGAGCGGCTGCAATTGCGAGGGTGTTGGTGCCCCTCAGCACTCCCCTGGCTAGCTGCCGCAGGTTCTGCATTATCACGTTGTTCGTTGTGGCGAGGTAGCCTATCTGTAGGCCGGGGATGCCCCAGGTCTTGCTGAATCCCCAGCTTGTGATCGTTAAATTGGCGATCTCCGGGTTGAGGGAGGCAAGGGTGATGTGCCTCCTGCCGTCGTATATGATGTCCTCCCAGAGCTCGTCGACCATCACGAATATCTTGTTATCGACAGCGACGTCGGCGATCCCCTTCAGCTCCTCCTCAGTCATCACCCTGCCGCACGGGTTGTGAGGGTTACAGACGAAGATGAGTCGTGTTTTCGGTGTGATGAGTTCTTTGAGCTTCTCGACGTCGAACCTGTAGCCCTCCTCCATCTCAAGCTTCCAGTGGACAGGTCTGTTACGGGTGACCTCCGTGGCCGTGTAGAAGGGGCCGTACATCGGGCTTGTGACGATGACCTCGTCGCCCTCCCTGCAGGCATGTCTCGCCGCGAGCCACATGCCCGGGATCACTCCCTGGGTCATCATCACGTTCTCGGGGGGGACCTCAACACCGTTGACCCTCTTGAGCTTCTCAGCCGCCGCCTCCATCGCGGGGAGGGACGATCCGTAGAGGAAGGTTTCATCATGGACCGCGTTCAGAAGGACCTTCTTGATTCCAGGCGCCGTCGGGAAGTCAGGGTCCGCCAGCCATAAGGGGATGACGTCAGGGGGGTCTCGGTGCCACTTTCTACCAGGGGCGGCGAGCATCCCCTCGATCGTCATCGAGTTGAATATATCCTCGTTATACATCTGTGATCACTGTCGGTGAATAGGTTAAACCAAGGCTAATAATCGTTTTGTTGGGTGGTCTGCGTCGTCAGGGCGGACTCGGGTAATCGGAACTAATATATCTTAGACATATTTGATTAGGGGGAGAAGGAATGCCTTTGATTATTATCCTGTACTTCGACTGGACCGGGAGCCGGAAAGACCTCGGAGAATGGGTAGATAAGATAAAGAAATCATGTGAGGAGGAGGACATCGAATACATGGGCGTTTACGGCCCGATGAATGTGAAGTGGAACTACGCGGCCATGTTCAAATGCGACTCAGTGGACAAGTTCCGAGTGATGGCCAGGAAGGTTCCGAGACCGTCCTACATGCCCCATTACATAAACGAGATCCTTTTCCAGATAAACATATAGACGCTCTTCCTTAACACTTAATATTATCCACAATTATTCTAGCATTCAGAACTGATGAGGCGGTTCTCACCATGTCTGAGAGTCGTCAAAAAGCGTTCAGAGTGAGCTAACTCTCCCTAACGAGTCAGGTGGGCTCCTCTTTCCTCGACCCTCACTACCTCTACTCTTCTCCCGGGAACGGCTTCTCTCAGAACCTCGGCGACTTCCTTTGCCTCGTCCTTGGAGACGAGCGAGAAGGCGACCTCCCCAAACATCGCCATAGTGCATGGTACCCCCCCTTTGTCCGCCGCATCCAGCACAGCCCTGAGCCGGGGTGAGTAGATGCCCACGTGCTCCGTGAAGCTCCGGGATAGCTCCATGAAGAGATCCGGGCGCAGGTCCTCCCAGATGCGGTCCACGTACCTACCGCCCAGCTCGTTTATTTTCCTCCTGACCGCAGGGTCTGTGAGGGCGTCCTTCGTGGCCATAGGGCCGAAGTGGAGGTAGACGACAGACAGCTCGTCACTCCGGTCGTATTTTGTGGCCTCTCCTATGCCTGGAGCCCCGGGCTTGTAGAGCACCCCGAACCCCCCTACAACAGCGGCGAAGACCGTCCCGAGCCCGGTCCTGCACTCGATCTCGGCGACGTGGGCCACCCTAGTCGCCTCAAGGAAGGACAAGCCCAGGTCGAGGGATTCGTTAAGGGCTAGGGCGAGTGTGATAGCTCCTCCTCCGCTGGAACCGAATCCCGCGCCAAGGGGTGTCTCAACAATGTGATCAACGGTTATGCGATGGGGCTCGTCAAGCCTTTTGACCATCTTCCCCAGGACGTTCTCGGAGACGAAGGCCTCATCGGTGACCTGTCCGTCTATGCTTATCGCGTAAGTCGTGGTGTCGGATGGCTCTGCCCTGACCCTCGTGCGGACGCCTCTTGTGATGGAGACCCCGGAGCCCCTGGAGCCCTTGAGAAGAGGGTCTTTAGGCCCGTCGCATATCTGGAAGAAGCCCGTTAGGTGGCCAGGTGCGTATGCGGAGGCTTCCCTCATGGTTCTTCAATATCAGCATGGATGGACGGGATAAGGATTTCGCTGCTCAGTGGAAGGACTCCTTATCGGTAGGAAACTTTCCGTTCCTCACCTCATCCATGTACCTGGCCACGGCGTCCGTGATGATCTCGTGGAGGTCGACGTACCGCTTGTTGTGCTTGGGGTCGAACGAAGGGTCCATGCCGAGCATGTCGTTGACGATTAGGACCTGCCCGTCGCAGTGGATCCCCGCCCCTATGCCTATGGTCAGCGATCCCACGGCATCAGTGATCCTCTTGGCAAGCTTCAGGGGGATGCACTCCAAGACGATGGTGAAGACCCCGAGGCCATCGAGCTCCACGGCGTCGGCGAATATGCGTTCGGCCTCGGGCCTCTTCTTCCCCCTCACCTTGAACTCCTCAGCCGTCTGGGGTAACAGGCCAAGGTGGCCCTGGACAGGCACGCCGGAGGCGATCAGGGCCTCGACGACTCTGGTCTTGTTCCCCTCGAGTTTGACGGCGTTTGCCCCCGCGTCGAGGAACCTCTGGGCGTTCTTCATGGCGTCGTCGACGGTGTCGTAGGTGCCGATGGGCATGTCGCCGACGATGACAGCGGAACTGACGCCCCTGGCCACCGCCTCGGTGTGCCTGATCATGTCTGCCATGGTGACCTGCCTGGTTGTCTCGTAGCCGAGCACCACCATGCCTAGGCTGTCCCCGACGAGTATCATGTCGACGCCGGCGGAGTCCAAGATCTTTGCCATCTGGTAGTCGTATGCCGTGAGCATAACTGCCTTCCTGACGCCCTTCAGGCGCCTCAGATCTCCAATTTTCACTTTCTTCCCTCCATGAACTTGATCAAGCTGGTAAGAGTCGTGTTGACCGGCGTGGGTACCCCATGCCTCCTGCCCAGCTCGACGATCCTCCCATTCAAGAAGTCTATCTCCGTCCTCCTCCCCTTAAGGATGTCCTGGCACATAGACGACAGGTTGGAGTATGAGGCCGCCGCCTTGGTAACCTCCTCGACCAGGGAGGGCTCCAGGGATACTCCCTCGGTTCCGGCCACCTCGATGCACTCATCGGCTATCCGTTCCCGTACATATCTCAGGGAGTCAGCGACTATCTCGCTGTTCCTCACCCTGAAGACGGCGGTGAGGGGGTTTATGATGCAGTTCATCACTAGCTTGCGCCATACCTCCCTCTCCATGTCCTCAGCCAGGCGCACCCTTAGGCCGCATTCCTCGAATAGACGACCGACCCTCTTACCCGTGGGGGTCCCCGGGAGCACGGTCTCGCGTACTAGCGTTACATTGATCATCCCCGGCTCCGTGAACTCGACACCGTTCGAGGATAGACCCCTCAGCACCTCGACCTCTTCGGCGACGATGGATCTGACCATCTCCTCGTTTCCCAATCCGTTCTGGAGGACCAGGATCGTGGTGTCCGGCCTGAGGAGGTCCCTGATGCCCATCATCGCCCCCTCCGTGTCGTGGGCTTTGGTGGTGAGTATGAGGAGGGCTTCCTCCCCTATGCCGATCAGCTCGGTGGCCGCCCTGAGGCGGTAGGTCCCCTCCACCTCCCCCGAGACGATGAGGCCCTGCCTGTTGATGGCCTCGACGTGGGCCTCTTTCCCTACAAGGGTGACCTCTGCTCCTCTGGAGAGCTGGGAGCCATAGAAGCTGCCTATCGCCCCGGCTCCGAGGATCAGGACGCTGCCGAAGGAACCTTTCTGACCCTCAGTCACCTGGCTCAACGTAGACTCCCTTCTCAGAGAGGGCCTGCAGCCTATCCCTCATTATTCTTATCGCCTCTGACAGGACCTCCATGTTGTCGTAGCCCGCAAGGATGGCCTCCAACTCGCCGCTGTCCGCCCCCTTCAGCCTCTCCACCTCTGAGATGAGTAGCGGCATCGCCCTTACCACGTTGTCGACTATGGTCACCGTGGCGAACTGAGCCGTCCGGGACATGGGGTTCAGATCTACGGTTATCGCCTTCTTCCCCATTCTCACAAGACCCTCGGTCCTGTCGCCGTCCTCCAGGGGGACGAAGACGACGTCTGCCGCGTAGATACCCCTGGGGTCCACCCTCCTCCTGTCGCTGAAGACCTCGTCTATCCGGGCGGAGGCGGCTTCTCCTACACCCAGGATCTCCCCGGCTCCCTCACTCTTGAGGATGTCCTCTATCGCCTTGTCCCTCCCTGGCAGCCTGTGGAAAAGGTTGACCTCAAGCTTTGCCCCGGAGATCTTGGATAGCTCCACGAGCTTCCTGGCGCAGAGGGCGGCGACGTTTCCGTTCACGGAGAGGACGGGGTGCTCGGCCCTAAGGAGCAGAGCGGCGGCGGCAGTGGCTGCCCTCCTCGCGGGGGGAGTCGTCTCCTCCCCGAGTATGTAGTCGAAGGCCTCACCTCTTCCGTGGGCGATCAGGCCCGCGAGGGCCACAACCTTGGTTTCAACGTGCCTCGTAATCCGCTCCCTGAGGCGTATCGACTCGGCCCTCGGATGCCTGTCTGAGACATGGGAATTGTCGACCATCTTGACCTCTACTGTTGTTTGAGGGCTCCCCTCTTATCCACCCTCGGTCTTTCAATTAGAATAAAAGATTTTTCCTTCCCAGGTGCGGATGGGCCCTAGAGGTTTCTGTATTCCAGCTTCTCGTTTGGGTCGACGATGGGGGCAAGGACCTTGAAGAGGTCCGTGTACTTCAGTCCCGAACCAGTGTTGAACAGGACCACCCTCTCTCCCCCGTCGACCGTGCCTTCCTCGATCATCCTGCTGAGGCCCGCGAGCGTGGCGGCGCCCTCCGGGCAGGCGAATAGACCCTCCTTTCGGGCCATGAGGTTGACGGCCTCCATGATATCATCGTCGCTCACCGCCATGGCCACGCCGCCGCTCTCCCTGACGGCGTTCAGTATCAGGAAGTCGCCGAGGGCGTGGGGAACCCTGATGCCCGGGGCAATTGTATGGGCGCCCTCCCAGGGCTCCGACTCCTCCTTTCCCTCGTCGAATGCTTTGGGTATCGGGGCGCAACCCTCCGCCTGGATGGAGACCATCCGGGGGCGCTCGCTCCCTATCCAGCCGAGGCTCTCCATCTCGTCGAAGGCCTTCCACATGCCGATGATGCCCGTGCCGCCGCCCGTCGGGTAGACTATGACATCCGGCAGCTCCCATCCCAGCTGCTCGGCGACCTCTATACCCATCGTCTTCTTCCCCTCGACCCTGTACGGCTCCTTGAGTGTGGATAGGGGGAACCAGCCCATCTCCTTCGTCCCCTGGGAGACTAGCCTGCCGCAGTCACCGATGAGGCCTTTGACCAGGACCACCTTGGCGCCGACGGCCTGGCACTCTACCATGTTCACCTTGGGGGCGTCCTCGGGCATGAAGACGTAGGACTCCATGCCAGCCCTTGCCCCGTAAGCCGTCATGGCCCCGGCGGCATTGCCAGCTGAAGGGAGGGCCAACCTCTTGATGCCAAGTTCCTTCGCCTTGGAGACGGCCATAGAGAGGCCCCTCGCCTTGAATGTGCCCGTTGGTATGATTCCCTCGTCCTTCACCATGAGGTCTGGGACGCCCACGGCCTCGCCGAGTCTCCTGGCAGCGGTCAGAGGCGTCCAGCCCTCGCCGAGGGAGACGACGTTCTCCCTGTCCTTGACTGGCAGGAGCTCCCAGTAGCGCCACATGGTGGCCTCCCTGCCGACAAAGTCACCGGGGGATACAGCCTCCGCCACGGCTTCGAGGTCGTACCTGGCGAAGAGGGGCTTACCACAGGTGTCGCAGACCGTCTGCAACTTGTCGGCGTCAAACTCCTTACCGCACTTTGTGCATTCGAGATGTGTGAGATAGCTCAATCCGAACAGCTCCAGTCATGTGGTACCCACTTCCTTTTTAATATTACATCTTGAAATCGAGAAAAAAAGTGGTTGATATAGCTCAACTGGGTTTAGTCGAGTCACCTCGATCAGGCGGTTCACCCAGGATCAATGAAACAACGATTTAGAATGCTCAACATTGGTTTCCAGCATGATATTTCAGCTGGCTACCTTGGCTTCCATTGAAAAGTCTTTTAATGGCTTCCTGTGTAGCTTTAACCATGTCGAAAAGTTTGGAGAAGGTGGGCGAGATCACCCACTACTTCACCAAGATCAGCGTCGCGGTCGTCGACGTGTCGGGCAAGATGAAGGTCGGTGACAAGATAGCCATTAAGGGTATGACGACTAATTTCGAGCAGACCGTCGACTCGATGCAGATTGAGGGGAAGAACATCGAGGAGGCTAATTCGGGCGACGACATCGGGATGAAGGTGAAGGACAGGGTTCGCAAGGGGGATATCGTCTACCGACTCGTCGATTGAGCACCTCACACAGCAACGCTTTTATTCTATATATCCATCTCCCCTATCTACAAGCCTATCGGAGGCATGAAATTGGGGTATTGCTTTGTCCGGTCCCCAACGGAGGGGGAGAGATAAATGGGGAATTGTTTTATTCTATCCTAGGGAACCCCTATCAGAACACAACGCGAATAGGCGTACAAGCCTGAGCGGAAGACTTTTCGGAACGAGCCATCTGGTCTCCAGTCCTAACTGGGATCCAGGCGCCGGGGAGGTGCCTCTTGATGGTTGAGATGTCGGGAGCCAAGGCCTTCGTCAAGGCCCTGGAGCGGGAGGGTGTTGAGACCCTCTTCGGCGTCACGGGAGGCGCAGTGCTCCCAATTACCGATGAGCTATATCACTCGGATATCCGCTTCGTCATGGCCCGCCACGAGCAGGGCGCTTCCCATATGGCCGACGGATATGCGAGGGCGAGCGGTCGAGTCGGCGCCTGCATCGCGACCTCTGGGCCCGGCGCGACGAACCTCGTGACCGGCATCGCCACGGCGAACATCGACTCTGTACCGCTGGTGGCCTTCACGGGCCAGGTTCCCACAGGGATGATCGGGACCGACGCCTTCCAGGAGGTGGACATCATAGGCATATCCGCATCGGCGACGAAGTACAACGTCCAGGTTAGACGACCTTCGGAGATACCGTTGGCGGTAAAGTCAGCGTTCTACGTCTCCTACACCGGGCGCCAGGGGGCGGTCCTCGTCGACCTACCCAAGGACTGCCAGGTGGAGTCGGAGGAAATCGTGTTCCCTGATGAAGTCGCCTTTAGGGGCTACAATGTAAACCTCGAGCCGGACTCCAGGGAGATGGACTGGGCGGCGACCCTCCTCTCCAAGGCGAGGAGGCCTGTCATCATGGCAGGAGGAGGCGTGATAGCCGCGGGAGCATCGGAGGAGCTGATGAGATTGGCGGACATGATGGTTGCGCCGGTGACGACCACCCTCATGGGGAAGGGCACCATATCGAGCGACCACCCGCTCTTCGCCGGGCTTTGCGGGATGCACGGAACGGGGGAGGCGAATATGCTCGTTACTGAGGCGGATGTCCTCCTCGTCGTCGGTGCCAGGATGTCTGACCGCACGACAGCGAGGCTCGAGGACTTCGGCCCTGAGGCCAAGGTCATTCACATCGACATCGACCGCAGCGAGGTGGACAAGAACGTGGAGACTGTGACCCGGGTGATAGGCGACGCAAAGCTGGCTCTCCAGGGTATACTCGGGCGCCTTGAGGGCATGGCCCTAAACAGGACGACCAACGGCGTGTGGCTTAAGAAGCTTGAGGAGTTCAGGAAGGCGTATGCCCCACCAGAGTTGCCGAGCAACCCCCATCTCAGGGCTCCCGAGGTGATGAGGGCGCTGAGGAGGTCCCTCCCCAGGGACGCCCTAGCCACCACCGAGGTAGGCCAGTGCCAGATGTGGGCCGCTCTCTACTTCGACGCCTACGCCCCTAGGACCTTCTTTAGCTCTGGGGGGCTGGGAACCATGGGCTGGGGCTTCCCCGCCGCCATAGGTGCTAAGGCTGCACGCCCAGACGTGCCCGTTGTGGATATAGCCGGGGACGGCAGTTTCGGGATGACGGAGAACAACCTAGCCACCTGCGTCGAGGAGGACCTGCCCGTCATCGTCGTCGTCCTCAACAACAGGATGCTAGGCATGGTCGCACAGTGGCAGAGGCTCTTCTACGGCAGGAGGTACAAGGTGGTCCAGCTCGGCAACAGCCCTAACTTCGTCAAGCTCGCCGAGGCCTACGGCGCCGTTGGCGTGAGGCCGGAGACCATCGAGGAGTTCGAGAGGGCGGTCAAGGAGGCCGTGGACTCCAACTTGACAACGGTCATCGACGTCCCCATTGATCCCGAGGAGAACGTCTTCCCAATGGTGCCGCCCGGCAGGGGTCTCAGGGACATCCTTGTGGAGGCCTAGTCGTGTCCCAGATCAGCACCATAGCCTTCCTTGTGGAGAACAGGCCTGGGGTCCTCTTCAAGGTCTCTAACCTGTTCCGAAGGAGGGGCTACAACATTGAGAGCATTTCCGTCGGCGCCATCGAGGACTCAGGTCTTGCGAGGATGACCGTGACGGTGGACGCCGACAGGAGGGCACTCAACCAGATAGTGGAGCAACTTTCAAAGATGGTGGAGGTTGTGAAGGTGAAGCGCCTCGACCCGAATCGGACGACGATGAGGGAGATGCTCCTCGTCAAGCTGAACACATCGGACCCTATGGCCAGGGAGGAGACCCTCAGGCACGTGAACGCCTTCCACGGTTTAATCCTAGATATTGAGCCTGACAACCTCATCGCCGAGGTGACGGGGGAGCCCGACGCGATCGACGACTTCATCGAGAAGGTGCGCCCGATAGGCATAGAGGAGCTCTCGAGGACGGGGGTCACCGCCTTGGAGAAGGGGAGACTCAAGCTGTAGGACGGAAGCAAGATGGTGAAGGTATACCACGACCAGGACATAGACATGAAAGTCCTGGAGGGAAGGAAGGTGGCCGTAATAGGCTACGGCAGCCAGGGAAGAGCCCAGGCTCTGAACATGAGGGACTCCGGGGTCGACGTCGTAGTGGGCCTCAGGCCAGGCAAGTCGTGGGAGAGAGCTGAGGCAGACGGCTTGGAGGTCAGGACAGTGCTCGAGGCGTCGCGGGCGGCTGACGTTGTCCTGATGCTGGTACCCGACATGGTGCAGCCCGTTGTCTATAAGGAGGAGATCGCCATGGCGATGACAAGGGGGAAGACCCTCCAGTTCGCCCACGGCTTCAACATCCACTTTAACCAGATCAAGCCGCCGGAGGGCGTGGACGTGGTCATGGTGGCTCCGAAGGCTCCGGGCCCGGAGATGAGGAGGCAGTACGAGGACGGCTTCGGGGTGCCCTCCCTGGTCGCCGTCCAGCAGGACGCCTCGGGTCACGCCAAGGAGACCGCCCTGGCCATCGCGAAAGCCCTAGGCTCCGGTAGGGCTGGGGTTATCGAGACGACCTTTAAGGATGAGACGGAGAGCGACCTCTTTGGGGAGCAGTCCGTCCTCTGCGGGGGCGTGGATCAGCTAATCCGCAGGGGCTTCAAGGTGCTTACGGAGGCAGGCTACCCTCCTGAGCTCTCCTATTTTGAGGTCCTCAACGAGCTGAAGCTCATAGTCGACCTGATCTACAAGTCTGGCATAGGCGGTATGTACCGGGCCGTCTCTGACACCGCCAAGTACGGTGGGATGGCCATAGGCCCCGAGATCGTCGACGACCATGTCGAGGAGAACATGAGAAGGGCTCTGAAGGCCGTGCAAGACGGCAGCTTCGCGCAGAAGTGGATCGACGAGGCTAACTCCGGCATGAAGGAATTCAGAAGGCTCGTCGCCGAGTGCGAGACCCTCAAGATCGAGGAGGTAGGCAAGAAGGTCCGCCAGATGTCGGGCCTAGAGGGTTAGAGGTAGGGCCCCTATTCTCTCTTTTTAATCTCTGTCAGGCCGCGACGCGGCTTGGATCCCTTTTTAGTCATTTGCACCGTTTAGAATGGTCTCTAAGCCCCTCAGTCGGTTCCTTAGTGTGACTTCAGTCGTGCCTGCGGCAGTGGCAATATCCTTCTGGATCCGTTTCTCCTTCATCTCGATGCATGAGATGTATAGGGCCGCCGCCGCTATGCCTCTGGGCTCCTTCCCTGCGAGCCCTTGCAGCTCCTTCGCTCTTTTCAGGATCTCTACGGCGTGCTGTTCCGTCTTCCTATTGACCTTCAACCTAGAGGCCATTCTCGACACAAACTTCATGGGGTCGTCAATGGGCATTTTCAGGTTGAGTTCCTTTACAAGGAGCCTGTAAGTGCGGGATATCTCGCTGAGCATCCTGGTGCTCGCATTCGAGATCTCTTTGAGTGAGCGGGGGATCTGGCGTCTGCGGCACTCTGCGTAAATGCATGCGGCTACGAAGGCGTCTATGGACCTGCCTCTGATGAGGTCCTGCTTGAGTGCCCTACGGTAGAGCAGAGCTGCGTTCTCCTTCACCGTATCGGGAAGGTGGACAATCGCGATCATTCTTTCGAGTTCCGACATTGCGATGCTAAGGTTACGGGCATGGGTATCGTCCAACTTGGACCTGTTGTCGTACCTCCTCAGCCGATTCATCTTACCAATGACCTCCAAATCGAGGTGGTTACCCCTGCAATCTCGGCTGCCGCTGAAGCTCGTTGAGAGACCGTTAACAAATACCATCTTGGCGGATGTTACACTGGCCCTAGACCTCGACCGTCTCTCAGACTCCGTAAACGCCCTCCACTCAGGCCTTGTATCCAAGACGTCGTCGGATAACACTAGTCCACAGTTACTACAGATCTCCTCCCCAGTCGCTATGTCCCTTATGAGGTGATTGCTCCCGCACGAAGCGCAGGCGTACTTCTCAATAGGTTCGTTCATCTATCTCCACCTCCGGTCTGCAGTCCTTGCAGGGCACATTAAAGAAGTGGCCAAGGCACCTCTGGATTACACAGTCACTTCTGTGAGCGCGATCAGAGAGGTACGGCTTCATAGTGACGAAGACGGACCCCCCTCTATCCAGGTGGAGAAAGAACTCCTCAAAGTCGATGCCCCTGGTCTCCCTCACCTCGACATCGTTGTCCTTCTCACCGATGTAATAGACGACGAGCTGAGTCCCCTGCCAGATTACGGTCGGCCATATCCGGTCCTTGCCCTTGATGATGAGCCTTTTCATGTGTCCCCGTTTCAAAGAGAATCGAGTTCAAATAGATAACAATGAATCTGTAACACTTGTACGTGCAATTTATAGGAGCCGTTGCTAATACCATCAACTGCGAAAAATGGCCGTAGATAGGCTCGCTAGGAAGTTAGTGAACTTCGGCCTCACACGGGAGGAGGCGGAGATCTATATCTTCCTCACCCAAACGGGACCCACAACCGCTAGCATTGTAGCTCGACAGTTCGAGATTAACAGGATGAGGTCCTACAGGACGCTGGATGCTCTCGAGGAGAAAGGGCTGGCGGTAAAGATCATGGGTAGGCCCCTTCGATTCCAAGCGGCGCCTCTCCCGGAAGTACTTGATAAGCATCTCCAAGATGAGAGGCAGAGACTTTCCAAGCTTGAGGAGAGCGAGAGTGAGGCAATAGAGGAATGGAGACAGCTTGCTCAGGGGAGCGTACAACCCGTGGAGGAGCCCAGGTTCAGAATATTTCAGGGCAGGCAGCAGGTTTACGACTTATTCGCGCAGATGTGCAACAGGACGGATAAGGAGATCCGCCTAGTGACAACGATGCGCGACCTCATCCGACTGTCCCTCTGGGGCATCGACGACAGGTTGAGGGATCTGTCTTCGAGAGGTGGGAGGGTGCAGATTCTGACTCATATAAGTGGTGAAGACATCGATGAGATGGAGAGATACCTCGAATTCGTTGAAGCCCGTCACATAGACCTGCCATCCTCTATACGTGTCGTCATCGTGGACGAGGATGAGACACTGACCACTGTTGCCATGGATGACAGCATGAGCATGACGACTCAGAGTGACACGGGTATCTGGACCAATGCCTCTAGCTATGTTACAGCAATGAGTATCTTCTACGACTCAGTCTGGAGCTTGGCCCCAGAGGCTGGTTCTTACATCCAATATTTGAAGACAGGCAGTGCCCCACGGCAAATCAGGACATTCACAACGATCGAAGAATATGCGAAAAAATTTAGGAGCATGCTGGAGAGTAGCGAGACCAAGATCGATATAATGACTAGACGCGTCTCTGATTTACCCACATCCTTAGGCTACCTGCAGCCCTTCGCGGATAGAGGAGTGGATATTCGATTGCTGATCCCTGTTGATGTATATACCATGGACGAGGTTGGGGATGTATCGAAAAAGATCAGAGTATTGCATAATCCGAATGAGACAGAGCTTGTACTTCTGCTCGTTGACGATAGGGAGGTGCTCTTAAACATCTCTCTCGTTAATGCCACAGGCCAGATGATATGGTCCAATATGGGAGCCTACGTGGGCACAATAATCCAAGTTTTCGAGGAATACTGGAAGAGGGGCGAACCACTACAGGATAAAATCGACGATCTTATCCTGTACAAGAGTCTTTCCGAGACAACAGAAAACGTGAGAGAGACAATCGAGGAAATGGGATGGTCTGCTGAGGTCCCAGGAGTGCACACAAACGCCGAAGGCGAGAGTTACAGATTTAGCTTAAGTATAAAGCCGGCCAATTTTCCCGATAAGCCAGTTTTCATCGAAATAATAAGAGGAAGAGATGCATTCAGTAAGATTATCGAATACAGTACGGTTATTTCCAAAATTAGACCAGCAAAGCTGGTATTATTTTCTCTTATTCCCTTCAGAGAGGAGGAACTTCAATTGGCGGAACTATACGGAATCCAACTCGTGCATGCCCCTACTGAAAAAGAACTAATGATACGTTTGATAGAAATCGATGATTCACGTTAGAAGGCAGATCCTGAGATAACTTAGAAACTTATATAAAGAAAATGTTTTACTTTCAATACGTAATGAAAACAGAGAAGCTGACGGGTTTCATCAAACAAATTCAACCAACTAATCATATAATATTATTCTATGATGACTCGGAGACCAAACGTAGAATCCTCTATGACTACATCTCCGACGGGTTGGCAAAAGGAAAAGGGATCATATATATTTGCTCAGATGAATCGCCAGATGAGGTCCGTGATGGTCTCATTTCCTATGGGATAGACGTTGAACCGAATGAGAGATCAGAGATTCTGTTGATAAAGAACTTCGAGTGGTACATCGAGAAAGGGAATGCCGACACTCTAAAGATCATAAATCGCATGAATGATGCCTATCGTAAGTTTTCCGAGAAGGGATTGGGCATGAGGATCACGGGGGAGATGTCATGCTTCTTCAAGCAGAATAAGGTCAGGGAGTTACTTCGCTACGAGTATGCACTCCATAAGGTTTTAACAATCCCAATCGATGCGATCTGCGCATATAACCTCCAGTCGATAGTGGATGCAGGATACACCGATGTGATAATGCCCTTGGTCAGGGCTCACGGTAAAGCTATATTCACGGCCCAAGGAGGAAGCATCATCGTTGAACCAAATGATGTTGAGGACACGGATCTTGAGAGGTTACTTGAGATAGAAATCTAAAAAATTTTTATTAGAAAAAGCTATTCGAATTGATCTTCACACTATAATTACTCATAATGATAATGTAAACCGTAGAGAATTAGACAGTCCCTAATATTGACTAATCCTAAGCCTTAGCCTTTTAAGGCCTATGTAAAACTCATCCTTGATGGTCGACGAGATAGATGATAAGATCCTGAAAATTCTGGGGGAGAATTCGAGGGCAACATATGTGGAGATAGGGAACGCGGTCGACCTCTCTGAGGGAGCAGTAAGGAATAGGATTCAGGCCCTAGTGGGTTCGGGTGTAATTAGGAGATTCACCATCGAAGTGGCTCCTGCCTTAGGTGTTAGGGCCCTTGTAATGATCTCCGTTAACCCGTCAGTTCCGACGCTGTCAGTCTCAGAAGAGGTGGAGAGGCTCCATGGTGTAGAGAGGATATATGAGGTGACGGGGGAGTATGACATTATCATAGTGGTCTCCCACCCTTCCATCGAAGGCATCAATACGTGCATTGAGGACATCAGGAAGATCGACGGGGTTGTCAAGACCAACACGGTGATAGTCCTAAGGACCGTCTAGCAACCGGTAGCGAATTCTCTAAATCTGACCATTTTGGAAAGGCTTTTCTCCTCCCGTGGGAACGGAGAGAGGATCGTAGATGTGTCAGCTAGCTGCTTACGTGGGTGATAGGCCGATTGCTCCCCTCCTCCTCCGGGCTATAGAGAACCAGGAGCCTTACATAGGGGGTTACGCAACGGGCCTGGGAGTGATCGATGACGGCATCCTGAAGGTTGAGAAGGATAGGGGCCATGTAAGGAAGGTGATGAGCTCGACAAAAATCTCTGAGCTGGAGGGGACCACCGGGATGTCCCACTCTAGGCACACGTCGAAGGCAAAGAACCGCCCCGATCTTAACACCCAGACGATGGCCCATCCTTTCATCGATGGGACGGGAACCCTCGCGCTGATGCACAACGGGGGTATCCGGGGATACAGGGAGCTCTGGGAGGGGCTGAAGGAGGGGCACGAGTTCGCCTCGTACTCCGAGGAGGCTGACGACCTCACGGACAGCGAGGTGGCCGTCCACATGCTGAGGGACTACCTGGACGAGGGTTCGTCCATGGAGGAGGGGCTCAGGAGGCTAGCCCAGAGCATCAACGGAGAGTTCCTCTTCGGCGTCTTCTCGTCGGAGCACCCGGAGACGATCTGGATAGCCAACTGGCACAACCCGTGCGTCGTGGGCCTGGGCGACGACGAGGCCATGTTCTGCAGCAGCCCCATTGGCTTCTACGATGTCCGAGACGAGTTCGACAAGATATTCACGCCGCCTAGGAACTCCATCATCAAGCTGACTCGTGGGAGAGCCGAGATCACGACCATGGATCCCAAAAGGAAGATACCCAGGCTGAAGCTGAACAGGAATATTCTGGCCGAAAGGATTCTTAGGGCCTTAGAGAGAACTGGGAGGCTTGAGATACGGGAGATTAGTAGGGCGCTGCACCCAGAGGGTTGGGCGGAGGCATTCGGATTATCGTCGGAGACCTGGAGGGACATCCGGAGGGATGGGATACTCTTCAATAACGAGTACTTCGACATCCTTGAAACGATGGTCTCGGATGGATTTCTCTCTGAGGAGGTATCCCTCGTCTCCGAGGCGGGGGTTCCGGACATTCCCAAGTTCTTCTACTCCCTGGTTTAAACCGTATTCCTCCTCCTAAAACTTTAAATATTTTAGGTGAACCTAAACTCTGATACTATTTGAGCAGCGAGAGTGTCGAAGACTACCTAAGGGCAATACATTCCTACAACGAGAAGGGCGAGTTGGCCAAGAACACCGATCTGGCGAAGCAGCTGAACGTCTCTCCGCCCAGCGTCACCCAGATGTTACAGAGGCTGGCTGACGAGGGGCTGGTTGAGTACACGCCGTACAAGGGGGCGATGCTCACAGGTAAGGGCATGGCCCATGCTCAGAGGATAGTGAGGAAGCACAGGCTACTGGAGCGCTTCCTCCACGATGTCCTTGGAATGGGGAAGAACAAGGTCCACAATGAGGCCGGTATGCTGGAGCATGGCCTCTCTGACGAGGCAGCCGCAGCCCTCTGCCAGACCCTGAAGAACCCAGAAACATGCCCGGACGACAGCAGCCCCCTGCCTCCCTGCCCACTGGATGTTGAGAGCTGCGAGGAGTGCCCCGAAGCCAGGAAGGATAGGCCCTTCAAGCTGCTAACCGAGCTGGCAAACCTGAAGCCGGGCGAGGAGGGCGTCGTCGCGTTCGTCAGGGGGGGTACAAAGGCATGCCAGCGCCTCCTCGACATGGGCTTGACCCGGGGAACCAAGGTCAAGGTGATCAACGCGGCTCCCTTCTTTGGCCCTATAGAGGTGGAGGTTAGAGAGACCGTACTAGCCCTAGGCAGGGGCTTGGCGCATCATGTCTTCGTAGAGTTCGAAAACGGCTTGGAGGGGATGAAAGACGGGGCCAGCCGCGGAAGACACCAACGTCACGGGCGAAGGCAATGGCAACGTTAGAAGGAAGGCCTTTAAGGATAGCATTGGCCGGTAACGCCAACGTTGGCAAGAGCGTCATATTCAACGAGCTGACTGGTCTCCACCAGCACGTCGGCAACTGGCCTGGGAAGACCGTCGAGCGAGCCGAGGGGACACTAAGCTTCAGGGGCTACACCATAGACGTGGTGGACCTCCCTGGGATATACAGCCTCTCCACCTACTCCATAGAGGAGCTTGTGAGCAGGGAGTACATAGCCGTGGAGCATCCCGATGTTCTGGTGAATGTCGTCGATGCCTCCGCCCTCGAGAGGAACCTCTTCTTCACCCTTCAGCTGATGGAGCTCGAGCCCAGGATGCTCATCGCCCTCAACCAGATCGACATGGCCGAGAAGAAGGGCGTGGAGATAGACGTAGGTGCCCTCTCGGAGATGCTGGGGATGCCGGTTGTCCCCACAGTGGCTGTCAAGGGCGTTGGTATACAGGAGCTCATGGACCAGGTCATCGAGGTGATTGAGAGTGACGGGGGCAGGGCCAGGCCCCCCACCTACGGCCCAGAGATCGAGGAGAGAGTTCTTGAGCTGGTGAAGGCCGTCGAGAACGTCGACACGCCCTATCCACGTCGATGGGTGGCTGTCAAGCTCCTAGAGGGCGATAGCGAGATTGAGGGGATCGTCTACGACCACGATCCAAGCCTGCGGGATAAAGTCGAGGCCATCAGCCGGGAGATGGAGGAGATCCACGGCCACGACACGCCCAGCGTCCTGGCCTCGGAGAGGTACGCGCTGGCCAGCCGGATGGCCCTGGAGGCCTCGACGATTGTTACGCCCGGCAGGAGCTGGGGGAGCAGGTTCGACGAGGTGACGTCCCATCCGGTGCTGGGTTACCTTTTCATGGCGGCGTCGATCCTCGCCATCTTCTTCTCCATATTCAGCCTGGGTGACTACATTACGGGCCTGCTGGACATCGCCTTTGGGGCCTTGAACGAAGCCTACGTCGGCGTCTTTGGCTTGGGGGTCGTTGTCACCTTCGTCTGGGATGGGATTATAGACGGCATGCTGGGGGGTTTCGGGATAGCCCTCCCCTACATCGTCCCCTTCTACATAGTTCTCTCGGTGCTGGAGGACTCCGGGTACCTGGCCCGGATAGCATTCCTCATGGACTCGGTCATGCACAGGATAGGGCTACACGGTAAGGGGTTCATCCCCCTCATGCTGGGGTTCGGCTGCAACGTGCCTGCCTGCCTCGGCTGCAGGATAATGGAGACGGAGAGGGAGAGGCTTATCTGCGCCTTCGTCGCTAGCCTGGTTCCCTGCGCCGCCAGAAGCATAGTCATCATGGGGTTGGTGGCGGACTATGTGGGCTTCCCCTGGGCTATGCTCCTATACCTCATCGACTTCATCCTCATCTTCCTGCTGGGGCGGCTGGCCTTTAAGGCCGTCCCCGGCGAGCCCATGGGGCTGATAATGGAGATGCCTCCCTACAGGGTGCCCTCTGTGAAGGTCACGGCTCAGAGGACATGGTTCAGGGTGAAGGACTTCGTCTACGAGGCCTTCCCCATCATCGTTGTCGGCAACATGGTGATAATCTTGGCGAGTATGGTCGGTCTACTGGGGGTGGTCGAGAGGGCCATGAGCCCTATCATGGACCTGTGGCTGGGCCTCCCCACGGC
>Ga0209427_10002159_pt1 | contig 23095 bp, 16 predicted proteins | sample DeeMarSWOR136_30_FD_187465 | JGI IMG/M metagenome (GOLD analysis project Ga0209427, IMG submission 187465) | Marine sediment microbial communities from White Oak River estuary, North Carolina - WOR-1-36_30 (SPAdes) (version 2) | ecosystem: Environmental > Aquatic > Marine > Intertidal zone >...
GTTTACGGCTGGTTCATCACTCCCATTGGCTGGAAATACGCTTTGCTGGTCTGGGTTTATGCCCTTGTTTGGTTCATTGCCAATGACTTCGTCAAAATCTGGACGTATAAATTATTGAGAAGAAAAAAGATTATTGCCTGATATTGACAAAAAAGAAATCTCTTTTAATCATATTAGCACGGCTTTCAAATTGCAAACCTTAAAATTCCACCCGCTTTGCCATTCCTAATGCAAAGAGAGACTGGCTGTCAGCACAATAAGGACAAAGATGGTCATGACAGCATATTTTATATCTTTTTTCCACAGAAAATTAAAGAACGGAAAGAACCACTCTTATATAAGGGGTTATTATCAAAACGGCTATGCCGAGAATCATCAAAAAAAATCCCCCCTCTGCTTTTTAGGGATTTGACAAGCGAGCGAGGAAAAAAGAGACTTTTATTTGCAAAGCAAAGGAAACGAACAATACTGGCATCTCCTCTCATCCCTATCCGGAGAAAAGGGGAGTTTCGGGTCAAATATCTCTTTGAAGATATGATTCATGGCCTCAAGGCATATCTCCATGATCCTCTCTTTATTATCTAAATCCTCGTCTCTGAAAAAGGCCTCTCGCTTTAAGGTCTTGATGTTATAGAGCTCTGCATTGATATCAGCATCAGGGAAGTCTTTTGAGGTAAAGTGATAATAGAGGGGAAGCTGGAATGACTTTATATTTTCTCTTATCGATTCTCTTGTCATCTCCATTGTCTCAAGGGTTTTGAGCTTTTTCGGCGCAAGGTCAGAGCCGCCTGTCTTGTAATCGATAATCACCAGGCGATTGTTATCAAACTCATCAATCCTGTCCACAATATAGATAAAATTTATGGGTTCACTGTTGAGCTTTATCACTCCCAGAAGCTTTTCTTCAAGGCTTAGAATCTTTGAAACATCCCGCTCCTCTTCCCTCTCTAAAAATTTTTTCAGCCTGGCTTTGATAATTCCCTTTAATAAAAAGGAATCGGACTTCATGCGGCGCTCGATTTTCTCCTCAAACTCCTTGTCCATGGTCTTGAAAAAGTATTTTTTAAACCCCTCGTCAATCAAAGGCCTCTTTCCGATAAAGGGTTGAAAGGTCTCTTTCAGAAGCTCGTGGATAAACTTTCCAATATGCTTTACTTCCGGGCCTATAAGCAAGTCCTCCCTTTCCTCTAATCCCAGAACATACTGAAAATAAAATTTTAAAGGGCAATTCATATAGGTGTTCAGCCGGCTTGAGGAATAGGTCGCTTTTTTTAAGAAATCAATGGTTTCCTCTGTTTTTTCAACAGAGCTCCCTTTTGGAGAAACATCCATCTTAAAACTTGCTTTTGGAATCTCCAAAGCCTCCATTCTGTTCAGCTCCTTCTGTTGATTCCAGAGAAGCTCTTCAATGAATCGGCTCTTTTCCTTTTCCCGGTTTTCTTCATAGATAAGGTGGACATTTTTTGCATTGGAGATAAGCCGCATAAAATGATAGCGCTGGATCTCCTCTTCCTTTTCAAGACGGTTGAGTCCAAGGCTCAGCATGACCTCGCGGGGGATAAGGGGTTCATAGATCTTGAGCTTGGGAAGAATCGATTCGTTCATATCCATAACAATGACATTTTCAAAGTTAAGGGAGCGGGTCTCAAAAAGACCTAACACTTGCGTTCCCCGAAGGGGTGAGCCTTCAAAGGAGACCATCTCTCCCTCCAGCTTCTGTTTGAAGATTTCCCAGATCTCTCTCTTCTCAAATTGCTCCTCAGAAAAGGAGAGGCCCAAAAGCTCCTCTTTTATGCTGTAGAGCTTCAAAATGACCTTTAAATTAAAGGGAAATTTCCAGACCATACTTCTCTCCACAAGGGTATCGAGAAGAATCGAAAGCTTCTCAGCAAACCCCTTAAAATCCTTGATATCTTCCCAATCAAAAAAGAGGAGTTTATGGAGCTGTTTGAAGACCTTTTCACACTCAAAGGTGCCGATATTTAGCTCCATATTTTTTAGGGTCTGGCTGGTAAGCTGATAGATTTCTTCTTCATTCTCGATTTTTGAAAGCTCTAAAAAGAGGCTCCCCCCGATTTTTGTCTTTTCGCTTCCCAAAAGGAGCTCTTCAATTTTGTGGATGAGCACACGGGTAATTGCGGGGTCGCTTCCCAGTTTTAAGTTCTTCACCAGGGGGTGCTTGAGAAGATCGATATAATCTCTGGTGTAGTATTTGCTGTCCTTTCTGCTTTTTTGAACCCGAAAAAGCAGGTCAAACAGGGCATAGATCGAGCTTCGCTTTATTGGATAGCCCATGGATACATTGAACTCATCCAGGGATGAGGATATCTCTGAGAGGAGAGGGACAACGAGCTCTGGCCTGGGCAGAACAATCACGGTATCTTCTTTTTTGCTCGTCTCTTTCATTATCTCCCTTACCAAGCTGACCTGCGAGTGCATGTCAAACCCCTCGTACAGATTGAGGTGATAATCCTCTTCTCTTTCTTGTTTCGGTTTTATGGAGATATGGAGTTTTTCTGCATCTTTCTCAAGGACAGACCAGTCATCTTCGCTCCCTTGGAAAATGAGGATTCCTTTTTCACGTTTTAAGATATCTCTGATAACAGCCAGCTCGGTCTTGTGCAGGTAATAGAAGTTGCAAAAGAGAATGGTATCAAACTCCGAAAAAGTTTTTTTATTTACTGTCTTCGCTGCCTGGAGATAGATTAATCCCCGAGAATAGCTCTTTTCCTTGTTTAAAGATTTATGATAGGCTTTGCGGATTTTGATGATGTGTTGCAATAACACGTTGATATTTTCAGGGATCTCATACCCGATCTCTGAGCTCTTCTGGATACTCCTAAGCGATTCCTCTTCAATCCCCTCTAGATCAAGCTGCTCAATAAAGGTAACAATCTCCTTTGCCCAGGGAAGAAACTGATTGAAAGATTTCCTTCCCTTTAAGATATCCGGCGCAGACTTTTTCGAAAGCTTATAGATGAGGTAGCAGGCATCAAGCTCTGGGATGAGCTTTAGAGTGCTGTTTTGCGAAATAATGTAATCCATGAATTCGTCGATGGAAAAAAACCGAGGCGAAATAAAGCTCTTCTCGATTCTTTTGGAAAGCTCACGCCTCAGGAAAAGAGCAGGCCTTTTTCCTCCAAAAACACAGGCGATACGATTGAGATCTTTTCCTTTCTTAAAAAACTCCTCGTATAAAAGGTCAGCGATATTTTTTATGAGGTCTTCGCTGAGGCTGTAGGTGATTGTTCGATTCATTTTTTAATCCTTTTCACACTCATCTCATCAAGATAGATAAGAAAACCCTTGATCTCTCTTCCAGGATAAATCTCCTCTGCGATTTCCATATATTCCCTCATCTGCTTTTGATGAATTTCTTCATTTTCTCCTCTGCTCTTGTAGTCGACGACCCATACCTCTTTTTCCTTTACAACCAACCGGTCAATTCGCTTCAGATCACCAAAAGAGCTGACCATTTCTTTTTCCTGAAAGACCTCTCCATCTTCCACATAGAAAAAGGGCTTGATCTCTTTTTTTGAGATCAGGCTTTGAATACTTTGTGTGTAGGGGGTAAAGTCAGAAATAGCAGGATAGAGGACCATCGCATCACTTATGGCTCTTTGGATAACCTCATCTTCTCTTTTTGAGAGTAGGTTACCTACCAAGGAGAGAATGGTATGCATGACATTTCCATAAAAGATCTTCTCTCGGTTTTTAATCCGATCAAAATCGCCGAACTCCTCTTTTAGCGGCCCCATCCAGTCCCTATAGGATGAGGGAGGAATGATCATTAATGGCTTTTTATCTCTCCTCTTTTTCTCGTAAACCATCTTCTCGCCCATCTCCCTTATCTCCTCTGGGATGAGGAACCTTGCCTTATTGGGTTTGTTAGCGCTCCTTTTCGGGACGAAGAGATAGAGTTCAAACTTCGGGCGGGTTAAGGCAACGTAGATGTTGTTCAGTTCATCAATACAGGCCTTCTTACAGGCTTTTGAATAGATCTTTTGCAGCTCTTCTGAATAAGGGCGGTAATGACTGGTAATCCTTATAAGGCCTAAATCCTCTCCCTGGTCAACCACATAGGAGCTCGTTCCCCTCCCCCCGCTCTCCGGTGAGATGTCCATACGCAAAAAGGGGAGAATTACCACAGGAAATTCAAGCCCTTTTGATTTATGGATGGTGTGGACTTTTATCGAATCGCTGTGAATGACGTTAACGTAGAGATCTTCAGGCGGCGCATCTTTGATGTAGGACAGAAAATCAGATAGGTTTACATACTCATCCTCTCTGGCTTTGATAAGCTCAAGGAACTTCATCAAAAATGCCTGGCTCAAGCTCATCCTCTCCATAAGCTGAAACCGCTGGTAGATGCTGACAGTGAGTTCATAGGGAGAGATAAATCCCACGCTTTTAAAGAATTCGTCTATATACGCATTCCATACCTCAGGGTATTCCTCTCGAAAGAGGGTGTAGAGGCTGATATTAGGGCTGAGCTTTTTTTCTTGATGAAGGTTAAAAATGAAATCCCTCATCTCTTCCTGCTTAAGAGCGGTTACACAACAAAAGAGATCGCTTAAGATGAAAGCAGCAAAGCTTAGATCGTCGATGGGGGAGCAAAGGAATTTTAAAAAAGAGAGGAGTTCTTTAATCAAGGCATTTTCTAGAAGGTTCAGTGTCTTCTCTGACTCAACCGGATATCCTGCCTTTAGAAGCCATGAGGTGATGATCTCGACCTCGTTATTATCACGAGTTAAGAGAGCGATATCTTCGTAATTGAAGCGCTTTTTCAGATCCTCTATCAGGCTCAAAATTTTTCTCTGCATGATTTCATCTCTCTCTTCCTGGTTCTTCTCATCAATTCCCAAAACCCTCACATATCCGTACTGATTTTCCTCTTTGCGCTCTTGGATAGCGTCTTTAAAGACATCCAGGATTTCTCTCTCTGCGCTGTCATCGCCTGTTAGTTCTTCTAAAATGCCTGAATCTTTGAGTGTTTTTTTGAGATTTTTATATGAAAAAACGCGGTTGTTAAACTCGACAATTGCTTTTTGACTGCGCCAGTTTTTGGTGAGATGTTCGATTCTCACATTATACTGGCTCAATTCCTCTTTGACTTGATCAAAAAGCCCTGCTTCACCTCCTCGAAACCGGTATATTGCCTGTTTCTTATCACCAACATAAAAGAGCGAACCGCCAGTAGAAAGCGCCTCTTCAATCATCATCTTGAGGTTTTGCCACTGGATTCGGCTTGTATCCTGGAATTCATCAATAAGATAATGCCGAAACCTCGTCGCAAGACGATAGTAGAGCTCAGCAACCGTTACTCCGCCATCGCCAAAAAGAGACCGTGCTTTTTTGTTCAGTTCTTCAAGAAACAAAACATCTTCTCTTTTTGATATATCTTTTAAAAACAATAACATCCCGCGAAACAGATTGATGTATGGTGTATAAGATATGGTTGCTTCAAGCTCAATAAGTTCTTTTATTCCGTGATAGATTTTTTCCCATTTCCTCTCAAAGGTGGGCACACCCTCTTTTCCTTTGTTCATCGGTACAGAAGGTTGTTGGAATTTCTTAGGTATTTCACTGATTTCAAATATATTGTCGTTATCTTCAATGAATTTGATAATCGAATTCTGAGCATTTTTATTCATCCCGTCAGGGAAACCTTTAGCCAGCTCTTTTATCTCTTCAAAGAGAGCAATTTTTTTTCTGATGACATTCTTTCCTTCCCCCTCGTATTCAAAAAAGAGGCCGCTGTATTTATTGCTCAGCCGAAATAATGATTGCAAAAGCAATACAATGTCTTGTCTTGGGAACCACCCGCTTCTGTTTTCTACAAAGAGGTAGTGCTGAAGAAAATCTTTCAGAAAGTCCAGTACTGTTTTATTGCTTGGTGCCTGTTCAATAACAAGGTCGAGGCTATAAGCGAGGTATGGGATATAATCGCGTTTGATGGTAAAGCTCGCTGAGCGGTCAATCCTAAGCGCGCAGCCCAAAAGAAGGGCATTAATAAAGCTGTCAATGGTTTGCACCTGGAAAAAGCTGTAGTTTTGGATCAGTTCATCCATTATCTCTTTGGCTCGCTTCTTTGCAAAATTTTTATCCAACTCTAGCGATTGATAAATATCCTCTTCCTGTTCTTTGTTTTTGAACTCGTCAAAAGCAATCCTCTTTAAAAGCTCTAAAATCCTCTCTTTCATCTCTACGGTTGCTTTGTTCGTAAAGGTAATGGCAAGGATACTGCGTAGAGGAATCTGTTCGAATCTAAAAACGGGATTGATGAGAAGTTTTAAGTATCGTTTGGCAAGGGCATAGGTTTTCCCGGAACCCGCAGATGCCTCGACAACGATAACTTCGGAAGGTTCTTGAGATAGATCATTAATGTTCATAGAATTGATTATAATTTTTAGAAATAAAGTGGTAAATCCAGCTTAAAATCGAAATCTTTCAAGCCCCCTTAAAAAACAAAAACCTTCGCTTCTTATATGCGAAGGTTTTCCTTTTTTTACATGGAGGTTCCCCCTTCGAACGCACCATCTCATTTTTAACCTACTATATCCTGAAAAATACAGGCTTGTCAAGATGTCTAAAACCTTTTAGATACCATCCCCCATATTTTTTGCTTATACCTTGCAGGCATTGGAGATGGTTGTGGTGAGAACAACGCCCCCTTCTTTTGCCGTCGCCTCAAAAACGCTTTTGAGAGCAGAAAAAACCTCATCACTCTCCCCAGAGATAAGAGTGCTCATCCCGCCGAGGTCATATTTTATGCCCTTCTTCTTTAATTCTTCCAGAGATTTATAAATAACATCCCCCAGGTCTTCCTTTCCGAGGGGATAAAGAGAGAATTGACAGGATACGTTCATTTTTTCTCCTCTTGAATTTCTATGACAATGGCCAAGAATGCGCCGAACGGGTTTTTCCAGAAGGACAAGGCACCGTCCAGAAAACCGAGGGTTTTGTGCCATGTAAGGGGAAGCGTGAGAACAGAGCCCCAGTTGATTTTGATATTTATTTTACCGGCAGCCTCTTTGATAAGTCTTTTCATCTCCCAGATGGAGTAAAACCTTATCTGTAAAAAAACGCTTTTCTTCTTTTTGGCCTGAATCCTTCTTTTTATATTTGTATAGGAGACTTTATTCAGGATAGCGAGCACAACCTTTTTCCTCGCCACGCGAAGCGCCTCCTCTACCCCCTTTTTCGCCTCTTTTACAAACTCAAACGAGGTGATAAGCGCCACAACATGAAAGGAGTTGTCCTTGAAAGGAAGCTCCTCGCTTACTGCCTGAAGAAGAAGCGGCTTTTTTTCCATCTTCCCCTCGACATACTTCATCATGGCAGGGGAGGGGTCTAGACCAATAACCTTATAGCCAAGCCCTTCAAAGAAGATGATATAGTTTCCCGTGCCACATCCCACATCAAGGAGTGTTTGCCCGGTTTCAGGTTTTAATAATTTGATAAGGAGATCCTTTTCTCTTTTGTCCGTATATTTTCCTTCATCGGTTTCAAACCATTTATCATACTGCTTGGCCTGCTTCTCATCAAAGGCAATATCACCACTCTCTTTCATCTTACCTCCTTTTTATGGATTTTTTTCTGTTTCAATCTAAATGAAAGGCTTTTTATCTTCGACTATCCCCACCTCCTGGTCCTCTTCCCATGCCTCCTCCTCTTGAATGTCCCCTGTCTTCCTCTGCCCTATGAATGGCATTGCTCCCGCAGCTGGGGCAGGAAGATGGTCTGCCCGTGCCATGAGGCAATTCCCACACATGGTTGCAAGTATAACATCTAAATCTTCTCATTGAAGCCATTTTATAATTCCCCCCTTCTATGGTTATTAATTTCCCATTAATAATGCCATCTGCTAATTTGCGTCTTGCCCTTTCAATCAACCTCGTGAAAGTCGGCCTGGATATTTCCATAAACTTTGAAGCTTCATTGTGGTTTTTCCCTTCAAGATCAGCCAATCTCAATGCTTCATATTCATCCAGGGTGAGAATAACCTCTCCAAGGAATCTCATCGGTTCTCCTCTCGGCTTGAAATGACTGACCCGCGGGATATCTCTAATAAATCGTGTTTTAACTGGTCTTGGCATTAAAACTTTCTCGATATAAATATGATTGGTTATGAACATATGTTCATAACCAATATATAACCATTGAAAAATTTTGTCAATACACGCAGACAAAATTTTTTTAATAGTTTTGGGAAAGAGATATGCTTTTAAGGATAAGTTTTGCCAATGAGGCAATTGATCAAGACAAAGGATGGGTTCAAAGATTTTCTTGATAATGATGATGAAAATTCTATTTAAAGGATGAATTGACGCAAATTACTCCTTACAATGGCACTCGCCTTATAATCCCTTTTCAGCTCCCTGCTTATTTTTGGCCATGTCTCTTTGAGCACAACGATATTAACCGCATACCAATCCCCTGCCTCAGTAACAGTGGGTGCCTGAGAGTAGAGTTTATTCTCTTTTAAGTATTTCATCAGCTTATCAAAATCTTTTTTATGGATATTAAACTTCACATCATTATATTTTCTGGCTATCACCGCACCCATAAGCTGGTCTCTGATATCAAGGGCCTTATCTTTTTTCCAAGGGTCTTCTTTAAGGTTCTTCCCACCATAAAGGCCGGCGCTTGAGATGAGGATCTCGCCTAGTTCTTTGAGGCCATATTTTTTTAAGGTAGACCCTGTCTGGGTATTGTCAACAACAATATCAGCTCCCTTTGCAATATATCCTTCAGTCACTCCATCTGAACTGATGATTTGAACAGACTTATTCTCTCCACTCTTTATCCCTCGAATCTGAATAAGAGGCACCTTATTTCCATATAACTTCTTGTATTCATCATTTTTCATAAAGTGAGATTTTGTGAGATTGATATATTCTGTATAGCAAATGATCTCTTTCTTCTCTTTTGATTTTACTGTGAAGAATTCTGATAGGGTTTCTGCAGGGGTTACCTTGGGTATAGCTGTAACCAATCTTGCCTTGCCGTATTCTAGGTCACACAATTTTTCCAAGGTCTCCCCATTGACCGATTCTTCCATTACCCAATCATCCCCAATAATGGCTATATCCAAAAGACCTCTTGAAAGCTCATTGGGCGCACTCTGGGGTCTTGTCAAAAAAAGACTGATTTCCAGGTCATTGGCAATGACCAAAGAAGAGTCCTGCTCCTTGGTTGGAGAGTATCCCTTAATATCGTATCCTGCATCGATAAAGAGACCTTCTGTATTCCCTCTACCAGGATAATTGAGACTTCCTTTTGGAACGCCAAGTTTAATCGTCTTCATAGCACCCTCTTTCTATCAATAAAAAGCTTGTAATTTTCTAATAGTTATTAATATATATTTTCAAATATTTCAAGTCTTTTTTAATAAAAGCCCCTCTTAAGCAAGATGGAAAAATCTCTTTTTGGATATATCTGCAAAAATCTGAAAAAAGATATGAACTTAAAGACGATGGACTGAATTTTTTAGGATTTTACCCGCGATTCTTAAACTGGGAGGGGTGTATGTCCCTTCTTCTATCTTTTTCTTTAACGCAAAGATCTTTTCTGATCGAGCTTTTGGGGAACTATTCATAATATCCCTTATCTCCTGAAGAGCCAAGGCAGGCTCTGAAAATTCCAGTATAAAATTTGGAGAGCTATAGCCCCTCACCCTATATGTTGATTCCTCTTCCTCAACCTCTTCATGCCTTATATAGGCTTTAACCTCAAAAGATTTAATGATGTTCTTTTTATGATAACGCTCTAATTTTTCCATTTTAAATAAAAAACCGGGCAACCTAAAATTCTCTTAGGTAACCCGGCTTTCTCTATCAAAGAACCGTGGCTTTCCGTCCCACCCTTGCAGGTGGTTTGGCTTTTTCTAAGAAAAGCTTATTTTATAAATAATAATAGCTTTTAGAATTTAACCTGTCAAGAATTTTGGGCAGGATTTATGGGAAAGAAAAACAGGGATGTTTTTTTATCGGAAATGAGAAAATTCTAAATAGGAATTTGCTTAAGTAAAAAGATCCTATATATATATAGGAAGAAAAATCTTATAAATTGTTCCCTTGCCCTCAGCGCTTTTAACCTTAACCTCTCCCTTATGAGCCTTTATCGTTAAGTAGGCAGCTGAAAGATTGGATTCTTTTCCTCTCTTGTCTTTATGTCTTATCTTTATTAAATGAAAGGGTTCAAATACATGCGAAATATCCTCCTCAGGTATCCCAGACCCGTTATCTTGTAACCGAATCGCTACATAACGTTCTTCTCTTTTTGTAGATATCTTAATGGTCCCACCCTCTTGCATTGATTCTGTTGCAAACATAATGAATTCACTAAATGCCTGATACAGATGCTCTGGGGACCCCTTTATATTCGTTAATTTTTCGGATAAATCTTTTTCAATAGAAATTTTATTTTGAGACAATCTTTGATTTAAAAATACAACCGCCCTTTCTATGAGTGAATTCACATCAACATCTTCTTTCATCGCTATCTCTTGTTTGTATAAGTCGAGAAATTGAGATATCTTATTTGCAATGATTGCTATACCATCCTTTGCCAATTTGAGCTTCTTTCTGTTTTCATTATCCTCCCCAAGGCTATCTATTGTGCTTGAGACAAAACTATCGATGGCCTGCAGAGGATCATTAATCTGGTGTGCCACATTTGCTACGAGCCTCCCCAAGGCCTCTAACTTCTCTGATTGGGCTTCGTGATATCTTCTCTGTGTTAAAACAACCTCTTCTGCCTGTTTGTTGAGCTCTGTATACATCTGGGCCCTTCTTAGGACCTGACCAATAGAATTAGACAAAGTCTTAAGAGTAAATAATTCTTTATCATTCTCTAAATATTCATTCGGACCCCGATCAACAGCAATTCCTCCTATTTTTTTTCCATTAACAGTAATAGGGATAGCAATGATTTTTGGCGGTTGAAAATCCTTGAGTCGATCCTTAAATTTTGTAAATTCATGTCTGTAATCCAAAAAGATTAACTCCCTCCTATCATCCTTTTCTTCTTTATCTGTGAGCTTTGCATCCCTATCAATAACCTCTCCTATGATGCCTTCGATTAACTTCCCCTTGTCATTCAATAAATAACAGAAGCCCCTCGAAAATTTTAATCCAAGGCAGATATCTTCTACTGTGGTTTTTAAGATTTCATCAATCCCCAATGCTTTTTGCAATTTATTGCTGAAGCTATAGATAAAAGAGAGTTGTTTATTGATATGATTCAGCTTTATATTGCTCTCATTCAATGAGATATTTATCTTGCCAAGCCTTTTATTGACCTTTTGTAAGACACTAAAATACGATTCCGGTTTCGTAATCTTTAATCCTAGCTCTTCTATAGTTTGATTGACATCCGATCTTAGATCTTCTGCTATTTCAACAATGTTTTCTTCTTTAAGCCCAAATGATTCCCAGATTTCGTTTTTAAGAAAGGGAACATTATCGTATGTTGATGTGCTTAACATCTGATTCTCACATATGGTATTCGCCGCATTAACAATTTTCGATAAAAGATTTTTAGAATCGTCTTTGTCAAAGCTTTTGAGGGGTTGATGATGAAACCAAACAGCGTCCTTTAAACCTTTTGGTAAATTCCATTTGTCTAACAACCACTTTCCTATTATAGAATGATCGACACCTAAGATATCCATCTCTCCCTGTAAAAAGGAAATTTCCTCTGTCACAACCTTATTCCCTATTTCCTTAAATTGCTCAGGGAAATACTGCTCAATAATAAGCTGTCCAATATCGTGGATAATGCCAGCAGTAAAAGCCTCCTCGGGTAACTTATATCTTATCTTTTTTGCCAAGGCCCTTGAACATATCCCACAGGCTATGGAATGTCTCCAAAAATCCTCTTTGTTTAAAGGACCACTTGCCTTTCTCTTTTCAAAAAGATCGATCACACTGATACTCATGACAACATTGCTTACCGAATTATATCCAATGAGATTGATGGCATCGACCAATGTGGATATTTGACTCCTTCGGCCATAGAAGGCAGAATTGGCAATCTTTAATAGCTTTCCAGTAAGGGGGAGGTCATTTTTGATAACCTTTGCCAGGTCAGAAGAACTGCTTCTTTCATCTTCTATAATACTCATAACCTGTGTTGCAATGGAGGGCAACGTAGGTAGATCTTCAACCTTTTCTATAAGAGAGCGTATTTTTTCTTTTTCCATAGAGGTCTCTTTTATATTCGCCTCTTCTTGACTTTATCGTTGTCATTACATTTATCAAGTCAAGGCGATTTTTATTGATATATATCTATCTTTTCGGTAAGTTTATGTATTTCTTTATACTTAATTCAAAATAACTCTTGATACTCTTTAACAATAAATTTATATTTATCATGTTCTTATTAAATGTTACTATTATACGACAATAGATTTGTAGGTTTTCACGAGGAGGCAAAGACATGTTGAGGACTTATAGAGACATCATCGATCTGGTAGGAAATACTCCTTTGGTAAAAATTAACCATTTTTGTAAAAATAAGGATATAGAAATTTTTGCCAAGCTAGAGAGATATAACCCTACCGGCTCAGTAAAGGATAGAATTGCCAAACATATGATAGAGTATGCAGAGAGGGACGGCACATTGACAAAGGACAAGATCGTTATTGAACCGACCAGTGGAAACACCGGTATTGGCCTGGCCATGGTCTGTGCAGTCAAGGGCTATCGGTTAGAACTGGTCATGCCTGAAACAATGAGTATAGAGCGGAGAAAGATTCTTACTGCATATGGAGCAAAGATCATTTTAAGCAGTGGAACAAAAGGGATGGATGGCGCGATAGACCTGGCAAATGAGATTGCAAAAGACCCGAAGTATTTTATGCCGTGTCAATTCGAAAACAAGTATAATGCATTGGCGCACTATGAGACGACCAGTGAAGAGATATGGAGAGATACAGATGGCAAGATAACGATGTTTGTTGCTGGACTGGGGACCACAGGCACCTTAATGGGTGTTTCAAAACGCCTTAAGGAGTATAATCCCAATATCAAAATCGTTGGCGTAGAACCCTATCCCAACTCTAAGATCCAAGGCCTTAAAAATCTGACGCATCAGTACGTCCCAGAGATATTTGACCCCTCCCGCTTAGATGAGAGGATTTATGTTTCAGACGAAGACGCCTTTGAGACAGCAAGGTTATTGACGATCAAAGAAGGTATTTTTTGTGGGATAAGCTCTGGCGCCAGCATGTATGGTGTATTAGAAAAGATAAAAGGCATGGACAGGGGTATTGTTGTCACCCTGTTCCCAGATGGAGGAGAAAAATACATAAGTACCCCGCTTTTTAATCCAAAAAAATGTTATGAGTGTATCAAAAAAGCAAAGACCCCGACATGTATGACAGAGAAATATATATCGACCATTATCTGTCCTGAAGAGGCTGAAATTTAAAAATTCTATCCTCCTCTATTACTATATTATTGTAAGAAGGCCTTTTTTCTCTCCTGATCTTGAGTCATTTGGTCGGGAAATCCTTGACAATAAATTTTATTAAGAATAAAATATTTTCTTTTTTTTATGGCTTTTAAAGTATAAAAAAATAAGAATTAAGGTTGGATTCCCATTTTTTTTTTATTAATATTAAATTTTATGTATTTAATCAATCTTGATAAAAAAATCCCTTTCTTCATAAATCCAAATCAGGGGCTTGGCAATGTCAAAGAAGAGTAAAAACAAGAAAATCGGGTCAACACTTATCATTGGAAGTGGGGTGGCAGGAATCCAGGCATCTCTTGATCTGGCCAATTCCGGCATAAAGGTCTATCTTGCCGATAAAGACATAAGTATCGGCGGTGTTATGGCCCAGCTCGATAAAACCTTTCCTACCAATGACTGCTCCACCTGCATCCTCGCACCTAAGCTTGTTGAAACAGGAAGGCATCAAAACATAGAAATTCTCAACAGGACTCTTTTAGAATCTGTTATAGGAGAACCGGGCAACTTTAAAGTAAAACTAAAAAAACTCCCCAGGTTTGTTGATTTAGAAAAATGTACGGGGTGCGGAGACTGTATTGACGTTTGCCCAGTTGAGGTTCCCAGTGATTTTGATGAGTGCTTAGTTAAAAGAAAGGCTATATACAGGCATTTCGCTCAGGCCATCCCAAGCGGTTTTGCTATTGATAAAATAGGCACCTCAGCCTGTAAGGTGGCCTGTCCAGCCAATATAAGTGTCCAAGGGTATATTGCGCTTTTAAGACAGAAGAAATATAAAGAGGCCCTGGCCCTGATAAAAAAAGACAACCCTCTCCCTTCAATATGCGGAAGGATCTGCACCCATCCTTGTGAAACAGAATGTGAGAGGGGAAAACTGGACCAACCCGTTGCCATAGACTATATAAAGAGATTTATTGCTGATTTGGACTTAAGTTCAGAAACGAAATACATCCCGGAAATCAAAGAGAAAAAGAAAGAAAAGGTAGCCATCATAGGTGCTGGGCCTGCTGGTCTTAGTGCTGCCTATTATCTTGCCATTTATGGTTACAGCGTTACCATATTTGAAGCATTACCTGTTCCTGGAGGAATGCTGATGGTTGGTATCCCTGAATACCGCCTCCCAAAAGACATACTTAATGCCGAGATAGATATTATCAAGGAAATGGGTGTGGAGATAAAAACCAATACAAAGATAGGAAAAGACATCACATTAGATGATATTAAAAATGATGGTTTTGATGCCATCTTTCTGGCAACAGGCACCCATATCAGCAAGAAACTGGACATCCCCGGAGAGGACTTAGAAGGAGTAGTTCATGGAGTCGATTTTCTAAGGGATGTAAATCTAGGTAAAAAGAGGTTTTTAGGTCAAAGAGTAGCTGTGGTCGGCGGGGGAGATGTGGCTATGGATGTGGTTAGAACTTCGCTTCGCCTTGGTTCGAAAGAAGCCTTTATCGTTTATAGAAGATCAAAAGAGGAGATGCCCGCAAGCGAAGAAGAGATTATGGAGACAGAAGAAGAGGGAATAAAAATCCACTATCTTGCCGCACCAAAGAAGGTCCTGGGAAACAATGGAAAGGTAAAGGGTTTGGAATGTATTAAAATGGAGCTGGGAGAGCCGGATGAGAGCGGAAGGAAACACCCTGTTCCTATAGAAGGTTCTGAATTTATACTCAAGGTTGATTCCGTGGTTCCCGCGATTGGACAATCTGCAGACTTAACCTTTTTATCAGAAAACATGGGCATCAATATCAGCAAATGGGGCACCATTGAAGCAGACCCTATAACCTTTACCACGAATATCCCTGGAATCTTTTCAGGGGGAGACGTAACTTCTGGTCCTGCTACGGTAATTGAGGCGATTGCAGCCGGAAAAGAGACGGCCATATCTATTGATCGATATTTTAAAGGTCAGGAGCTAAAAGAAGGACGAGAAAAGTCTCAGAGCAAGGTAGAATCGATTGATACCAAGGGAATAAAAAAGAAAGCCAGGAAGGAGATGCCCCGCTTAACTGTAAAAGAAAGGATCAATAACTTTGAGGAAGTTCAATTAGGATTCTCTGAAGAAGAGTCCTTGGCCGAGGCTGAGAGATGTCTCAGCTGCGGTATATGCTCTGAGTGTTACGAATGCGTCAAGGCCTGTCTGCCCGAGGCGATAAGACATGAGGAAAAGCCTGAGACAATAGAGCTGAATGTGGGGTCTATCATTCTCGCTCCCGGATTTGAACCATTCAATGCCTCCCTTCAGGGAGAATACGGATACGGCGTCTATCCCAATGTTATAACCAGCCTTGAATTTGAAAGAATCTTAAGCGCTTCAGGGCCTTTCGTAGGCCATATCAAGAGACCATCTGATGGCAATGAGCCCAAAAAGATTGCCTTTATCCAATGTGTTGGCTCAAGGAATAAAGCATTAGGAAACAGCTATTGTTCCTCTGTATGCTGTATGTATGCGACCAAAGAGGCCATTATTGCTAAAGAGCATGTAAAAACCATAGAACCAACGATATTCTTCATGGATATAAGGGCCTTTGGCAAAGACTTTGATAAGTATTATGAAAGAGCTGAGAAAGAACACCATGTCCGATACATACGGAGTATGCCCTCAACAGTAAAGGAGATTCCGAAAAGCAATAATCTCCTTATTCGATATATGGAGGAAGATGGCAGCTACAAAGAAGAAGAGTTCGATCTGGTTATTCTTTCTGTCGGAATAACGCCACCAAAGGATATTTTAGAACTTAGCAAAAAGCTCTCTATAGAGCTTGACGAACACGGATTCTGCAAAACCGACCCCTTCAATCCTCTTGAGACAACGAGAAAGGGTGTCTTTGTCTGCGGCGTGTTCTCAGGACCGAAGGATATTCCGGAAACAGTTATGGAGGCCAGCGGTGCCGCTTCGAACGCAGGAAGTATACTCTCTTCTGTCAGAAATACTCTCATCACAGAGAAGGAGTTACCTCCAGAAACAGACATCAGAGGAGAGGGACCGAGAATCGGCGCCTTTATCTGCCACTGCGGTATCAATATCGGAGGGATCGTGAATGTCCCTGAAGTTGTGGAATATGCAAAGACCCTACCGAATGTTGTCCATGCTGAGGAGAATCTCTTTTCCTGTTCGCAGGATGCCCAGGAAAATATCAAGGAGATCATCAAAGAGAAGAACCTCAACCGCCTCTTTGTCGCCTCTTGCTCGCCAAGAACCCACGAATCACTCTTTCAGGAGACGGCAAGGGAATGCGGTTTGAATAAGTATCTTTTTGAAATGTCGAACATCAGAGATCAGTGTTCATGGGTTCATATGAACGATACCGAAAGCGCGACCCAGAAGGCCAAAGACCTTGTCCGTATGGGAATCATCAAGACAAAATACTTAGAGCCCCTCACCACTTCGAAGATTCAGGTTAATAAAAAGGGTCTTGTTATCGGAGGGGGGCTGGCCGGAATGACATCATCTCTTGCATTGGCTGCTCAGGGCTTCAAGGTTTACCTTATCGAAAAGGAAAAGGAGCTCGGTGGAAACTTAAAAAATGTCCATTATACGCTCGAGGGGAACTCTGTTCAGGAATACAGACAGAAGCTCATCGACAAGGTCATGACCAATCCCCTGATCCATACTTACACCGATACAAAAATAAAAAATATCGAGGGCTATATTGGAAACTACAAAACAACCGTTCTTTCGAACGGAAGTGAGGAGGAGCTGGATCACGGGGTCGTAATCGTCGCGACAGGGGCAAAAGAACACAAGCCAGATAAATATCTCTACGAAAAAGATAAAAGGGTTTTGACTCAATTAGAGTTAGAGAAGAAAATTGTTGAAGACAAGGAATCGTTAAAAAAAGTCAAAAAAATCATAATGATTCAATGTGTTGGCTCCAGAGACGAGGAAAGGCCCTATTGCAGCCGAATCTGCTGCAGCGAAGCCGTAAAAAACGCCTTAAAGATTAAAGAAATCAATCCGAAAGCTGAAATTTACGTATTATATAGAGATATCAGAACATACGGATTCAAAGAGGATTACTATTTTAAGGCTAGAGAAGAAAATATTAAATTTATCCGTTATAATCAGGATGAGGCTCCCGAGGTCACGAAAAAAGATTCAAAATTAAATGTTTCCATAAAAGATCTTGTTTTGAAAAAGAATCTCAACATTGATGCAGACCTCGTCATTTTGAGCGTGGCCATCGAGGCCTTAAAAGAAAATGTTGAGCTCGCAAAGATGCTCAAGGTACCTCTCAACCCTGAAGGTCTCTACCTTGAGGCTCATATGAAACTCAGGCCTGTGGATTTTGCCACAGACGGTGTGTTTATGTGCGGTCTGGCACACAATCCCAAATTTATCGAAGAGACGATATCACAGGCGAATGCCGCTGCTGCCAGAGCCGTTACTATTCTCTCAAAGGACGAGATTGAATCTGAAGCAAAGATCGCCCTCGTATTAAGGGAAAGATGTATGGCATGCGGCTTATGCGAACTTAACTGTCCCTTTGGGGCCATTGAAGTCGATAAAGAAGAAAATGTTGCTGTTGTTAATGAGGCACTCTGTAAGGGCTGTGGTATCTGTTCCGCATCATGCCGCTCTAAAGCTGTAGATCTGCAAGGCTTTACAGACGAACAGATTTTATCGGTTCTTGAAACATTTTAAAAATAAATAAAAATGGTTAAGGAAGAGATTCAAAAAAAAGACAATCATAACTGGGAGCCGAAAATCGTTGCGTTTCTCTGCAACTGGTGCTCCTATGCCGGTGCTGACCTCGCCGGAATAAGCAGGCTTCAGTATCCGCCGAATATCCGGGTTGTAAGGGTACCCTGTTCCGGAAGGATAGACCCCATATACATTGTCAAGGCCCTTCAAAAAGGGGCCGATGGTGTGCTGGTTTCCGGGTGTCATCCAGGTGACTGCCATTATCTAACCGGAAACTACTCGGCAAGAAGAAAGTTCGCCCTTTTGAAAAACTACCTTGAATTTTTGGGAATTGAGCCTGAACGAGTCACATTCTCTTGGGTTTCCGCATCAGAGGGAGAAAAATTTCAAAAGCTTATAAAAGAAGTGGTAAAAGGGGTTAAGGCCATTGGGCCAGCTAAAAAACTGGTAAAAATCGAGAGTCAGCGTTTCGAAGAGACCATTGGAGGAAGTTCGTGAACCATATTGAAAAGATTTTAAGAGAAGAGGCAAAGAGACTCTTTGAGGAAAAGAAAATAGACATGCTTATCGGCTTTGAGCAAGGCACACTTCCCTTAACTGCTACGCCTCTTTTTATTACAAAGTCTGAGGATGTCGAGAGACTTGTGTGGAATCCAGCCTGCAGTGTAAATCTCTCTAAATATCTTCACGGTATTCTTCACTGGCACAGAGAGTCTCAAACAAGGCTTAAACCAGAGCAAAGAAAAAAGAAGGTTATCGGGATTGTTGCAAATGGATGCACTACTCGTTCCATTATCGTTCATCAACAAGAAAATCAGTATTCAAAGGATGACATACTTATTGTTGGCGTTCCTTGTATAGGAGTTATTGACATCAAAAAGGTGCAAAAAAGGGTCGGAGATGAAGAAATTATTGACGGCTCCTTCAAAGATGAAAAGATCATTGTAAAAACCAGCAAGAGAACTGAAGAACTTCCTCTTGAGGAGTTTTTAAGCGATAGCTGCGTAACATGTATCTGTAAAAACCCGGTTATTTCTGATGTGACAGTTGGAGAGCCTGTAGAACAGGCCTCAGATAATAATAATGAATTTCTAACTGTTGAAGAATTCTTAAAGAAATCTCATGATGAGAGATGGGAATATTTCAAAAAGCAAGTTGAAAAATGTATCCGGTGTTATGCTTGCAGAAATGCTTGTCCATTGTGTTATTGCAAGGATTGTTTTATCGAACAGACCAAGCCAAAGTGGGTTGGAACGACCGATGATATCTCGGATACGATGCTCTTTCATATAACTAGGGCTTTTCATACTGCCGGGAGATGTGTTGACTGTGGAGCCTGTGCCCTTGCCTGCCCTGTAGGCGTGGATATTCGCAGATTTTTGAAAAAGCTAAACAAGGACTGCCTAGAGCTTTTTCATCACAGAGCAGGAATGGATTTAGAGAAAAAATCTCCGTTAAGCACTTATGATACTAATGACCCCCAAAATTTTATTACGGAGCCATAAAAAAGGAGTTTTCATGTCAGAAATTGAAATTAAAGACTTTCAAGAAGAGGTAAATGAAAAAGGGAGAATCAATATCAATACCTGTTTTCAGTGCAACAAATGCTCTGCGGGATGCCCTGTCTCTTATGCCATGGATTACTCTCCTCATGCTCTGATCAGGATGATTCAAATGGGCATGAGAAAAGAGGTTCTTGAAAGCTCGACGATATGGATATGTGCCTCCTGTGAAACCTGTTCAACAAGATGTCCCAATGAAGTTGACATTGCAAGACTCATGGACACCTTAAGACAGATATCCATCGAGGAAAAGGGGAAGATAAGTGAAAAGAATATCAAGGTCTTTCTCGATAAATTTCTCTCAAGTATCGAATCATACGGCAGGGTTCACGAGCTTGGACTGATTACTTCATATAAACTGAATACATGGAAGTTTTTCGAGGATGCCCTCATGGGCGGAAAGATGCTTTTAAGGGGAAAACTAAGTATCTTTCCTCACAGGATTAAAGGGATGAAAGAGATAAAGGAACTCTTTAAAAAGATCAAATAAGGAGAAAGATGGAAAATAACCCTTTAAAATTCTCATATTTTCCGGGATGTTCGATTTCTGAAGGAACAGCTAAGGAATATGGCATCTCCACAAAGGCTGTATGCGAGAAACTCAATATTGAACTGAAAGAGCTTGAAGACTGGAACTGCTGCGGAGCAAGTGCTGCCCACAACCTGAACGATAAGCTCGCCGTAGCTCTTCCTGCCAGAAATCTCGCTATTGCCGAGAAGAACAATATGGATCTTATAGTTCTCTGCGCAGCATGTTTTAATCGATTAAAGTCGGCGGATTATCATCTTAAAGAAAATAAGGGATTAAAAGACGAAATCACATCTCTTTTGGAAATGGAATATGAAGGCACGATTAAAATCAGGCATTTTTTAGACATTCTCTATAATGAAATTGGACTGGAAACCATTCAATCCCTTGTAAAACAACCTCTTCAGGGACTAAAGCTTGTCAGCTATTACGGCTGTCTCCTCGTAAGACCGCCGGAAGTTACCCAGTTTGATGACAGGGAAAACCCTGTTATCCTTGACGAACTCATGGAGGTCTTAGGGGCAGAGCCGATAAGGTGGTCGTATAAGACAGATTGCTGCGGCGGAAGCCTTTCCGTATCCAAGCCTGATATTGTTTCAGAGCTTTCCCATAAACTCCTGGTTAAAGCCAGAGAAGCAGGTGCAAAGTGCCTTGTAACGGCCTGTCCCATGTGTTTTACTAACCTGGAAATGAGGGGAAAAGAAAAGATTCCCATATTTTACTTTACCGAATTGATGGGTGTGGCCTTTGGGATCCAGGAAATGTCAGTGTGTTTGAAAAAGCATCTTATCGACCCCCGGAGGCTTTTAAAGTCCTTAGCAATTTTGAAATAAAGGAGTTTCAATGAAAAAGGGTATGATTGCAAAAAAAGATTTTCTTCATTCTCTAAAATCCCTTTTGAATGAATACCGACTCATTGCACCGGCAAAAGAGGATGATGCACCCCTTTTTAAAGAGATCGATAAAGATACGGAATTTGCTCTTGAAGCAATCCATACGATAAACTCACCAAAGATGGCCTTCTTTCCTCAATCAGAGGTACTCATCCGATATAAAAAGGGTGAGAAGGGAATGGAGGCTATTAAGGAAGAGATAAAGGCAAAGCCAACCCTTCTCTTTGGAACCAGGCCCTGCGACGCCAAAAGCTTTATTATTCTCGACAAGATCTTTGATGATAAAGACTATCCGGATCCTTACTACATTTCAAAGAGAAAAAATACGACGATCATAACGATCGGATGCACCCATCCCTTAAAAACATGCTTTTGCACCACGCTAGGGGACAGCCCCTTTAGCACTGAAGGATCAGACATCTTCCTTACAGATTTAGGGGATGAGTATGTTGTCGAGTCTCTAACTGACAAAGGGGAATCCCTTTTGTCTAAATTTCCAAAACTAAAAGATATGACAAGCTCTCATGAAGAAAAGAAAAAGAAGCTCGAAGAAGAAGCCACTAAAGAAATGGTAAAATATCCCTCTGTGGACGATGTCAAAAAGAAACTGGACAAAATATTCGAACATCCCTTTTGGGATACCCTCTTTTTAAAATGTCTTGGCTGCGGGACATGCACCTATGGCTGCCCAACATGTCACTGCTTTGATATTGTGGATGAGGGAAATGATCAAGGAGGAATCAGGCTGAGAAACTGGGATTCCTGCATGTATAATCTCTTTACCCTCCATGCATCAGGACATAACCCTCGACCGACTCAAAAGGAGAGAATCCGACAGAGAATCATGCATAAATTTAAATACTTTATCGATAATTACGGAATTGTAGGGTGCGTGGGATGCGGCAGATGTGTCATCAACTGCCCTGCCAATATGGATTTAAGAAAAGTAACGAAAGATATCAATGAGATTGTCGAGGTAGAGAAATGAAAAATCCATATATGCCGATACCCATGGAAATCCAAGATATTTCAGTTGAAGTAGACACCAAGGATATAAAAACCTTCAGGCTTTCCTTTCTTAATAAAGAAGATGAAGAAAGCTTTAAGTACTACCCCGGACAGTTTGCTGAACTCTCTATATTTGGCAAAGGAGAATCCCCTATTGGAATAGCCTCTTCCCCTACCCAGCCTGGTTATCTGGAGTTTACTATAATGAGGGCGGGGGTGGTTACAAAAGAACTTCACAACATGGAGCCAGGCGATAGAATTGGTATGAGGGGACCATTGGGGAACTACTATCCCTTAGACTTACTAAAAGGGAAAAATGTGGTTATTGTAGGTGGGGGTTTTGCATTTACTACCCTAAGATCACTCATAAACTATATGCTTTTTGAAGACAACCGAAAAGATTTTGGCAATATCACCGTTATTTATGGTGCGAGAGAACCAGGCCTTCTTATTTATAAAGAGGAGCTGAAATCTTGGGAAAAGAGGGATGATATTGATATCTATGTTACGGTTGATAAAGGAGATGAAAACTGGAAAGGAAGAGAGGGGTTTGTGCCTGCTGTTACAGCTGAGATTGCACCGAGTTCAGAGAATGCTGTCACCATAATATGTGGACCCCCTATAATGATAAAATTCAGCCTCACTACCCTCTTTGATCTAGGCTTTACCAAAGAAAATATCATTACTTCTTTAGAACTCAGGATGAAGTGTGGTATAGGGAAATGTGGTCGATGTAATGTCGGTAATAAGTTTGTCTGTAAAGATGGTCCTATTTTTGCCTTAGCCGAACTGGATGAGCTTACCAAGGAATACTAACAATTATTCTCTCTTCAGATTTTTTAATCAACCCTGACAAATAATGGACTAATCTATCATAAAGTCTTAATGATTTTCTACAGGCAGTTTTATGGTAAAGGTTGTTCCTTCCCTCTCTTTGCTCTTAACCAAAATATCCCCATGATGAGCCTTGATAATC
>Ga0209427_10002160_pt1 | contig 23094 bp, 16 predicted proteins | sample DeeMarSWOR136_30_FD_187465 | JGI IMG/M metagenome (GOLD analysis project Ga0209427, IMG submission 187465) | Marine sediment microbial communities from White Oak River estuary, North Carolina - WOR-1-36_30 (SPAdes) (version 2) | ecosystem: Environmental > Aquatic > Marine > Intertidal zone >...
CCGCATTCTCCGCCTGCGGCGGAGCTGCGGCTTCCCCCACAGATAAGTCACGAAAAAAACGGCGGCCTCCCACCAGTCACTTTAGAAAAGCCCCATGACCCTCGTATGTTTGACGTTCCATGCAAACAATTTGATGCTCCGAGTAGTAAAAAAGTGGGGACTTCCTTTTCAACATTCCAATATTCCATCATTGTATTATTCCGTGCGTGACGTGAAAATTCAGGTCTCAGAAAATTCAGATTATTCTAATAACTCTAGAAATTCCGAGACGTGGAAATACCATGACTTTGTGAGTTTTTAGTTGAAGGTTGGTCTGCTGTCTGTGGTGGATAGAACCGCATTCTCTATGGCGACAGCCGCCGGGCTGCTCAAAGCGGTAAGAAGATCAAGATCCTCTTTCCGAAATCCGTGGGGCTGGTTTACGGAGTCCACATAAATAACACCCCTGATCTTTTGCCTACTGATGAGAGGAACACACATGACTGACCGGATTCGACGCATCTTTATGCTGTCGGAAAGGCTGGCTTGATCCACAGTGAGCGTGTCCAGCATGGTCACCGGTTTGCGTTCCCGCATAACCTGCTCCACCACACTCCGACTGTAAGGCATGTTGCAGTCCTCGTCGCCGCTTTTATAAATGGAAATGACATCCTGAATCTGCCCTGTTTCTTCATTGACCAAAATGATGACGCCCCGGTCAATTCGTTTGAGAAGCTCCATGACATAATTCAAAATTCTTTCCAAAACGTCCTTGATGTTGAGAGACTGCATCAGCACATTGGACACTTTGTAGATCAGTTCCATGTTCTTCTGCGCTGTCAGGGGTCGGTCCTTGATCGCTAAGTCGCCGTTCCCCTCCAGCTCTTTGAAGAGGTCCACCGAGTCCAGGATGGCCAGCACATCTTCGGGATAAGCCTTGCCAAGGGAAAAAAAGGTCTTTCCCACTGCAATGGGAATTCCTTCCTTAATCTCGTATTCCATACCTGCTCTGATGCGCATTCCGTCTACGAAAGTGCCGTTCTTGCTTTTGAGATCCTGAAGGTAGTATTTCGTCCCTTTTCTGAATATCTCCACATGCGTCCGGGATATCGATGTGTCTCTCAGCTGGATCTCGTTTTCAGGGCCCCGTCCAATGGTAATTCTGTCACCCGTCACATCAAATGACCGGCCCTTGTCGGGGCCATTCATAATATAGATTCTCGGCATAACCTCTCCTCGAAGGGAGCTTGAAAAGAGTAATTGTAAAAATTAATTAGATTTATCTATTTTATTATCAAATGAGTCACCAAGTCAATGCGTTTTTTGTCGGTCTTCCTCTTTCATGAGCACAGATAAGATCATGAGCACCATGCCGACGCCAACGATCACGCTGCCCCAGAGGAAAACATCGAGCGTCAGATAGCGCTTTTTGACCGCCCTTTCCAATCCGCCGACCTCCCAGATTTCCGTCTCTGAATCAGCAAAGTACACCTCCAAGCGCGTGTAATCAACGAGCTCCATGCCCTCCCGGCCCTTGATGGATCCCTGTCCGGCGGCCAGTGTTCGAATGCGCACGATCTTCGGGACAAAATCTCTGTCCATCAGTATCTCAATAATTTGAGCGACTTCCGAGAAGCCCATATCCTCTCTCTTGAGAATATGGTTTTTCTCCTGCATCTTCTCGAGAGCGCTCAGCGCATGGCCATATTGCGGGGCGAAGATTCTGTAGACCATGGGAAAATGATCGGCACTGAGTACGAACCACCCCACGACGCTCACGATGATGCCTATGAAACCGATGTACTGTCTGTCCTTCATAGGGAAACCGCCTCGCTGAATTCCACGGGTGCGCGGCTTTCTCTGTGGGAATTTCCTGTCAAAGGCAAAAATCCTTCAGATGGATCACGGAGTCCCCATAACACAAAAGGGCCGAGACCCGGGCGGCCCCGCCCCACTTCGCCTTCGGAGGACCCAACGCCTCCTTGTCCCAATTTCCGGAAAACCCATGATTCGCAAATGATGAATCGAAGCACTAAGGCATCCCAACTCTCCCTACGCTCAGCTCTGCATTCTCTATGGCCATGGCGACCGGGCTGCTCAGGGCGGTCAGGAGTTGGAGATCCTCTTTTCGAAATCCATAGGGCCTGGTGATCGAGTCCACGTAGATGACGCCCATGGTTCTGTCCTTGCTGACCATGGGAACACACATGACCGACCTGATCTTCAGCAGTTTCAAGGTCTCTGGGAGATCGTCCTCCCCCTCCTGCTCAGAATCGGAAACCACAATCGCCCTTCTCCTACGGATGACCCGTTCCACCACTTCAGGACTGTAATGGGTTCTCTTGCCCCCCAGATCATTCCGGGCTCTGGCGGCCACCTCCCTCAAGGCGCCCGTCTCTTTGTCTATGAGAAGGATGGCACCCCTGTCGATTCTTTGGAGAAGATCGAAGATACGGTCCAGAACCCTTTCAAGGATTTCGTTGATCCCCATGGCTTGCGTCAGGGTGTCGGACACATTGTAGATCAGCTCCATATTCTTCTTGACGGTCATGGGCCGGTCTTCCAAGCTGTCGAGGCTACGCCCGAAAGCTTCTTCTGAGAAATCCATGGCGTCGAGAAAAGCCATGATCTCCTTTGAACACTCTTCTCCCAGACAGACCACGCTCATGCCGAGACCGATGGGAAGGCCTTCTCTGAGTTCCGTTTCAACGCCTGGAGGTATTTGCTCACCGTTCAGGTAGGTGCCGTTCTTGCTCTGCAGGTCTTCAATGTAAAATTTATTCTCTTTTCTTAATATTTTTATATGCTTACGCGATACGAACTTATCCTTGATCTGAATATCGTTTTCCGGAGCCCGACCTATGCAAAAGGTATCTCCTTCAAGCTCAAAAGACTGGCCCATATGAGGCCCGCTCATAATGTAAAGCCGGGTCATGGTGGATCCTCGCTTTTTGGATGCTTCCAACGCAAGTGTACCATTTTAATATAAAAAACCGAAAAAGGCAATAAAAACAGGTGCTGGACAGAGACCCATTTTGGACGCAGATTCCTTTGTCAACGGACCAGGGAACTCAAGAGGTGGTGGAGCATTTCAAGGCTGTTGCAGATTCAGGTGGGTATTTCCTGCAGCCATGGCCCTACGGATTTAGGTGCTGGGGCGGGGTCACATCACGGGTCCGATCTGCCACGGCACAAACTCGCTCTCCCCAAAACCGAGAATCTCACTCTTTGTCTTCTTTCCCGAAGCGGTGTCCACGATCAGCCGAAAAACAGCCCGCCCAATCTCCTCTATGTCTGCTTTTCCCTCCACAATGGGCCCGCAATCCACGTCCATGTCGTCCTGCATTCGCCGGTAAGTCGTCGTATTTGAAGCCAGTTTGATCGCGGGCACTGGGCTGAAACCACAGACGCTGCCTCTCCCTGTGGTGAAGCAAATCATATTGGCCCCGCCCGCCACCATCCCGGTCACGGAAACCACGTCATAACCGGGGGTGTCCATGAAGACCAAGCCCTTGGCGGATACGGGTTCCCCGTATTCATAGACTTCCACGAGGCTGGTCGCACCGCCTTTGGCCACGGCGCCCAGGGATTTCTCGAGGATTGTGGTGAGGCCGCCTGCCTTGTTGCCCGGTGTCGGGTTGTTGTTGATTTCCCCGCCGAGTTTTGACGTGTACTGCTCCCACCATCGGATGCGTTTCAGCAGCTTTTCAGCCACCTCAGCACGGACCGCCCGGCGGGTTAGGAGATGCTCCGCCCCGTAGATCTCGGGCGTCTCACTCAAAATAGCGGTTCCTCCTTGCCGGACCAGGAGATCGACAGCCGCGCCCAGAGCGGGATTGGCTGAAATACCGGAGTATGCGTCAGAGCCCCCGCACTCCAGGCCGAGCACGATGTGGCTGGCCGGCAGACTCGTCCTCTCGACCCGGTTCGCTTCGGGAAGCATCGCCTGAACCGCCTCAATTCCCCGTCGCACCGTTTCCCGGGTTCCGCCCGCGTCTTGTATAACAATAGGCCTAAAACCGGGGTTTTCTTCAAGCCCCTCATTCGCCATGAGGCAATCCACCTGGTTCACTTCACATCCAAGACCCACCAGGACCACACCCGCAAAGTTCGGATGGCGCGCATAACCTGCCAGCACCCGCTGCAGATACACGAAGCCCTCACCATGGGGAAGCATACTGCAGCCCGTTCCGTGACCCAGTGAGATGACCCCGTCTACATTGGGAAACTCGGCCAGCGCCTTGCCGGAAAAGGCGTCTGCAATGAAGCGGGCCACGCTCACCGAACAACTGACCGTGGCCAGTATGCCAACATAGTTTCTTGTGCCCACCCGGCCGTCCCGGCGAAGGAACCCTTGGAATGTGATCTGCTGGGCTTCAGCTTCTTTTTCCATGGGCCGGGCATTCTCGGCCAGCGTGTCATCCCGCTCAAAAGTCCCCATCTCCACGTTGTGGATGTGGACATGCTCCCCGGGTTCGATCTTCCTGGACGCAAAACCAATGATCTGGCCATACTTGAAGATGGGCTGTCCCGCTTCGATTCTGACGGTGGCAACCTTGTGGCCCGGCGGAATTCTATTACCACTCACCACGCCCTCCTCTTGGATCTTGTCGCCCGGTGAGAGCGTCTTGACTGCAACGGCCACGTTGTCTTTCTCACTGAGACGAAGGGTGCTTTTCATGGTTGTCTTGACGGCCCCTCCTTTGCTCCCTATATTCCTCCATATGAAAGAGATGTAGCAGTTTAAGGCACAAGGCTCAAGGCCTAAGGCACAGGGCCAAGAGATTCTCTAAATCGACAGCCCTTGCGCCTTTTTCCCATAGCGTTGAGCCTCTTCGCTTAAAGGTTCGCCTTCCCTCGGCGACATAGACATGGCCTGCAAAAAACAGGTAGGGCCTCGCTTTCTTGACCGGGCTTCTAGAGCCCGGCTTTCGATACCACAATGAACAGGAGCTTGTATGGAAAATCTCAGTAAGAAAAGGGCGCGGGCAAAACTTGTGTTCGACATATTGGACCCTCTTTACACCTATGAGAAAACCGCCCTAAAGTACAGAACCCCCCTTCAACTCCTCATCTCTACGATCCTCTCAGCCCAATGCACGGATAAACAGGTCAATCAGGTAACCAAGACCCTTTTCAAGAAATACAAAAGGCCTGAGGACTACGTCAAAGCGCCCATTGCGCAGCTCGAGCAGGATATCAGACCCACCGGGTTTTACAGGAACAAGGCGAAATCCATCAAAGGGTGCTGCCAAGGCCTTATCGAGCATTACGGCGGACAGGTTCCGGGAACCATGGATGAACTGCTGACATTGCCGGGCGTGGGCAGGAAAACAGCGAATTGCGTGCTGGGTGCCGCCTTTGATATTCCCGGCGTTGTGGTGGACACCCATGTTAAGAGGCTGGCGTTCCGCCTGGGTTTCACTGAAAACCACGATCCGGACAAGATCGAAAGAGATGTTGAGAGAATCTTCCCAAAGGAGCGATGGCGTCGGCTTTCGGATATCCTCATCTACCACGGCCGGGCTGTGTGCAAAGCCAGGAAACCGGACCATGACCGGTGTCCTGTCTTCAACCTCTGCCCTTCCAACCAAATATGAACCTCTGAAACCAACAAAGCCTTTGATGCTGCACGAATCAGCGCAATATAATTTCAGATTCTCGGAGTACTGGAGCGATGAGATTTGCGATTTTCGATTGACGATTTCAGATTGAGTCCAGGTTGCCGCCCATTCGTCAATCTGCAATCGAAAATCGACAATGGGAGACGCTCCATTCGCGTTTGATCCACAAACACTTCTTTTGGCATAGACATTGTTATTACAGGCTAAACTCCGCCACTAAGAACGTGTGATCCGATGGTTTTTGAGCGGTTCTGGGTTCCTTGTCGATCCATGCGCGCCGGCATGTTTTTGCCAGGGGCTCTGTAGCCAGGATATAGTCGATGCGCCAGCCCATGTTTCGCTTAAATCCGTTGGGAATCCTGTAATCCCAGAAGGTGTAGTGTCCACCCTCGGGCTGATGCTTTCGGAAAAGGTCCACCAGCCCCCACTCCAGGTATTCCCTCAAGATCGCCTGCTCGTCCGGGTGAAAACACACCTCACCGCGAAACTTCTCCGGGTCATGGACATCGATGGCTTCCAGAGCCACATTAAAATCGCCGGCTAAGATAAGCGGTTTCCCTGGATCATGATGTGCCTTCACGTGCCCCAGAAGATCTTTGAGCCACTGGAGCTTATACGTGAACTTGTCAGTGCCTACGGCGTATCCCTGCGGCACATAAACGTTCAAGACCGGAAGGTCCAAAATCGTGATGCTCACAAACCGGGCATCTTCATCGCCCTTTTCATGGAGATCTTTCCGGATGTCGCCAACAGGGTGCTTTGTCACGGTGGCCACGCCGTTGTAAGCTTTCTGCCCTCTGAACACCACCTGATACCCTGCCCTTTCAAAATCGCTCCGGGGAAAATCCTTGTCCTGCACTTTGGTCTCCTGGATGCACAGAATATCCGGCTCTTCTCGCTCCAGCCACGACAGTATAATGGGCAACCTGGCCCGGATGGAGTTGGTGTTGAATGTCGCCAGCTTCATGAGGTCTCCTCCATAGTTCGGAACTCCTTCTACCCCGATTGAGCGAAAAAGCTTTTTGGAACAGGGTCACATTAACTTCCCCCTTTTGTAAAGGGGGGCCCACTTATTCCCGAAAACAAAAGACGACCCCATTTCTTGCTTTCAGAATGCATTGAGAAAATCAGAAGGGCATTTCCTTATCTCATGAATCGTGATATGAATCAAGAAGGCTGAATCAACAGTGGAAAAGAGATGCTCGGCGGAGGGTCGGTGGTGAATTTCTTGACTGTTCTGAAAAAATTCCCGGTCATTGCTGCGTTCAGAGAGATCAGAAATCTCAAGATCGGAGAACTGCGGCATGTGGGGATCATCTTTATCCTGGGCGGAACGATTTTTGATCTCCCCAAAATCGTTGAGTTCGCTGGTAGGCATGAAAGAATGGTCTTTGTAGACATCGACCTGATCAAGGGGGCCGGAAAGGACGCTGCGGGCATACGATATCTTGCCAAGGAAAGCCGGGTTCACGGCATCATCACAACGAAAAGCAACCTGATCAGCAGCGCTCGAAAAGAGGGGTTGAGCTCCATACAAAGAATCTTTCTTCTGGATTCGGAATCTTTGACAGGCGGTCTCAGCGTGGTGGAAAAATCAAAGCCTGATGCCGTGGAAATTCTTCCCGGATTGATTTTGCCGAAGATCATGGATCGGATCCAGTCTGTAACAGCCATACCCATCATAGCGGGAGGTTTGATCACCAAAAAGGAAGAGATCAGAGAAATCCTTTCCTCAGGCGCTGTCGGCATATCCACTACCTCCTCCCATCTCTTCAGTCTTGCAAATTCCGCTTCAAAGAATATATAAGCTTTTCCAATCCATTTTCCTATTACCCCTGATGAAGACGTCATCGGGGTTTTAGCTTGCGGGCAAAGCTGACAATCTAAGCGTTGCGACAGAGACCGTTTCCATTTCCGGTTGACAACTCCATGCTTTATGTTATAAGTACATAATGTTTTAGTTACATTATATTTGGAATGGACGTATGCGCCTCAGTTTCCTCGATCGTGAGAACGAGAAGTCACGCCTGGCCAGAGCGTTGTCCGCGGAAGAAGGGACATTTTGCTGTCTCTACGGACGGCGCCGGTGCGGCAAATCGCGCCTCTTGCAGGAGACCCTCCCGAAGCGGCGGTCCGTGTATTTCGTTGCGGATGAACGCGAATCCAGCCTGCAACGCGCCGCTCTTGCTTGGACCGTCGCCAAACTCGTGCCGGGATTCGATCAGGTCGATTACCCGAACTGGAACAGTCTGCTCGGCCGCTGGTGGCAAGACGCCCCGTTAGGGGCCGTGCTGGCGCTTGACGAATTTCCCTACCTGGTCAAACCCAGTCCGGAGCTGCCCAGCGTTCTGCAAAGACTGCTCGATCAGAACAGGCCCAAGCCCTTGCACTTGGTCGTATCTGGGTCTTCGCAGAGGATGATGATGGGATTGGTCTTGGACGCCAGCGCACCGCTTTACGGAAGGGCACGGGAGATCATCCCCGTCAAGCCGCTTGGAGCGGGCTGGATAGGGAAAGCCCTCAAGGTGTCTCGGGCGACGGATCTTCTCGACTCCTATTCTCTGTGGGGCGGAATCCCACGGTATTGGGAACTCGCAAACGATTACGGGGGAGGATGGGAAGCGGTGCGCCAACTTGTGCTGGACCCGCTGGGTGTTCTCCATGACGAACCGAGGCGGTTGCTCTTGGACGATATGAGAGAAACGGCGCAGGCCGCATCCATGCTTGCGCTGATCGGTCAGGGCTGCCACAGAATGTCGGAGATCGCCGCCCGGTTGGGGAAGCCCGCCACCTCTCTCACACGTCCTTTGCACCGGCTTCTGGAACTAGGGCTCATCCGACGCGATCAGCCTTTCGGTTCGGCACGGAAGAGTAGCAAGAAAACATTGTACCGGTTGGATGACCCCTTCCTGGCGTTTTGGTTTCGTTACGTCGAGCCGAACCGGTCGGGACTGGAAGCGGGAGGGGTGACCACTGTACTTCAGGAAATCCGCAGGGATTTCAACCGGTATCGTGGAGAGACATGGGAGCACTTGGTGAGGCAAGCAGTGGCTCGCCTTGTGATCGATGGTATAGAATGGACGCCGGGGAGTCGTTGGTGGGGAGCGGGAATGGATAAAATCCCGCTCGAAGTGGACCTCATAGCGGAATCCACCGACAAGAAATCCCTGTTGGTCGGCGAAGTGAAGTCTACTATCACCGCTCGGGAATTGAAGAGGGCAGAAGTCGAATTAGAACTCAAAGTTGAAAGGCTCCCGATCTCCAAGTCCTACCGCCGGATCGTTAAGAAGATCATTGTTGCCGACACCGGAGTTCAACGCGCCAAGATCTTGATCCCCGGCAGAAACGTTTTTTCTGCTTTGAGATAAGATTTCGCCTTATTGAAGGCTCTGTTAAGTTGTTGAAATAACGATGTAACAAGAAAAGCATTTCATCCCCCTCATTCGCGCCAAGCTGCATCCGCCTCCGATCGCCTGAGACCATCTGCACCGCCAGAGCTTGTTGGACCGGCTCAACCGGCTCCTTCATAGCACACTCAGCCTGGTCTCGGCCCCAGCGGGTTATGGCAAGAGCACGCTAGTGAGCTGCTGGCTGGAATCGTGCGATGTCCCCAGCGCCTGGGTTTCTCCAGATGAGAACGACAACGACTTGCTCTTATTCCTCTCCTACTTTCTGGCGACGGTTCGGATCCTTTTCCCTACTGCCTGTCCCCAAACCCATACGATGCTCAACGCTGCTGACCTGCCCCTGTGCCGGTAATAGCCGGCAACCTGATCAACGAACTGAACCGGATTGAAAAAGCCTTTATCCTTGTGCTGGATGACTATCACCTCATTCACGAGAAGGCGTTGCACTAACTCCTTGAACTGGCAATCCGAGTTCACCTGCGTTCAAAAATATCCCCTCCCTTGCCACTTGCTCATTTTGAAGCCACCTGCCAATGGACCGAAGGCCTTGACAAATCATGTCAGGAAGACTAGAAACGACCCATAAGGGAGACCATGTGCTGGGGTGTGAGATAAAAGAGAAAGCCCTGCTGGATGATGCCCTCAGGGCAGAGCTATCTGGCAGGGCCTCCTTTTTTGGAAACCGTAACATCCATGCAGGATTTCAGGTTGAACGATCCACTCTCACGAAGGGACTTGCCGTGCGGGTAGCGGCGTTATCTATTCGCCCAAGTGCTTGGAAAAGCTCTCAATATACAGAAGGTATCCCATATTGACAATAATAGGGGGGTATTCTATTGTCCACCTTACAGCCCGGTGCTTCTCATGCCCGCGAGATCTGCAAAAAAAGGAGGTGATGACAGGGAAAGGCCGATGGCGGGGAGTTGGCTTGTCGACTAAGGAGCATACTTTTACGGCAGGAGGTAATTCTGAATAAAGGAATGTCTATCTTTTCCAATGTGACCCTGTCACAAGAGAGGAGGTCAAAATGAGAAAGAGAAACTTGACCACAACGATCTTCACTGTACTAGCAATGACCCTGCTTCTCCTGCCGGCCTTTACGGCGGTAGCGCAAGGGCAGGACAAAATCGGCTGGGTGGGTCCCGTTTACAAGGAATTGTCCGACAGCCTGACTAAGGGTTTCAAGGATTACTACAAGAAAACCTATGGGAAGGACGTGGAGATCACGTTTGTGCGACCGGGCGGATGGCCTGTCGTCGTCGACAAAGTGAGAGCATGGGGCGGCAAACCGGATGCCGACATTTTCCTGGGCGCAGGCGCTCCAGCGCATGAACTCTTAATGAAAGAGGGGTTGCTCGTCCCGTACAAACCAAAGGATTGGGATAAGGTTCCCGCGGAATGGCACGGCATGAAAGTCAAAGATAAAGACTATTATTGGACCTGCTTCGCGCCCTGGATCGTCACCAATCTGTACAACGAGAAGATTTTGAAAAGGCTGAGACTCCCACCGCCAAAAACGTGGCACGATCTAAACAACCCCATTTACAGGGGTTCCATCGTACATACCCTGCCATACGCCTCCGGCACCATGCATGAAACCGTTGAAATCCTTATACAGGCATTTGGAGAAAAGGAAGCCTGGGCCTATCTCAGATCCTTGGCGGCGCAGTTGGCCCGCTTCTCCACCGGCAGCACGGACACGACCCAATTGGTGGCCCGTGGCGAAATTCCCATCGGGGTCGCCCAGCCGCAAATGAACGCCATGGCCGCACGCAAAGACGGCTATCCTGTGAGTGATTTGCTCCCTGACAAGACGATCCTGGTTCCGGAGGCCGTGGCCTTGTTGAAAGGCGCGCCCAACGAAGCGATCGGAAAGATCTTTCTGGACTGGCTATTCAGCATGGAGGGACAAAAATACGTGCTGGAGGGACGCTACTTCGCAGCCAGGACGGACATTAAGTTCTCCGAGTGGGAAAAAGAGGGCTTCGAAATGGCCACCCACGCCAAGAAAGCGCTGGGCGTGGATTCTTTCTGGGATCTGGATGTGGGGTTCATTGAGTACGACCTGGATCTAGCCACCAAGAGATGGGACGATGTCAACCGCTACTACGAGTACGAGATCTACAGAAAATGGGGCGAGTTGAAAAGCAGCCTGTCCCTGATCGAAGAGGTCGAAGGAGAAGTTGAAACAGCGAAAGCCCAGAAGATGGACGTGACAAAGGCTGAGGCGAAAATAAAAGAAGCCAGAAAGCTCTTCGAGATAGATGGCGAGTATGCAGCAGCCCGTTTGGCTGCATCAAAAGCACGATCTCTGCTTGTTGGACCGTAACGGCAACATAAAGGTCTTTGAGGCGGGGGATTTATCCCGCCAAGGCATTTAAGCTTGGCGGGATAATCCCTTGCTCCCAACTTGCACCCCCTCAGTGAGGAATATTTATCCCCTCCAAGGGGCAGCATCAAAGCTTACGGCGCAGGGCAAAAACAACCAAACGACAAGTGTCTTCTCCTTGTGCCTTATGCCTTGTGCCTTCGGCCTTATGCTATATACATTCTCACTCCTTTAGGTCGCATCTGACTGGCATAGCCCACGGCCGAAGGAGATGGCTTTCAGGAAGGATCTCATATGTCTCGCGGCAATATCTCTCTGGCAGCATTGCTGTGGTTGGTCATTGCCTTCCTCGTGATTTATCCGCTGTCCTTTCTGGTCGTGGAAAGCTTCAAAATTGCCGAAACCGACAACTGGGGCATGAAAAATTACCTGGAATTTTTCCAGGACACCTATTATCTCAAAACCTTTGGAAACACACTGGTCCTGAGCTGCCTTGTGCTCATGACAACCACCCTGTTCGGGGTGCCCCTGGCGTACATTCTGGCAAGATACAGGCACCGGGGGAAGACCATTTTCACAGCCCTCATCCTTTTGCCGATTGTTCTGCCCGCGTACGCCGGTGTATTTGCATTCATCATCTTTTTCGGCAAGTACGGCACTGTGAATCTGCTTCTTATGGACTCGGGGTTGATGGAGACACCCATCAACTTCATTTACGGGATGCACGGGCTGGTGTTCGTGCAATCCCTGCACATGCTCCCTTTTATCGTTCTTGGTCTTTCCGCAGGTTTCACCAACATAGACCCCTCTTTTGAAGAAGCCGCCGAAGTTGAGGGGGCGAGCGGCTTCTGGAGATTCCTCACGGTCACCTTGCCCCTCTGCACCCCGAGTTATCTGGCAGGCGCGGTTCTCGTATTCTTGTGGCCCTTTACGGACTGGCTCACACCTTTGATTTTGGGGCAAGTGGACTTTCTTCCCTCGGTTGCGTACATCAACATCGCCTATCACTTTACCGACGTGCATCGCAAGTACATGGGGATCGTGGCGGTGGTCATTGCTGCCATCGTTTGCATCAGCCTCTTTCTGATCGCCAGGTGGTGGGTGGAGAGGAAGAAGTACACCGGCCTCTCCAAAGGGACAACGGCTGAAGGGAGAGTGATCGAGCCGGGCCCGGTATTGAAATCGGTCTCGTACTTCTACATGTTTTTTATCGCCGGCCTCGTCCTGCTCATTCCGATCGTTCTGGGCTTGTCGGCCTTTTCCAGAAGATGGGTCCTTGAGCCTTTTCCAACCTATTGGACCCTTGAAAATTTCAAGCTCATCCTTCTGGAAAGCCCGCTCCTGATAAAAAATTCCTTCCTCTTCAGTGGAATCGCCCTGCTTTTCGGGATCGCCTTCGGGCTTCCGGCCGCTTATCTCATCGTCCGCACCCGTGTCCGGGGAAAAGATGCCCTCGATTTTGTGATCACCTTGATGCTGGCTTTCCCAGGGATGGCGGTGGCCGTGAGCTATCTCCTCGCATTTTGGAAAGACATCCCCTTGGCGACGCATTGGATCATCATGCCCCTGGCCTTGTTTGCGCGGCGACTTCCGTACTTCTTGCGGATGGCCCATTCCTCCTACTTGCAGTTGGATGTTTCGCTGGAGGAGGCCTCGGAGGTATCGGGAGCCGGCAAACTCAGAACCTTCATAAACATATCGCTGCCTTTGCTGGTCAAAGGCGTGCTCGTCGGCGTGGTGATGTTTTTTATCATGGCGTTCCAGGAGATTTCTACAGCGATATTCCTGTATCGAGGAGGATGGGAGACCTTGCCCATTGGAATCTTCTTGAACTGGCACCGCGGCATGGAGTTCGGCATCGCCGCTGCCATGGCTTTCCTGATGATTGTGATCACTTTTATACTTTTACTGATCATCTCAAGAATCGGCGGGGGCATCCTCAAGGCCGCCTGGGGTCCGGGGGGCACGTAAAAATCAAGCATGTACAACGCAACTCGAAGCTGTGTCGCATAATGGGCGTTGCCATAACAGTCGGTCCCAAAAAGCTTTTGAACAGGCTGATGAAAAATGTTCAGATGCAAGGCACCCGAAATCCCGAGGAGTGAGTCGTACATAGGGAGTACGTCGCAATGACGAGGGATGAGGGTAACGCAGCAGATGGGCGTTTTTCGTCAGCCTGTTGAGGAGACAAATTCAATGGCCTTCATAGAAATCCAAAACCTGTTCAAGCGTTTCAAGAACGTCGTGGCCGTTAATCACATAGACCTTGAAGTGAAACAGGGTGAAATGTTGACCCTTCTTGGGCCCAGCGGATGCGGCAAAACAACCACCTTGCGTTGCATCGCCGGGTTGGAGAAACCGGATGAGGGGGACATCGTGATCGACGGCAAACCGATGCTTTCGCAAGGGTTTGTCCAGCCGTCAAAGAGGGGAATCGGCATGGTGTTCCAGAACTATGCTGTATGGCCCCATATGAAGGTGTATAGCAATATCATCTATGGCTTGAAAATCCAGAAGATACCCAGGCAGAGTATTCGGGAAAGGGCGCAGCAGGTCTTGGAATTGGTGGGCTTGAACGGCCTGGAAGACAGATACCCAGCTCAATTGAGCGGCGGACAGCAGCAGCGCGTGGCCCTTGCGCGGGCTCTCGTAGGAAATCCCAAAGTGTTGCTGTTGGACGAACCTTTGAGCAACCTGGATGCCAAGCTCAGAGAAGAACTGAGGTTTGAAATCAAGAGTCTCGTAAGACGAATGGACATCACATCGGTCTACGTCACCCACGACCAAGCGGAGGCCATGGTTATCTCTGATCGAATCGCGGTCATGGACTCCGGAGACGTGGTGCAAATCGGCACTGCACAGGAGATCTATCAAAAGCCGGCCAACAGATTTGTGGCCGATTTCATAGGCACCATGAACTTTATGTCCGGGGAGGTTGTCCAGGTCCTTCAGGACACCGGCGAAGTTTACGTCCGCACCGAATTCAGCGAGAAGATGTTGTGTCAGTCGTCCAACATGAAAGCAACAACAGCGGGAAAAGACGTGTATGCGTCCATACGTCCTGAGGATGTGGAAGTCTTTGCGGAACCACCTCAAGGAAGGGAAAACCTGTACAAAGGGACCATTGCCCACAAGGCCTACTTGGGTAACTTTCTGTACCTTTTCGTAAACCTCAACGGCACAATGATCAGGGTGCAGGCACAGTATCACTTGCCGCAAGAAGAGGGAGAAGAAATCTACCTGTTTCTGAACCCGAAAAAATGTATGATCTTGTTCTGAAAAATGGTCAGGAGCATTTGGTTTCAGGAGAGTAAAACGGCTTGACAATATAGCCCCGGGACTTAATAATGTAAGCATTAAAGATTTGAAAGAGAACGCACAGTCAAGCACGCCCGTGCTTTAGGGTTTGAGATTCAAGAGAAAGCCCTGCTGGATGCTGGCTCTCATGGGGTTTGTCTAGCAGGGTTTTTCTATTTTAATGACTGCCTCTCCCTCAGCCTGCTTACGAGGTTCTGTTGGATCACTTCGAGGAGTTACGCTTTGAGGATGAAAAACAGTCGTTTAGAAACACAGGTCCTCATTATCGGCGGCGGATTGACCGGTGCCGGTTTGGCCCGTGATCTGGCACTGCGTGGTGTCTCTTGCCTTGTTGTTGAAAGGGGAGATCTGAATGCCGGAGCTTCCGGCAGCAACCACGGCCTGCTTCACAGCGGAGCGCGTTATGTATCCAATGACCCGGCTGCAGCCCAGGAATGCTGTGATGAAGCCAAGTTGCTCAAGAAGCTCAGCCCCGACTGCATCCAGGACACGGGCGGCCTTTTTATCGCCCTTGCCGGGGACAACGAAAACTACATTGCAGATTTCCCAGGCCTTTGCGGGCAAAACGGGATTCCTGTGACGGAAGTCGATTGCGGGGAGATCCGGGCCCTTGAACCGGAAGTCTCTCACAACATCATTGCAGCTTATCGGGTAGAGGACGCGACCGTGGACCCCTTCAAGCTCTGCTTCGACAACCTCGCTGAAGCTGAAGGGCACGGGGCCACTGTGTTGACCCGCACGGAGGTTGCAAAAATTGAACGTGACCAAAACCGCATTCATGCCGTCGTCTTGCGAAGAAAGGAGGGCGGACGCGAGTTCACGGTCATGGCTGAACAGGTCGCCAGCGCGACGGGTGCCTGGGCCGGTAAAGTGGCTGCCCTTGCCGGCGTGGAAATCCCGATGGCATGGTCTAAGGGGACTTTGTTGGTCAGCCACAGGCGGATGAACCAAAACGTCATCAATCGGCTGAGGCCGCCGGGGGACGGCGACATTGTGGTGCCCGGAGGCACCGTGTCTGTTCTCGGCACCACTTCGGTGCGTATAACCGATTTGGACCGATCCCGTCCCACCTTTGAGGAAGTGGATTTCCTTGTAGAGGAAACAGCAAAAATGATTCCGGCGCTCAGAACAGCAAGATACGTTCGCGCTTTCGCCGGAGTTCGTCCCCTGCCAAGCCAAAAAGCCTGTTCGGACGACCGCTCGGTGAGCCGAGGTTTTCTTATCCTGGATCACGAGGCTGAAGGTCTTTCAAATTTTGTCACCGTGACAGGGGGCAAACTGACCACCTTCCGGCTTATGGCTGAAAAAGCCGCTGATCTCTTATGCCGCCGCCTAAAGGTCACATCACCTTGCCTCACGCGGGAACGGCCCCTCATTGGTCATGAGTCCACGAAATGGGTCCTAGCCGGGCTTGCCCCCCGTCTCTGGAGACAGGGTTATGAAAGGGATGAGGCCATCATTTGTGAGTGTGAAATGGTGCCTTTCTCTGTCATGAAAAACCTTATAGAATACTTGCGAGACCATGGGGACCCGATCACCATCGATGCCATTCGAATGCGCAGCAGGCTTGGTAAAGGCGCTTGCCAGGGTGCCTTTTGCGGCTTGAGAACCTGCGCCTATCTCTATGACGGTGATGAGGTGAAGGGAGACGAAGGTCAGTCACAGCTCAAGAACTTTCTTGAAAGACGCTGGCATGGGCTGCGACCGGTCCTTTGGGGAACCCAACTCGCTCAAGAAGGGCTACAGGAGGCCATACACTGCGGTCTCCTCGGGCTGGAGTTGTGATCATGCTCGGATTTCTCTTCCGAAAACAACGTCATCTCCAATCCCTGATATACGGGTATCTGGATACACTGAAACTGATTCAGGACAACTTCTGGAGGGCTATCACCGTTTGTTTGGAGAGTCCCTGCTCGGAAGACTTGGCTTTTCTCACCAAACAGACACACAAGTTCGAGTCCAAAGCGGATGATATTCGTGAGGAGATAAAAGCCATGATGTACGGAAAGGCCCTAATCCCAGAATCACGGGGTGACATCATGGGTCTCATGGAAGCGCTCGATCTCATTCCCGGCCTCTTTCAGCGCATCCTTTACATGATCCAGACACAGGAACTGATCATCCCCGATTTTATTGCTCCCGAATTCCGAGATCTTGTCCGTATCAGTCTAGAATGCTGCGATCAGCTCAGGGAGGAGATCACAGCGCTTTTCGAGAAAACGAAACACATTAGGGACTTGCTCAGCACAATTGATATCAAAGAGAGCCATTGTGACCACATAGAACGACGCCTTATAACAAAGGTGTTCAAATCCGACATTGATCCATTTGTCAAACTGCAACTCAAAGAACTGATTCTCCAGGTTGGGGAGATATCCGACCAGGCGGACCGCGTTTCCAGGCGGGTCAATATCATCTATATGAAGAGAAGGGTATAGCGTGGTGTATCATAAATAGAGAGACTTAAATGATTATGGCTGTCCTAGAATGCTCTGTGGAATACCACTGTGGCTTAGGGCGAAAGGCCTAAGGCATAAGGAAAAGAAAATACGGAAGAATATACTCACTGCCCTGCGCCTTGCGCCTTTCACCTTGGCCCTATTCTAAACAATGGTCGAAACAATAAACTGCAATAGCCGAGATTTTACCCTACAGATATCCAAGGCAAATTCTGATTCCCCCAGACACTTTTGATTTGGGAAACTTTAAATCGACCGATTTTTCAGTATTGCACTGCTAGTCAGAACTCTCGGATGATTCTGCGAATCCCAAAGTCTTGTGGATTTGAGATGCGGCAATCTGGCAGATAACCAGGATTGAGCAGATCGGACAGAGACGGTTTTCCTTGACATTCAAACCACATTCGCTATTCTGAAAGCGTAGTTTCTTCCCCAACCTTAAACCTCCGTTCAGGAGGTCCCCCATGGGTAAACCTATCAAAATGTGCAAGCCTTGCTCCTGATGGAGCGTTTTGCGTTCTGTCGGGAGATCTCGAATCTTATGCTGGAAAAGCCAAACCCATCGTAAGGTGGGGACGGAAAGCCACGGGTCTCAGATAGCTTCTTCTGGCTTGTGCGACTGGTTTTCTCTGCTCTTTCCTTAGACTTCTGGACAAAGAGGATAGCCGAGCTGCCGAGCGTGACATCGTTAAGGTCACAGCAGGTAAAGTTCGGCTTTTTGTTTCGGCTAGGAGCTGAAGAACGGAGGTGATCAATTATGCCGAAAAGAATAAGCATAATTCTCACAGTATTGATTGTTATAGTTTCCTTTCTTTATGTGGCTAACGCCCAAAAGGGAGAGAAAGGATGGCTGAAGACCGTTACGCTTCCGAGTGCTGATTTGATCTTGGACATGAGTGGAGAATGGGATGTGATGTATGAACCTTCGGGATATCTCAGTAGGATTGGAACTTATGGAGACACTCTCACGATCACGCAAGAGGGTGCCAAATTCACCGCGGTCAAGCAGTTCGGCAGCCGGTTTGTGCCAAAGGGCGCAGAATCGATTAAAGGCGAACTGGACAAAAGCGGATTCAAAGAGGTCTATCTATGTACTCAAGCATCACCCAAGGATACTGTCTGGGAGCCTTGCAAGTGGGAAATCAGCGAGAATGGAAATAAGGTAGTGCTTGACTATGAAAGTGGGAAAGCGACGCTGACCAGGAAATAAAGAGTGATTTTGGAGGTGGCGCTGTTTGGCCTGCCTTTTTTCTTGGTTGTGAACCTTTCTTCAAGGATGCAATAGATTTCAACAACAAATCGCTTCAGGGAAATCGCTGCTGCGCTTTCCACTACGATAAGCAGTCTTCTTTGTGAGCAAGCCTTAACGGACCTCCGATCACTGTCAGGTCAAGTCTCGGCAACTTCAAATAAACCCTTCTAAGAATAACATAAAACTTATTTACAGAACACTAAGAGGGGTTACGCAAAACATTCCCTGTAGGCTTGCACTGCGGCGTAGGCGGTTGCTATAGCCAGTCCGGCACCGCATTTTTCGCGCATCCAGTTGTGATGCGCAAGAATTGCTCCTGCTGCAAAAAGATTTTCAAACAGAGCACAGCCATCCGCTCCGCAGGGCCGGAACGAAGGATCGACCGGTAGGCCGGCCTCGTTCACAGCGTGCCCCCTAGGGTCGAAGAACCTTTCTCGATGCCAGAGTTCCCTTTTGGGAGGCTGATGCACATACAGGCCGAAAGTCGGCTCCGCAATGCTTTCCTGGTTCGCCACAAGCCCTCCTCCAATGAAGCGGCCCGTGGCCAGAATGAACCCCCTCGCCTCAAGGGTTTCGAAATGTTGCCCATTGCGGATGAGGAGGTTCAAGCAGCGCTTGTCTTTCTTTTCAGCTCCCACGACCCGTGTCCCCACAAGCAAGTGGGCACCCCTGTTTCTCAGCGCATTTTCCATGGCCTCTTTGAGGCGAAGCCCCGGGACAGAAGTCGGCAGGGTCGGGATCTCGAACACAGGCAATCCCATATCTTTTTCCAGTTCAGCAGTTGCCTCTTTATGATGCCGAATGCCCAGAACTGCGGGAAAACCAACGAGCCGAGCACTCCCCACGGAAGGCCGGATCGCAGCGGCCAGGGCAGATAAAACCCTGGGGTTTTCCAGCTCTTCTGCCATGAGGGTGTTTACCCGCTCCTTTCCCATGAAGGAACCGGGGAAATCAAGGCGCTCCGCCCTCAAGCCGGGCCACTGCTTGCCCAGCACTTCCACAATCTGCTTTGCGCTGAAATCCTTCATGCCGTGGAAATCCACCAACAAAGCGGGCTGTTTTTTCTCCAACCCTTCTACAACCGGCCACATGGAAGCGGGCACCCTGTAGGTCGTTTTGAGGGTGCCCGCAGGTGTTGCGATGTTGACATTGGTGTCACGTCCTTTGTAGCTGAGGTTGGCTGCGGAGAGGAAAGACAGGTATTCCTCGATCGCCTTTTGAATTTTCTCCAGACCGACCCTTGCGTATGGATGATCCGGTCGATCCTCTATGAGAGCGCCAATGGCGGCCCACGGGTCTTGCCATCGCTTTTGTTTCTTCACGGGATGGATGCCAAGGAGATCGAGGGCACCACTGGCAAAGAGCATCTCCCCGGGCGTTGCTCCCACCAGAATTGTCTTCAATCCCCGGTTCACGGCAAAACAGCCTGCTGCAAGACCGGCAAGGCCTGTGCCGATGACCACGAGGTCCGCTGTTTCTCCTTCCCTATGGTGGTTCATTCTGGATGACACCCTGTTTCAGAAACCTCCAAAAAAACGGTGCGGGGGTTAATGACTAAGTCCAATAATGAGTGAACGACCCTCGGCTTCAAGTCCAGGGCTTCAATAGTGTCGAACAGAACATGACTTTATGGGATTCGTGTTCGTGCGCGCCATCGTAATCGACCGGGCGAAAAAATCAAGGGCGTGGTATTTTTGGAGTACGATGACGAGCACCGCTGCGCTGAGCACGAGCACGACTCCGGGACCTTGTCGCTTTCAGCGACCGTGACAAACCGTGCTTCGCCTCAAGGCGAGGGGTTTCCACCATCCCCGGAGGAGCAGCAAAAAGCCCTGACCGGGTTCATGGCCGCACAGGCTCCCCTTCGCGGTCAGGGCTTGCTCTCTTTTCTCCTGCCCCGAGGCGTTATGCAGAACATGACTGCTTATTTTATATAGATTAAACGCAGGAAACCCTTTCTGTCAATACATAAGGCCGTTGTTCATCTCAGCTTGCCTGCGTTCCCTCACGAAAAGGATCCCGCTTACCGAGAGACAACGCTTGGCAAAGGGCGGACAATCGTTTATATAATGTGAGAATCTGCCCAAGGTAACCTTACGGAGACTCTAAGATGATGTTACCTCTCAAAAAGCTGCCCACAGCTGTCATCAAGAAGATTTCTGGATTGTTCTTTGACATTGACGACACCTTTACGACCCACGGAAAAATCCGTGGCACGGCCTTTCAAGCGCTTTGGGCGCTGAAAGACGCCGGATTGAAGGTCGTTCCCATCACGGGACGGCCGGCGGGTTGGTGTGACCACATCGCCCGCATGTGGCCTGTGGACGGGATTGTGGGCGAAAACGGCGCCTTCTATTTCTGGTACGACGAAGAGGAAAGGAAACTGAAAAAAAGGTTCATGGACCCTGACAAGGTGCGGGAGGAAAAGCGGCGTCGTCTCCAAGAGGTCCGAGAAGAGATCCTGAGATCGGTGCCGGGCACAGCCGTTGCCAGTGACCAGCACTACCGCGAAGCGGATCTGGCCATTGATTACTGTGAAGACGTGCCCCCCTTAGAGTGGAAAGAAGTGGAAAAGATTTGCGCGATCTTCAGGGAGCACGGCACGAACTTCAAGGTCTCATCGATTCATGTGAACGGCTGGTTCGGAGATTATGACAAGCTCGGCATGACAAAGATCTTTGCCCACGAACGATGGGGGGTCCATCTGGATGATCAAAAGGACCGGTTCCTTTTCTGCGGTGACTCTCCGAATGACGAACCCATGTTTGCGTATTTTCCTTATACAGCGGCTGTCCAAAACATCACCCGCTTTGCGGACCGCATGACCCATTTGCCCCGCTTTGTAGCAAGCCAAGGGGGTGGAGAGGGATTTGCGGAAATTACAAAAATGATCTTGCAGCAAAGAGAGACGAAAACCGCTTGATGGAGCCTGTCCGTTCACCTCACTTGGCTGCCCGGGGCTGTCTTGGCGTCGGGCATGAGGAGATGCACCCCCGATTGGTCTTCAGCAGCGAGAACCATGCCGTTTGATTCAACACCCATCAAGGTCACAGGCTCCAGATTGGCCACCAAGACCACCTGTTTGCCCTTCAAAGCCTCCGCTTCGTAGTGTCCCGCAATGCCGGCCACAACCGCCCTTTCCTGGCCTATGTCCACCACCAGTTTCACCAGCTTCTTGGAACCCTTGATGGGCTCAGCGCTTTTGATCGTGCCGATTCGCAGATCGAGTTTCTGAAATTCCTTAAAAGAAACCATTTCTTTTTCCGGCATTTTCTTCTCTTCCTTTTCTTTTTCCAGTTTCTTGCTCTCCTTCATTTCCACCCTTGGAAACAGATGGGGTGCTTTAGACACCTTCCTGACAGGCCTTTCTCCACCCCATACCCGAATGTCGTCAAGTTTTACGTCCTGTCCCTGCCTGGAAAGTCCCAGCAGGTGCTGTATTTTCTCCGCCGTTGCGGGCATGAAGGGCCACAGAAGAGCAGAAATTGTCTTGATCGACTCTACTACGTTGAAGAGAACGGTGGAGAGCGTTGCCTTGTCTGTTTTTGCCAACACCCAGGGTTCCGTGGCCACGATGTACTTATTGACCTTGCCGATAAACTCCCAAACAGCAATCAAGGCCTTGTGAAACCCGAGCTCTGCCATGTTTCCCGAGTAAGCCTCGACCAATGTCATGGCGGCATCTTTAAGTTCCTGATCCGCTTTTGACAAAGCACCCGGCTCGTGGATCTGCCCTCCAAAGTACTTGTGAACCATGGTGAGGCTTCTGCTCACAAGATTCCCCAGATCATTGGCAAGGTCTGCATTGATCCGTGCCACCAAGGCTTCCTCACTGAACTCAGAATCCAGACCGAAGACCATTTCACGGAGAAGGAAATATCGGAATGCATCAAGCCCGTAAATGTCCGCCAGTTCAAGGGGTTTGACCACGTTTCCCAAGCTCTTGGACATCTTGCCTTCATTCACGTTCCAGTACCCGTGAACGTTCAGGTTTTGGTAGGGGTCGATACCTGCCGCCTTGAGCATGCAGGGCCAGTAGATGCCGTGGGGCTTCAGAATATCTTTAGCCACGAGGTGTTGCGCCACGGGCCAGAACTTCTTGAACAGATCGCCTTCGGGATAGCCTATGGCGGAAACATAGTTGATGAGGGCATCGAACCACACGTAGGTCACGTACTTTTCGTCGAAAGGCAGGGTGATCCCCCATTGGAGTCTGGATTTTGGACGGGATATACAGAGGTCTTCCAAAGGCTCTCTCAAAAAGGAAAGGACCTCGTTCTTGTACCTTTCAGGTCTTATGAAATCGGGATATCGCTTGATGTGATCGATGAGCCAGTCCTGGTAGTCGCTCATGCGAAAAAAGTAGTTTGCCTCGCTGATTACGGTGGGCGCCGTCAAATGATCCGGACACTTGCCGTCCACCAGTTCCCGTTCCGCGTAAAAGCGCTCACAGCCGAAACAATAGAGGCCCTCATAGTCGCTGAAGTAAATGTCCCCCTTCGCATACACCTTGTTCAGGATCATCTGGACGACCGCGGTGTGACGCGCCTCTGTGGTTCGGATGAAATCATTGTTGGTGATGTGGAGTTTGGGCCACAGATCTCTGAATAACCGGCTCATCTTGTCCACATACTGGTCTGTTGGCTCCCCTGCCGCCTCAGCGGCCCGCACGATTTTGTCGCCGTGTTCATCCGTGCCCGTGAGAAAATAGGCTTCATGCCCTGCC
>Ga0209427_10002161_pt1 | contig 23086 bp, 25 predicted proteins | sample DeeMarSWOR136_30_FD_187465 | JGI IMG/M metagenome (GOLD analysis project Ga0209427, IMG submission 187465) | Marine sediment microbial communities from White Oak River estuary, North Carolina - WOR-1-36_30 (SPAdes) (version 2) | ecosystem: Environmental > Aquatic > Marine > Intertidal zone >...
CCGGGAGCAGGAATAGCCTGCGTTACGCTGACATTGTCTATCGCAGGACCGTAGCCTGTACCGTCCAGTGACGTGAATGTCAGTGTTGTGGTTCCAGAATTGGCGAGGAAGCTCCATTGCATGGGTATCCAGCCCATGCTGGTTAATGAAGTACCCGAAGTGTTGAAAGTGAAGTTCTGCTGGCTTCCGGCCGCCGATAGCTGGAGTGTCTTGACTACAGGGTCACCGACAGGATTGCCGGCCATATCAAATTTGACCACATACTGCTGGCCGGCAGTAGTAGCAATGTCTTGCGTAATCCCACCGGCAGCAGCCTTGCCGTCCAAATCCACACTGCGTGAACCGTCCGAGGCTGGCCAGTAGGTGCCACAATAGTCAACTGATCTGCCAAGAACGGTCCAACCTGTAATGGCTGTTGACCCGCCGTACAAGGTCGTGAAAGAGCCGGGATCCGTACCGATCTCAAAACTGCCATTTTGGGTTAGGTTGGCCCATGCCGACCCGGGGGCTACAGCCAAAAAGGCTAATGCCACCAAAGTCACAGTAAACAATTTCAACATTCTCATAATTAGTCCTCCTTTTTATAGTAACAGCAATAACGATTCTCGTTTTTCGACCCCTCGCCTGTGCAGACGGCCTATTCCTTTTGTCCGTATGCCTTGCCCAAGGGGCCACACTGATTTTGAAACTGGTAAGCACCCTTTCACTACAGTAATACAAGCTATCATCGTGAATTCCTTCAAAGCACTCTCCTGCATCATTGCGCTCCTTAGTCATCTTGCCGAGGCCAGGACTGTTTGCCCGGCCCTTGCTGTTGGCTTTCTAACGGTCTTATAGCGCTCTTCGTCTCCGCAACCAGCTGACCAGGCCTGCACCGATGCTGCCAAGCACAATGGCGCCGGGAGCCGGGATGATAGGTCTCACGGATTCGACCATGGCTACAAAGTCCTGGAAATCACGGTCTCCTCCGGCCCAAATATCCTCAAAGGCCAGAACGTACTCATTATTCGTCCACAACCCAGGTGCAAGACCAGGTAGTTGCACGGTATCAATATTCTTGCCCTGGTAAGCACCCATATGGTCAAAAGCATCAGCGTTTAAGGCTGTATCGCTGTAAAACACAGCGCTGGCGTTGTTGTTACCAGCAGTCGCATCCAAGTAATATCCAAACGCATTTCCAGCAAAATCTACGCCGGTGTCCGTAAAGTTTAGCAGGACACTTCCATCTGCTGCTATCCCCACCGCAGCTTGAGAACCTGGGCCGGCTGTGCCGTCAAATATTTGGACCATGCTTGCTGAATTCGCCATATCATACACTCCAAACGTATTGCTGTTTTCATATGACGCCAGCTCAATAATCACAGTTGTGACGGATGCGCCTGTCGCTGTAATCGACCAGTACGAATCAAGCGTATCGGAGAGATGATCTGTCGTTACATTCACACTACTACTGCCTGGATTTGGCGCCAGAGTAATGCCGTCCAACACACCCTGTAACGCCACGCCACCGTCGCCAAACGACGGACCAGCCAGCGCCGGTATGGCCATGAAAGCACACACTACTAATCCAAATAAGACTCTTTTCATTTTCATCTCCTCATTTCTTTGCTGGCAGAATATGCCAGACTACGCAAAAAATGCCTTATAAAAACACTAATTCTCAGCCCAATCAAGGAGGGGCGCGGGCTAAGCTCCTAAAAATAAATCCTGGTGAGAAACAAATAGGCTGCTCGGCTATTTGAGGCAAACAGTTGGTTACCTGAATTAGGTCGGATAATGCATCTTTTATAGCAAATTGAAGTGCTATGAACTTATACTCGGTCTTCGTGGCGAGTCGGCGGTCAGAAGGTAGACTCAGATCGTTTCCAGCGCGGCCGCGCTGAGGACTGAAGGCTCTTTGTGCTCGGACCAGAGCAGGGGCGAATGGCAGTGACATTGTCACTTCAGGTATGCCAGCCAGGTGATGAAGTAAACCTATGTATTGTGTGCTTTCGATATCGCTACGAAGGCGGGCAGAATCTTCACGTCCACGTACGTAAGAGATATTTGCAGCGGACAGTTGTTCGACTTGCTTTTTCGTGCGTAGATGCGAAACAAACTGTGGCAGAGCACCAAATCCGGCCTGGCCAGCCCACAATATGGCGGCCAATGCAGCCATCCAAACCTTGCGACTCTTAATGACTGACGCACAGAGCAGGCCTGTCAAACCCATGGAAAGCGATCCAGGTACAGGTGGCAAAGGACGTGCACAAATAGGCAGTGCTTCTGGGTCTGTAAAACCAACAGGTGGTTTTACAGATTCGCCGACGATACCGGCGAGGCCCAGATTACGGATTTCGCCAATCTGGTCAATTGCCATGCCGCGAGCAGATGGAGTGGCGAGATGCCGATTCAGGACGGAGGCGCAGACAATTGAATGTCCATCATACTCGCTCGTAGTCGGCACGGCATTCACTACCGTGGCCGCAAGGAGCGGCAACAATACTGCCTGCCAACTTATTGTTTGCTTTGCCAGCATTTTCGCACTTCTCACAGCGATTCCTTACTTGTCACGCGCACAATTTCTGGCCGTCCCCCGTGGATAACTGGAGATAGGCTCATCACCATGGCTTATACAGACAGCCTATCTGCCTCGCCCGTATGTCTTCGCCAAGGGGTCCGACCGCTTTTGAAAATGGTAAGCACCCTCTCACCAAACTTCAACTAGCTGGTAATTATTGTACTGTACCAGCGCGAGCATGTCAAGCACAAAATGCTCACAGGTAATACTCACTCGAAGACTCTCTATTACTATTTTGATGCTGTTGTCAACTGTTCAAATTCGGAACAGTAACATAGATGCCGGTCGTGATATTGCACGGACATTCTTATAGGACGTGTAAGAAAAGATATCAATCTGGTCGAAGGAAGGTTGAACAATAACTCCATTAACTCAGAGTTAACTTTCTCACTTTTTGGGCTGTCTGAAGTTGATTTTTTTTGACAATAGCTCGCTAAAACGAAGCGTCAAACTGCTTACTGGATTACTGTTAGGTTGGTCAAGAACTTCGGCGATCGCCTCACGCAAAGAACTGGTATCACCGAAATTGAAATCTGCCAGACTCGCACCCCGGACATATTTACAAATATGTTCAATGTCGTTCAACTTGGGACAATATGAACATGTGTCGAACTCAGTTGAAGGTTTGACGACTGCTTGATTCACGCACCTTATGATGCCTTGTGCTGGGTGGCATCTTCCAAACGCGCCATGTGTTGCCCTGAACCTGACTTTGTTGTTATTGCTGGCATATAGTCTGGGACTGAATCCCGCGGAATTGCTTTGGGAGCGGATGCCGGACAAGCACCTCTGGAATCAGGTTTTCCGGACCCTCGACCAGTTGGACAAAGATGTGGGTGAGGCTTGGTGTGATGTCAGTTGCGAGCCTGAGACTGTCTGATCCTTGTGCCTTTTTCCCTGGATTGAATCAGCAATCAATCCTGTGCGGTAAGATACCACATCAAACGAGAGCTTTAGTGCGGCTGAGTGCCGCAGAAAGCAGGCACATCCTAAGCAGATTAGAGCATTCGACAGTCACAAACGTTATACCTTGGGTTGAGCAACAGATCAAGCGGATTGGGAAGTGTATGGAGGGGGGATTTAAGCCGACCAAGCAGGTTGAGTTACAAAAGACACTTCCTGGTTTGAAGTGGGGGCCTTCAGAAGCGGCTAACTGAATCAGGTAGAATCTATTGCGTTATCTGCATCGGCGTGTGAGTCAGTTGTATAAGTGAAACTTGTCTCGGCGTGGTCATGCCAGAGCTGTAGGTGCGGCAGGCAGGCATCAGCGCGACACTGCCATGAGTCGGCACGGACTCGGGCAATGATTGCGACATGTTTGCGGGATAGGCTCGTGCCGGATTCTCCCTGAAGCAGCCATAGCAACAAATAACGGACTCTCAAACTCATTTGGCGTTTAGCTCCATTGGCTCCGGGTGAAGCGGAATAGACTTTCCACTTAGGATACAATCGTATACCGTCAGAAGTTTTTCCACGATTCTATCCCAGGTATAATTCTTTTTGACTAAATTCACTCCCCTGCGACCCATTGCGTCACGCTCCGACTGTGACATCTCAAGGAATTCGCACAAAGCTTCCGCCAGCGCACCGGGCTCTGGGGGCACGCATAGTCCTGCTTTCGCCTCCACCACCTGGGGGAAGTGACAACCAGGTGTAATCAATACCGGCTTGCCAGCGGCCAAGTTCTCCAAAATGGACATGCTGAATCCCTCACCATGGGAAGGCAGCGTGTAAAGGTCTGCTCTTGAAATCAGCGCTTGCTTCTCCCGTCCTCGAACCATACCGGTAAAGAGCACATGCGACTGAAGAGCATGCTGTTCCACGAGCGCTTCGACCACGGCATGGTAGCCTCGATCGTCCGGTCCCGCGAGAACAAGCAGAGCGTCACTGTAGTTGCCTCGCTTAATCACCTGAGCCCAAGCAGGAATCAGCCGATCCAGTCCTTTCTCCGGGCTCAAGCGCGACATAAACAGCACGACCGGCCGACTTTTCAAAACTGGCCAGCGGTTTTCGGCCTCGACTCCATCAGGCGATTTTGTGTTCTCCACCATGTTGACTCCGTTTGGAATAATAGTAATCGGAGCCCGATAGCCGGCCATGCGCAGATGTTCCGCCTCGTAGGGTGTCACGGCATGGAGACATTGTGCCTTGTCCAATGCTCTCCTCGCAAGCAATGCGAGATATATTTTCTTCTTCAGCCTCTTCTGGCTGAGTTGCCAAGGCTGAAGACCACCTGCCGGCCTGAGAATATAAGGGGTGTGATTGGCATTGGCGATACGGCTTGCCGCGTATGTCGGATGCAGCCACATATCACTTATATGTAAGATGTCAACTGAGGTGATCTCAGCCGACAGACCGCGGGCAAGATCCCTCGACCGATGCCACGAACGAGGCCAGACGACATCGTAGATGTGAGCACAATCCATTGAGGCTAACTCTTCTTGGTCGTTCTTATTGGCGGTGGCCCAATAGGAAACGTTATGTCCCATGGCAGTCAGCGTTCTGCCAGCGTTTTTGACTACTGCCACGGGTCCACCAAAACGATCAGCCAGATATGGTAGAACAAATGCTATATTCATACTCCACCAGTTCAATTGCTTACCAGTGAGCGGAGCCTGTTAGCCTCCCCCCTGTCACCCACAGCACGCTAAGCCACCTTGAGTTAGTTGTCAGACAATCAAGGCGTCACAAACCGGCCACAGACCTCCGTATGCTCCCAGTGCCATTTTTATTGTCTAAAAACTTTATAGTAGTAGCTTAGCACAGTCCAGGCCCAGCATTTCCCGGTGTCGAATCACACGGGGCCACTGGAAATACACATTGCCATCTCCGTCCCTTAGTCGGCAGGCATTCCAGGTATCCCTTCAAGTAATTTAGGTTTAAGAGCTGATAAAGCTTGTAGATTCTCTTCCAGAACAGAGCCTTCCGCTCACTATATCCACGGATATGCTCTATACATATTCGTTCACGTTCGGGAGGAATCCTTGGTGTCTTATCTGCGAGGTAGCGTGCTGTTTTAGTCTCAGGATGCCGTCGATACCCTCCCAAGGGCCAACGTATATGCACGACTTGTGCGTGCCTGGCCATCATTTTCATCCACAGGTCAAGATCCATGGAAAGATGATACTTTAGATTCACACCTCCTACAGCGCGAAAGAGTGAGGATTTGAAGAATACAGCCGGTGCGGAGACGTGGCAGACACCTCGAAAGAAAAGGAACCTGCTCTGGCGAGGCAAACGCACATATCGCGTTATTTTGCTTTCTTTATCAATATAAACGACATTCCCGGTCATAATATCTGGAAACCCACCTAATACGTACTGCTTTGCGATTCTTTGTAGGCAACCTGGCAGCAATACGTCGTCGCTGTTCACCCAGGCAAACAATTCGCCGGTGGCCTTGTAGAAGCCCTTCATTATTGCATCTGATTGACCGTTGTCCTTTTCGCTGATCCAGTAAGATAAACGTGAGTCATATTTCCTTATTATGTCCACACTTCCATCTGTGCTGCCACCATCGATGACGATGTATTCCAGATTAGTATAACCCTGGTTCAAGATCGACTCAATCGTCTCGGGCAGGTACTTTGCCTGATTAAACGATGGGGTCACAACCGTAATCCGCGGATACTTCTCAATCGTTGTTGTTTTCATATACGCTCAAGAGCCCTTTCCCAAAAGATTCCCAGTTCCAGTGTTCTTTGGTTAGAACCCGTGCCCTCTTTGTGAGCTCCGCAAGTAGATTTCGATTCTCAAGAAGCCTCTGTATTGCGCAAGTCAGAGCGCTTCCGTCATCAGGCGGAATCAAGAGGCCATTCTCAGCATCTTTGATCAGTTCCTCGTTCGACTCAACCTTTGTAGCAATCACAGGAACTCCAGCATATAGACTCTCCAAAATCGACATCTGTGGATTCAGGGAAAGTGATCGAAAGGGCTGGACAACGAAAAGAGCATTTTCGAGGAGCCCCGGAAGCGTAACGCCTTCTTTGTATGGATATATATGAACGTCTATATTTGAGACGTGCCGTTGCAGCGCGAGTAACTCATTTTCCAAAATATCGTGTGGCCTGACAGCAAAAACAAAGCGGACATCTGGATATCTCGGAGCCAATTGACGAAAAGCCTCTGTCGCAAGGTCGGCGCCGTTCTGATAGTCTGCATTACGCCAAAACAGAACCGAATTCCTAAGAGCATTGTCGCGCGGTATCCGGATATCTTTCATTATTCCCGGCCGCAGGGACCTGCACTTGCCTTCACCCAGAAGCAAGGCCCAGGAGTGACGGACATATTCACTCGTGGCGACAATCATGTCAATATGCCTGAAGGCTACTTTCATTACTTTCGCGCGCAAATCAGATGAGCCAATCTTCGGAGCTTTAACAGGGCTGAAAAATGCCTGCGAGTTCGTACCGAGGAGCTTCAAAAAAGACAGCAGCCATCCTGTGTTGCTCCCACCAAAGAAATGAACGATATCAAACGATTCATTTCTCAGCAAAGATAACAACTGGCGGGCCTGTTTGGGTGCCTTTCTTCGGACAGGACCTTTTTCGGGCCAAAGCTTAGATGCGTGATCAACCACGTGAACGGCGATATTGCCGGCGCTGACACTCGGCAGAACGTCGGTGGCTCTTTCTTTCGTTGTAATAAGTGCCACGTCGTGCCCTGCGTCGACCAACAACTTTGCTGCCATCAGCGGTATTTGCACGTGCCCTGAAATCGCATCGAGGTATGCCTTTCTGCAAAAAGCAGCAGTCACAAAGATTCCAACTTTCACCTTTCCGCTTTCCCTCGTGAACTCATTGCTTACTGAGAAGAACGTAGCCTCTTGATGCCCATCTCCAAAAGACTCGTGCTGCCAGCCGCTCAACTGTGCCCCATACCGGAAGCAGAATCCTTGGAATCTTGTTCAGTACCGTTTGTGAAAACACCAATATGCCTCGTCGGCTTTCCACACGACAGTTGTCGGCACGAGCAACTTTTGCTATCTGGGAGAAAGATAGCCTCACGCTTTTCGATTTCCTGCGGAACGGTCTTTGCCTGTTGACGAACTCAACTAACACTAAACCTCCCGGTTTTGTGACTCGAATCATCTCCCGTATCATTCTTAAAGCGTATGCCTCGGACTCAGTCTGGTTGGTCACTCGGATTGAAAACACTAAATCATATGTCGAATCTGCAGAACTCAAACTTGCGCCTTCTTCTTGAGCAAACGTCACATTATCAAGGTCCATACATTTTTCCGAGGCTATTTTGACCATATCCGATGAGGGATCAACTGCCCGGACACAGTACCCGCGGTTTGCTAAGTAGTGCGAAAACCGCCCCGTGCCGCAGCCGACTTCAAGTACGTGCGCACCCTCTGGCAGTCGAGCAATAGCCCTGTCGAGCTGTTCTTGCTCAAACTCCGCGAACAAAAGTCCCCTTCTCGTCGTGAAACGTTTTGCATCATAATCTTTGGCTGTTTCACCAATGTATGCCGTCGACACCAAATTGGGCTTTTCGCGCATCCTCAAGCTGCCTCATCCATAACACGTCTGTCACTGATCTTTTTTCGCTCGCTCCGGGTCAGCGACCATAATGCACCATAGAGCGTGCCCGGGGCAAAATAACCAATAGCGAGAAAATGTGAGCTCATCAAGAACATAATGGGCGGACAAATAATCGATGCACTCCCCAACAGTCCCACGTAACGAAGGATCGGCAGGCTGCCGTAGCGCCATAGCCACCGCCCATCGCGAATAATGCTCAGCGGAAAATAGAATCCATAAACAAAAAGTCCTATCAGGCCAAGCTGGGGCAGGTATGTTACATAGCCGAGGTGATTGAACGCAGCAAGATATGCGTAGTTGTGCGGATTCCTCACCGTCTGGAAAAAATATTGCCCTCGCCCAAAAATCAATGTTCCGTCCATCCAACTGCTCATCTCAGCCGGCAAAGCCCCCTGTCGCATTGGTTACTGGGGCAGATGTCGATAAGGTGGCTAAAGAAACTCTTAGCAAATAGCCGCCGGTTGCCAAATGCTGCATTGGCCGAAACACAGATCTCATTGGTTCGCCCGATGTTAGTCGCCAGCCTATGTCTCTTAATATGTCTCGCCTGTCTCATTCTGTCGTTCCTCTATCATTCAGCAAATGCCAGCCACCGTGCACTGACGCCGCGAAGAAAACCTCACCATCCATTTCCAGAGAATACCAGGCATGCCGTCCTCAACAATACATACGCGTTGAACCGCACAGATTGCCACGTAATTACGTCCTCCTTGACAAAAAGCGAGATGCGCTTGTTGCACATCGACGGTGGTCTCGCTGCCTACATGTACAAGCAACTGTTAACCCTGAAGATGATGCCAGGCTATCTACATGCAAGATGTGACACCGTCAAAACCTTGGGAGAGTATTCACGACAAAAACTTAGCTGTGCATAGTACTGACTACGACCGGATTCAGATGCACTCCGTCCTCGTCGGTTGCGCAATAAGACAATGAAGCGGCTCCGTTAGGCACTGTCCTATGCTGCGACCATCGGCAACAAAACACATCGCTGCCTTGAGAGCGCAGTCACCACCTTCCCAGTCTTGACAAGCCCAGACATTTGCTAATATTGCCATCCCTGTGCCAGTGAGATGACATCCTTGATGAGATTATATAGCAATGCTGCGGATAACCTGTCAATTCTTTTTTTGCCACCGTTGTACTGTGACGAGGGATCGCTGTCTGTTTCGCCATCCCCAAAGTAGAGATGAAATTAGCAGGTTTCTTTGCCCCCCAAGACGGCGTCTCGACCGCACAAGCTTCCAAGGACGTGCCTAACTGATTTGACAAATAAGTAGCAAGAGCTTTAGTTTTTTGTAGGACCAGCCGACAAATAGGCGCGCCTCCATGAACAAGAGGCTATATCGCCGCTTTGGCTCGTAAGGCAAGAGAAATTTGGGCCTGGTTCAATCCAAGGTAACAGTTAAGGGGAGTGAATGCGATAACATTACCGATTCCTGTCGATGACAAGAGTAACTGACCATTCTGCCGAGTCGAAAGAAGTCGGTATGGTTGCTCAGATTATTGACACACCCGCACCTCAACGAATACATTCTCCCCTCGCCCCAAAACGTCCGCGGCATCCTGTCTTGGGCCGATCGGGAGCACCTCTCGCTTCAGGTCCTTGCCTAAGCCGGTCAGATGTTTGGCCCAGAACTACGGGGGTCAGCCAAAAATTCCTCTACTAGCAGGCCGCTTGTGGAGTCTTACCTTGGACATAGCAGCATGGGCACCACCGAAAAGTCCCGCAGTATTGTTGACAGAACCTACATAGTCCTGACTCGAGACGTAGTGGAGCCAATGCTCGAGAGCGAAAGAACGGAAAACCATTCACACGCTGGTTCGACACTGGCGGCCGAGAATAGCAGAAACAAGTATGCAAAGAAAGAAACTGCCAACGCGGCCGCAAACGTGACTTTGCCTCATAAGAGGACTTCCGATACCTCGAATGCAATGGAGCCAATGGGATTCGAACCCACGACCTCTTGCATGCCATGCAAGCGCTCTCCCAACTGAGCTATGGCCCCAAGTAGATAGTAGGTTAACATAGACAACCGATGCTGGCAAGTAAATTTTCCGTCCCTCTCTTCTCCGAAAATCTGGCCCAAGATAGCTCGACTGCCGCCAGATGTGTGGCGCAGGCGCAAAAAGTAGCTCTCTTTGCCGGTGTGAATACAAGACACATTAAGTGAGAAGGCCAAGGATGACTTAGTGGTGGATTGTGAAAAAGTCGGTCAAGACTGATTTTAAGTAATAGCCGCCGAGCTTGCCGTAGTACATATCATCAGTGCTCACGTTTCCAATGGCTTCGTGGTCCTGTCGACTGTTATCCATTGTGTGGGCCTCTTCATGGCTCGTGTGGGGCGGTGGCATGAAGGGCGCCGAAGTTCCAAGTGGCAAAAGCCATCGCAAAACGGATTGGAATTTTGCGTCCGCTTCATATATGCTGATGACTGAGAAGCGCGTGAAGTGGTCGAGCAGAGGTTAAAGGCCCTGCGAAAAAGCTTTTCTAAATCAGAACAACATCTCTTCGAAAGGAACTACTATGAACTTGCGAAGTTTCGTCTGGCTGGCGGTCGGACCGACCATTCTCACTGTGCTCTTCGCGATGTATCCGAGGCCGGCGCGCGGTCAGTCCGGCAATGATTGGCGACAACTTCAACGCGACCCCGGGCGAACAGGTTACTGTCCGCAGGCTGTCCGAGCCCCGTTCCGGGCGCGGTGGGTATGGTTCGGTTCGGATTGGGTCTTGCGGAGCAAAGACTCCGGAGCCTCCGAACCGAAGTGGAAGGACGACTTGCGGTCGCGGGAGGATCACAGCTACCGTATGCCGGCTAGCGTTCCGTTCAGTTTTGCCAGCTCGATGCAGCCGATAGTTGCGGCTGGGCGCGTCTTCGTGGCAGATGTTCAGGGCAGAGTATACGCTATAGACGCCGATGATGGTACTACAATCTGGACGGCTGACAATCCGGGCGGTTCACTCTGGTCGGGCACAGCCGATGAAAAAATTGTAGTTTTTGCTTCTGTTCTGGGCTGTGTCACGGCCTTCAGCGCCAGCACGGGCCAACCGCTCTGGCAGGTCGATACCCGTAAGGCCATCACGAGCGCCCCATGCTCGGTGGGCGAAGTAATGTATGTGGCCAGCCAAAGTGGGCACGTTTACGCCGTCCGCGCCAGCGACGGTGAGGTGCTCTGGAAAAGCTCCTACCTCGGTGCCGGCATTCAAGGTGGGCTGTGCTGGCACAAGGGCCGCATTTATACCGGGACCGAAGCGATGGAAGCTGTGGCTATCGACGCCGGGACCGGAAAGGTCGTGACAAAGCGAAAACTGATGGGGCAGAGCTTCCGGTTCGTCTGGCCGGTTGCCGTCAAGGACCGGGTGATATTCACTACGGTGCCAATAATCTGCGTGGGTAGCGAATACGTCAACGACCCTGTCCTGGCCGGCAGACCAGGGCAGGCGGTTGGCTGGGACCCGAAGCTAAAGCCTGGCTACGCGAATGTATCGGAGGAACAACAAGCGCTGCGTCGCTGGCTGGCAGGGCGGGGCAAGTACTGGCAGACGTGCTTTGCGCTGCGAGCCGAGACGCTGGAGAGGGACTATATAGTTGCCACCGGCGCGACGGAGGGTTGCGGTACTCCGCCGGAGCCACCGGTAGTCGACGATCAGGGCCGGCCGCTACTCTGGTGGGCTACAGCGCACCCAATGCTGACGAATCCAGATGCGTTCGGCACCAACTTCTCGGTGGACATTAGCGCTATCGACCTGGCTACAGGTGAGCGAGCCGTTATCGACAACGGCCGGCTCGCCGGCCAGACCACCGAGACCGACAATCTCTATGGGATGACGGTCGGCAGCGATATGCTCTATCTGCGGCAGAACTTTCGTGGAACGTACTGCATCAATCTGAAGAACTCAGAGGGTCACCGCATAAGCGCGGTATACCGTTACCGGGACCAAGGCGGCTGGCCCGCCGCGATTAACTACGCCCAGGGACAGATCAAAGGTAGCTGGGGGCCCAAAGTGGTGCGCGTGCCCGACACGCCGCCGGCGCCCTCCAGCGGACGTGTCGGGCCGAGCATCGCCTGTGGGAGGCTGTTCTTCACTGAAAACTTCTGCCTTACATGTGTCGAGACAGGAGAATAAGATGATAAGGATGAATAGACTCATTGTCTGTCTTTTCTATGCGGTTCTTCTTGGGGTTTTTGCCGGTACTGCGGTTGCTGCCGATAGTTGCGACAAATATCTGTGGCGAACAGTGCACGTAACGAATATAGATGTGACAAAGACCACCCCAATGGTTCAGGAGCTTCGCCGGGAGGTCCAGAGAGTCCTCGATGCTGGTCCCCTGGGGCCGTTGCGGTTGTCCTATGCGGACTTGCCGTATGAGGCCTACTGGATTTACTATGAGCGCGGACGCATCATTACGACGCTGGCCTGGGCCTACCCGCACCTGAGCGATCCGCAGCAGGATGCAGTACTGGTCCACGTCCGGGGTTTGTTGGCCGACCCCGTCCATGCACCGTGGACGCCCGGCATCAAAGGTAAGACCGACGGCGCAGCTCGTGCTCTGCACGGACAGCAGGTCACCGAGGGACGATATCCAAATGCCAAGGACTGCCCGACGCTACACGTGTTGTACGGGCTATGGCTCTACGGGCACCGCACGAACGACTGGGAGACCATTCGCTCGTGCTGGCCGAAGATCAAGCAGTACTACGTCCAGAGTGGCGACGCGATATTCCTTTATGGCCAGATGTCGGCGCACATCGCTGTAGCTCGCCTGGCGCGGCGATTCGGTGACACCGATGCACAAGCAGTCGCAATACAAAGACTTGCTAAAGACCTCGAAGACGGCAAGAGCATCGACCATATCGAGAACCGCCAGAAGAAGATACGCTTCAAGGCCTTCTACGACGACCGCAACAAGTCGCGTTTCAAGGGTCAGCCGTGGATGTTCCTTGATGTCAGCCCTGAGCTTTGCCGCTTCATTGAGGATAACCTGAAAGACCGGGCCATCGACAAAATCGAGCAGATCAAGAGCGTCTATCCGCTCTGGTGGTTGCACCAGGCGCCGTACTTCACGCGATGGACCGGCGATGAAGGTATAGGCGTGAGTCCTGAATTGTTCGGTATGGTTTATCCAATCGAGCGATGGGTCAAGAAGACCTCGCCGGATAATCTGGCTTTGTACATGCGGTCTATGCCGACGGGCATCGGTGACTGCTACTGGTTGGAGGGTCTTGCGCAGACCATCGAGGCCTTTGGGACGGTTCGCTGGGATACTCTAACCGACAGCACAATGATTGCAGAGGACTTGTAACGCTTCCGTTTTTCCTTGATTTTGTGCTTGGCAGCCGTATAAGCTTAGAGTGCTTCGTCGCCGGCAAAGCCCTCATTGTGATATTGAGAAGCGATGCTCCATGAAGGGGAAACAACTATAAGGTCTTGTGGAAGGCCAGACGGGAAAAGCTGATGGAAAATCACTGCGTAAACGGGTAACCACTCTTGGAGTCTGATGCGATGAAGGCTGAACGAAACAAGATCAATAGAAGGAAGTTCTTAAAGACGGTTGGAGCAGCAGGATTGGGTTCCGTTGTTGCCGGATGCAGGGCCAAAAAAGAAAAGGAGCCAAATACCGCTGAAGCCAGCTCCGCAAGAGCAGCACAAAAGGATGAATACTCGCAGGTACCGAGGCGAAAATTAGGCAGGACCGGTCTTAAGGTGCCGTGCCTGTCTTTTGGGGGAATGTTCAACCTTACCGACAGCCAAATTATCCTAAGAAAGACGCTCCAATACGGTATCGACTACTGGGATACAGCTACTGTTTATACAGGAAGTGAGGCTGGCATAGGTAAATACCTCTCGAAAAACCCAGGCGTTCGCGAAAAAGTGTTCATCGTCACAAAAGCATTGGGGGCAAAGAACGCAGCCGGTATGGAAGAGCGTCTTCAGGCCTCTATGAAAAAGATGAACACCAAATACGTTGACTTGTATTACTATCATGACTTGCCCGATCCTGCACTGTTGACGGATGAAATAAGGGACTGGGCAGAAAGTGCGAAGAAGCGGAACCTGATACGGGTTTTTGGTTTCAGCACCCACAAGAATATGAGCAAATGCCTCGCTGCGGCGGCGAGCCTTGACTGGATTGACGCGATAATGACGGTTTACAATTTTCGGCTGATTCAAGACCCCAACATGCAGGCTGCTCTTGAGGCATGTTACAAAGCGGGCATCGGCCTAATAGCTATGAAGGTTCAGGGAACCGGTCCTACTGCTGAGTGGGCGGGACATACGTCAAAAATTGAAACCGAAGCAGATAAAAAATTGGTCGGCCACTTCCTGGAGCAAGGTTTTACCGAAGGGCAGGCAAAGATAAAGGTTGTACTGGAAGATAAAAGAATCAGTTCTGCCTGTGTAACGATGCAGAATATTGCGGTTTTGACTTCGAATGTTGCGGCCGTGCTCGATAAAACCAAACTCACGAAAGCAGATATTGGGGTTTTCAAGGAATACGCCGAGGCGACCTGTAGCAGCTATTGCGCCGGCTGTGCGGACATCTGCGACTCGACCTTGCCGGATGCACTGCGCCCGGGGCGGATCAGCGATATTATGCGGTATTTGATGTACTACAACAGCTACGGTGATAAGGCCAGAGCAAGAAAACTGTTTGCCGAGATCCCCAGCGAAGTAAGAAGCAAACTGCTCAGCGCGAATTATGGCCCTGCAGAAGCCCGATGTCCACAGCATCTGCCAATACACAGACTGGTTGCCGAGGCAATCAGCAAGTTAGCCTGAGTGGTTGACAGATGCAGAGTAGTGCTCGATTTGCAGTGCAGCTCTTTTATTAAACTCCACATTTGTGTCCTTGCTCGGCCGTGCGCAATATAAAAACAGGACGATCCAGGTCGTAGGAGTCAGGAAAATGCCCAGCATGCTGTAGCCAGAACAAGAGCCAAAGAGCACCATCGATCCTTCAAGGTTACGCAGCGATTCATGAGACCCTCCACAAACGTGTACGTGCCCAAACCAGACGCCAGCCCGGCCGCACCGCAGCGATGATTGACAACCAGCCGGTAAAAATAGGTTCAAGAGGGGCAACGAGGCTATGACGCTGAAGGTTTTGCCGTATTGCCCAGGCGATCGGCGATCGAATGGCCGTTTTCGTGGCTGGGCGAGTATCGAAGGTTGAGCAAAGACTATAAGTCACTACCCGTCAGCAGCGAAGCTATGATGTAACTTGCCATGATTAACCTGATTATTCATCGACCGAAAGCCGGATAATTGGACTCTTCATATACCTCCCAATAGCACTGAGAGAGGTTAGGGTATTGTCGCCTATCTGAGGTCCCCCGACGCACCAATGGAATATGTGGCGTGTTAAAAGCTGCTTGGGGGCTAATGACCAGAAAATCCGCTGTGAAGAAGCTCTCCGACAATCTTTAGGATAGTTGTTGTATAAAAGACTTGACTTTCGTGTTCTTTTTGTCCATATTACAAGCATAAATTTGAAGGGCGGTTAGCTCAGTTGGCTAGAGTGCCTGCTCGACACGCAGGAGGTCACTGGTTCAAGTCCAGTACCGCCCATTTCACAAGCCTTTGTTAGCAAAACGTTTGTGAGAAATCATTCCTGTGTCATTTACCTCGGCAAATGCTGTGCTACACTTATGACTACACTTTTGGAAGCATTTTGGGGGCAAGTATTATGCCGATAAGTGGACCAGCATCAAATTGGTGATTGGCGCCTAAAAGGAGGCCAGGAAAAGCGCCCAAATGGAGGCTACCTGGGCTATAAATAATAGCGTTTACTGTGACGCCGTCAACAAGATCCTCCTGCCTCACAAGGGTGAGACGTCCTATAATATTTATCCTTGCTTTTTCTTTCCTTTATTAAGGCTCGGCTTCAAGCGGTAGCCGTCACCGACAATCTCAAGGATATGCACATGATGCTTAACCTGTCCAGTAGGGCTCCTGCTAATCGTTCATCCTCGGCGAACACCTGCGGACAATCCCTTTGCTGATCGCAGCTTGCCTTATCAGCGTTCCTGCCCAAGCCAAATAGGGCGGCAAACGCTTTATTCTGTGCGTCGGCTCAATCTTAAATCCGGCCATTTTCTCACTCACAAATCAAAAAGAGTCTCATACAATACAATCGGACAGTCTACGCCGAACGGATGAATTTGCAAAGCGATTTTGTCCGCCCCAGCCGTGTGGCACAAAAAGTTTACGTTCATTTTGGGCTTTTCGGAAATTGGGTTTGTTTGGGTTCGTTTGGGTTCGTTTTTTCCCAGTCCACCAAGTGTCATTTTTTGCATAATTCATTTTTAATACTTTATTTACGTTCATTTGACTTTTTCGGAATTTGGGTTCGTTTTGCATATTTTTCTTATAATTTCGTACGTAATAGTTCGTACATGTCCACTTTCGGGGCTGTCAGATTCATAGGCGCCAATGTTTAGAGGCGAGGGGCGAGGGATTAGGGATTGGAGAGGGAAATCAAAGATTAAAGTGGAAAATGTAAAAAGAAAGGTCATAGTTGGCCACCGAGCATTGATTGATATTCTGTTTCCTGGCCGGGGCCATCCGGATTTTGAAGCTTTCGCATGAGCTGCAGTCTTTGAAACTCGAATATCGTTTTGAACATGCTATTCTCAATTCGTCGTTCATACATCAGGAGTCGTTCGAGCACCCTTGCATTCGAGAAATCCTTTATAGCCATACGACCAAGGGCCAGATCGTGAGCCGAATCGGACGAATCGGCCTGCGGCAGGTTGTGGCCTTTGAACAACAGCGATTCTGTGAGTTTGGTTAGTGGGCTGGAGGTATTACGTGCGTTCAGGGCATCAATGGTCTGGTTTTGGATGTGGTCGATCCGTTTTAACCTCCATGAAAGAATGACAATGCGTTCGGCCAACATGGATTCCATAGGGCTGTCGGGGAGCAGATCGCTTAGTATTCGGTCTCGTTCTTTACAGAAATCGGCCTGCTTTTCTGAGCTGATTATGGTCTGATGGGCCAAAAGGCCGTGTTTTATGGAGTTTTTTGAGGCTGCGGCCTTGCCCTCGCGGGTGCGTGGGCCGGTTGATTTTTGTGCGTTACGACGGTTTGCAATGATTTTGGCTTGGGTTGACATGAGAAACATCCCCTTTATATCATATTAGTTCGTAGTTTCCTTCGACCCGTTCGGCTACGCCCCTGAGGGGCAAGCTCAGGGCAAGCTTCTTTTGCTCAGGACAGGCTCCGTGGTTGTCAGTTGTTCGCTAACGATTATTTTTGACTTGGACCTGCTGGCTCTATGTCCTTGCCACGCCCCCCACAATCAGGTAGGGGCAAGCTGTGGCTTACGACTTGCGGTTCTCCGCTATGTCTTGCGCTTAGTGGCACCTCATGTTCAGCTTCTGCCGAACACCAGTTCATTTTAACATATTTTCAAACAAAAGTCAACGAAAAAAACGACCAAGAAGAATTCACCGCAGAGGGCACATCCCTCCTACCTCGCTCCGGGGGCAAAACGCGCGGACAGGTGGGTGCGGGTGCGCGGATTTAGCTTGCAGAATGGAAGATTTGGCGGTAAGAATAGGGGAAGAGGGTACCGATTGCTTCTTGAGGTGAGCAAATATGATCAGCCGGGATGAAATAGAGTCGAAGTCGGAGGAATTTGGGATTCACACGGCCCATGTGGAGCGGGATTACGTTTTTGGCTGGTTGTTAGTCGGAATATACTCCGTTAGCACACTCAAAGATGTGCTCGTTTTGAAGGGTGGTAACTGTTTTCGAAAGGCGTATTTTCCAAACACACGATTCTCGAGTGATCTGGATTTTTCAACAGAGGCCGCCATCGATCAGAGCATGTTATTGCAGGAACTGAACAAGATATGCGAGTTCGTGCAGAGTGGCTCTGGCGTGGTGTTTGAGGAAAAGAGAAACCATGTCGAGCAGAAACGTGTGATTGATAGACGGAGGAAAGTTTACCAGGCAAAACTGTACTTTAGGGATTTCTACGGTAATCCCGAGCACATCACGATAAGTGTTCGGTTGGATGTTACAGAGTTCGATAGAATATATCTCCCAGTTCAAAGCAGGTTTCTGATCCATCGGTATTCTGATGAAAACGACTGCAAGGTGCAGATTAGATGCGTCAAATTGGAAGAGCTACTGGCCACAAAGCTTAAGTGTCTGTTGCAACGGAGGCGCTGCTACGACCTGTATGATTATGTCTACTCGATTTTTGTCAACAGGGAAATTGATGTGAAGAGGTCCGAAATCGTAACGGCATTTCTTAAGAAGACGATTTTCGAACCGAGCCCTGGAGTGGTTAGAGGGTTACTTCTGGAATTGCCGTTTGAAGTGTTCCGTGGTGTTTGGCAGAAGTATATCGTTTGTCCTATGCAGAGTATTATCAAGTACGAATTGGCGCTGAAGAATTTCAAAGAGAGCATCGAGGAATTGTTCGGAGGGTTCGGGGTGGGTTATGGTAAACTGGCTTTCTTCCCGGCAAAGCTGAGGAATGCGATCATCGATGCTGGAAGTAGAACGACTGTTCTGGAAGTCGTGTACGACGGTATTAAGAGGCAAGTGGAGGCGTATGCTTTGGTCTACAAACGACGCAAAGACGGGTACGGGCAAGAGTACTTTTATGTGTATGATAGGACGGGCGGAAGAAACAGTGGCCCCGGGATAAAGTCCTTTGTGAACAGTAAGGTGGCGTCGATTACCGCTACGAGGGAACGGTTTGAGCCTCGGTATCCAGTCGAGTTATCGAAAGCTGGGGAATTTAGCGAAAGAACTTATTTTGGCAAGCCTTTCAGCGATCGTGGTTCATCTCTTAGGAGTTCAGTTGGAGGTAGAAGAAAAACTAGACGTATTAGAAAGACGTTTCCTACTACATTTGGTCCTACTTATATATATCAATGTCTAGCTTGCGGAAAAGCATTTCGACGCAAAAAACAGTCTTCAGAATTGAATAAGCATAAGGACAAATATGGAAATCAATGTTTTGGGAGGACTAGCTACCTAAGAGAGATCAAGTATTAATGGATTCACACTTAAATCCTGTTGAATTACGTTGTTATCTCCAATCGCAAGTCTCTCGGAGAGATTTCGTATCTTGTCTGTCGTGACGCATATTTCGTTGGCATGATTGTCGGCCTCGGAAGGCTTCAAAACAACTGAACGATAGCGGTAATCAATGCCCCTAATCCTCCAAAGGCACTGCGCAGTTATCTTTTTTTGAAATATGGGGGCGAGGCGGTGATACAATCTTTGAAGTGCAGCCCTTACTTAATAACAATGAAAACGCCGGCTATCCATGCCCATGTAGAGATTTTAAGAAAGGGTGTCATATCTTTTCTTTAGATGGTTTGTTTTCAGCCATACAATACGTAAAGGTACAATTCCCACCAAACAATTCACGGCTCGTCTCTCGCATCTCGTGAAGCGTATCTGCCTTCGACGCATTGGACAAGGCTCAGGGCTTCGGCTGATTCAGGGCGGCATCCGTGAGGGTTAGGGTATGAAACGTGATATTATTTGTCAACAAGAATAATGGTTGGGCAACGCCAGGCTACGAAGCTTTCGCGGGAATGCGTACGTGTTTAGCCCGGGAATGAAACCATGCCCAAAGCCTACGGCTTTGAGGCTGCCACCCAATAAAACTGACGACCATGTGGCAGACAATTGGTGGGGCGAACCGCAGCCTAAGATCTTTAAATAGTCGTTAGTTGGTAGTCGTTGGTCGTTAGAGCTAAATATTAAGCCGTGACGCTTTTTGGCGGACTATTTGTCAGCAATTTAAATTTTGGTGGGCTGAAGGAACGATAAAAGTGTGGATTCCCGCTCCCCGCGTTCGCGAAGGGACAAGTTTCGCGGGAATGACAAATGATGGGGCGAGCCCCAGCCTACGAAGCTGCGCCAAAAATATTGATTATTTGAGAGATGAGATTCTTCGCCCGCCGAAGGCGGGCTCAGAATGAGAAGAGTGTGGATTCTTTTGCAGGAATTGCCGGACGGCAAAAAAGGCTCGACCCTAACGCCCATATTTGGTATAATATGGTCTGATAGAAAGGGACGCAGCTCAGGTTCGTTTTTGAAGGAGGAGCGAAATGGGCAACTTAGACAAAGCTTTCGGCCTTTTACTACTTCGCTTTTCTACGACAAATAAGCAGCCTCATTTTGCCGGCAGGCAGCGGGGCAGATTGACGATGGCGCTACTTGTATTGCTTGCGGTCGGCTTGCTCGGCTCATCGACAGAGGCAAAGTACGGCGGGGGCAGCGGGACGGCAGATGACCCATATTTGATTTATACAGCCGAGCAGATGAATGATGTCGGGGCCAATCAGGATGACTGGGGCAAGCACTTCAAACTGATGGCGGATATTGTCCTGGCAGCTAAGGGTAGAGATGGATGCTGGTGCCTTTAGTGATGTGGTGGAGCTGGCTTGTGAGGCGACAGGAATGCATGATGTGCCGGTGGAAAACAGGGTGAAACTGCTTAGTGATAATGGCAAGGCTTTGGTCTCGAAGGACGTTGGCGAGTATCTGGAGGCCAAGGGTATTAGTCATATCTGTGCTTGACCTTACCATCCTCAGACCACCGGCAAAATTGAACGGTATCCCCGTTCAGTAAAGGAGCGTGTCTTCTTGCATGTATGGCAATCACCTGAGCAGTTGGAGAAGGAGATAGCGAGGTTTGTCAGCTGGTACAATACCCGGCGTTATCATGAGGCGCTTGGCAATGTCACACCAGATGATGTTTATTTTGGCAGACGCGAAAAGATACTTGAAAGACCCGCTGAACTGAAAGAAAAAACTGTCCTTGAAAGAAAGTACTACAACACTACAATAACAGAAGCAGGAGCTGAAGTCGCTCTCTAATTCAAAGCTGCATTTGTCTCATTTTTGCTGACGACATACAATTCACGATGCTATATAAAGGCCTTTTATGCGCCTCTGGAGAGGACAGCGAAGGCCTTGCAAGCGATCAGAACCAAGACAGGGCAGACAAAAGTGAGCAGTGCCCGCAGCCTGTATGTAGATGAAAAGGGCAAATTTTTTTGCTCCTAAGTCTTTACCAGACCCACATTCATAAAATCATTCCATAAAAGCCCAAATTTTTTTGTCGAATTTTGTGGTTTTCGGGCAACTGCGCATAGAGACCGGTGTGTGTCTTGGCATTCTGAGGTACTCTATGGATTGCAAAGAAGCACAACTACTATCAATACCCCATATTATGGGGGATTTAGATGTTGATTCAAACCAGTACCATCAGTTGCAGACTCATTTGCTATTCTGCCCGGTTTGTGCGGATGAATACGATAACAACAGGTGGGTGGTGGAATTCATCGAAGAACACAAGGCCTTATTTGCGGAGGTGTTTGAGTCTGTAGATACGGAAAAGGCCACGCAGCATGAAGCTGGTAACAAGAGAAAATCGGATAGGATTAATAGTACACAAGCATACCTTGATGAAGACACGCGGCTTATGCTGCGCGTAGCTACTGGTGACCATTTAGCCTATGAAAGACTCTACAAGAGATATTTACGCGTTGTAATCGACTATATAGCGAGTCTCGAAGGGCATCGTGCACCGGTGGAGGACCTTACGCAAGAGGTTTTTGCCCGCCTCTGGCAGAATCGAAGACTCTTTGGGACTGACTCATCCGTAAAGACCTATATGCTTGCCATTGCTAAGAACGTCCTGCGTGAGCAACGCCGCCGCATTAGGCATCAAGTTGTGATCCATCGGTCCTTCAGGGCAGGCTGTGCATCCAACTGTTCATGCGAGCCCGGGGAAACTCTTGGTCAGCGGGAACTGGCCGAGGCGATCGAGTGGGCCAAATGCGAGTTATCCGACAAACAGGGCCAGGCTTTGGAGCTGGCGGTCAACTCAAGTATTTCGCTCGCCGAAGCTGCCAGACAGGCCGGCCTTTCAGATAGTGCCTTTCGCCAGCGACTTCACGATGCGAAGAAGCACCTGGTGAAGCTGCTGGGGAAATTCCGTCCCTCTTAACGGCTGGGTGGCCGTTACTGAGTCCAAAGCCGGTCAACCCAAAAGTGTTTGCGCTGTAAGCTTCTCAGTGCAAACAAGCCACAAAGTTCTTGAAAAAGGCCATTTTCTATCTCACGAAATCCGCCTTTCTGTCACTAAGCCTACAGAAAGACAGTGCACCGGAGAATACTGCTCATGGTTCTATACGGGTATATCACATGACCTGTGAAGAAGTACAGCTTCTGATGATCCCCATGTGGAAGGGCGATTGTAGCGTTACCGATGGCGAAAGGGAGGCCTTCGAGATTCACCTTCTTGCGTGCCAGGCCTGCGCTAAGGAATATGAACAGACCAGGCAGATCATGTCCTTGGTCCAAAATCACTGGAGCCCAATTAGTGAGGGAACACACCAGTTTTTGGAAAGGGCCGAGCATACAAGTCCGGTGCGGAATCAGATTTTGCAGTCTGAGAGGCTTGCCATGACTGCTGAGGAAGGTTGGCAAGACCTTAAGCGTCGGATTCCTGAGCTTGGCCAGCTTGAAAAACGCCGAAAACGCTTAAAATTATTCTGTAGACTTGGTGCGGTTGCGGCTTGCCTGGCTATTGGAGTATCAATTCTTCTGGCATTTTCAATCCATTCGAAGCCTGACGTTGCTCAAAGGCCCGTTCCGGAGCAGCTTGTGTTCGCTCCCAAGCCTTCTGTCAATATTGAACTGGTGTCAGAAGACGGCAACATCCTTATTCCCGCCGGCCATAAGATAACCACTGCTGGCGAACTGAAAACCCTCATCATCAACGACAAAAACCGCATAGTGATGAATGCACATACCACCCTCTCAATTGAGCTACTTAACCGACACAGCCGATTAGGCTGTATGGTGAAACTGGCTTCAGGAGAGGTATTTGCTCACGTTGAGCACGATGGCGATCCCTTCGTTGTTAGCACTGCACATGGCAAAGCCGTGATTACAGGCACCACGTTTGATGTGAAGGCGACAGATACT
>Ga0209427_10002162_pt1 | contig 23082 bp, 20 predicted proteins | sample DeeMarSWOR136_30_FD_187465 | JGI IMG/M metagenome (GOLD analysis project Ga0209427, IMG submission 187465) | Marine sediment microbial communities from White Oak River estuary, North Carolina - WOR-1-36_30 (SPAdes) (version 2) | ecosystem: Environmental > Aquatic > Marine > Intertidal zone >...
CTCGCCCAACCCCGTATCCAGTTCGGGGCAGGCTTGCTGGGCTCGCCCGGAATGACGATTTTCTCGAATGGTGACACAGTCACCCATGGGAGGGCGTTAGCGAGACGCTTTCCCCCTTTTTCATTGATCCTGTTCTCTGAATCTGGTAAGGAAAACACGAAATTTTGCGGAACGTAATCATTGACAAGCTATAAAATCGCTTACGCGATTTTACATCAAGTTAGAAATACGGAGGATCTGGGAATGAACAAAATCGGAATTATCGGTGCAGGGAACATGGGGAGCGGGATCGTTCAGAAAACGGCCCAAGAAGGCCTTTCTGTCGTTATGGTGGATTTAAAACCCGAGTTCGTGGAAAAAGGAATGAAGAGCATCCGCGCCATGCTGGAGGAAGCCGTGGAAAGAAAACTCCTCAGGCCCCAACACATAGACGATATCCTGGCCCGTATCAAGGGGACCACGGACTTGGCCGACGTCAAGGACTGCGATCTTATCATAGAGGCCGTCTTTGAAGACATGGACGTCAAGAAGGACCTCTTTGCCCGGCTTGATGAGCTCTGTGAATCTAAAGCGATTCTGGCCACAAACACCTCCTCTTTTTCAGTTGAAGAAATGGCCCAGGTGACAGGTCGAGCCGACCGCTTTGTGGGCCTTCATTTCTTCTACCACCCGGCCAAGAACCGATTACTGGAGATCATCCCAGGATCTCTCACCTCGCCTGAAACCCTTGCTGCCTGCAGGCAGTTTGCTCAGATGACCGGCAAAACCGACATCCTGGTGAAAGATGCCCCTGGTTTTGCCGTCAACCGCTTCTTCGTGCCGTGGCTCACCTGGTCCATTCGTATCTTAGAGCAAGGGTGGACCAACATCCCCACCATCGATCAGGCCGCCATGGATGCGTTTGGCGTGGGCATGGGGCCCTTCAAGTTGATGAATGTGACAGGGATTCCCATCGCCTACCACTCCGCCATCACCCTTCGTAACAAATTAGGTTCCTTCTACGACCCACCTGCTATGCTCAAAAGTCACTTTGAGTCCGGCAAATTATGGCCCCTGGATGGCGATGTGGACAAGGCCGCCATGGAGAAGGTCTCAGACAGGCTGCTCGCCGTGATCTTTTACGTGGCCGTGTCGCTCCTGGAAGAAGGTGTTGCTGATATGACAGACGTTGATGTGGGTGCCAAGGTGGGGCTTCGTTGGCGGAGAGGGCCCTTTGAACTCATGAATCGCTTGGGGCTCAAGAAGGTCTGTGGCCTGGTCGAAGACCTGTTAAAGGACTGGCCTGATCTCAAGGTCCCTGATCGGCTGCGCGAACAGGGGCGTAAGGACGAGCCGTGGGACATCCGATACGTGAAATATACCCGTGATGGGAATCTGGGCCGAGTGACGCTTACCCGGCCCGATGCCCTCAACGCCCTCAATAAGACCGTTGTGAGGCAGTTGGATGAGGCCTTTGCTGAGGCGGAATCAGATTCGAAAACCGAAGCCATCATTATTGATGGCGCTGGAAAGGCCTTTGTGGCTGGGGCTGACATTGGATTCTTCATCAAGTGCATCACCCAAAACCGTCTGGCTGACAACTACGCGTTCACTCAATACGGGCAGGATGTGCTAAACCGGATTGATGAGAGCAAAAAACGGGTGGTCGCCAAGATGGCAGGCCTCGCCCTCGGTGGTGGACTGGAACTGGCCCTTTCCACGGATGTGATTGTGGCCACACCCAAGGCTGTAATGGGATTTCCTGAGACAGGAATAGGCATCTATCCTGGACTCGGTGGAACCCAGCGAACGAGCCATATCCTCGGTAAGGAACTGGCCAAGTACTTTATCTTCACGGGTCGTCTGCTCTCTGCGGAGGAGGCCCTCTCCATTGGACTTGTGGACTATGTCTTCGCCCCTGGCGAGATCGATGAAAAGATACGATCACTTTTGGCCCAAGGGAAACTGGTGCCCCGAAAAGGGAAGGACCTGAAGGATTTCCCCGAGGAATGGCAGAAGATCAAAGCGCTTTTTTGCGATGAGAACATCGAGGGGTGGTTAGACGGTAAATACCTGGAAAGTGACGATCCCATAGCCGCCAAGGCGGCCAAAATGATAGCCAAAAAGGCACCCATCGCGCTCCGTCTGGCTAACCAGATAATTGATAAGGGTTATGAACTTCCCCTAAAGGAGGGGGTTAAGGAGGAGTTGGCCCACCTGGAAGAAATTTTTTCGACTCACGACGCCCTTACGGGGTTAAAGAGCGTGGGCAAGGAAAGGCCCACCTTTGAAGGGAAATAGGTCCCTTCAGGCACCTTAGCCCCGCCTGCCACAGCCATTAGGGTTTTACGCCCTTGTTTCCTTGCATTTCAATATAAATGGGGGGCTTTAGCACCCAATACAATGAGGCATTGGCGGGCAGGTCACTTTAGGCACTTCTTAATCTGTTCCCGACTCACCATTCCCTCCCTCACTATAAAAGGCGGATCCATAGTCACGTCCAGAACGGTGGATCCCGTGCCTCCCGCAGTCTGTCCCCCATCCAGGATGAGGTCCACGTTTTCACCCAGGTGTTGAAGAACCTCTTTTGCGGTGGAACAGGCCGGCTGACCAGAAATATTGGCACTCGTCCCCGTAATGGGCCCATCCACGGCCTGGGCCAGTGCCGTGGGTACGGGATGGCTGGAGAGCCGCACACCTATTTTCCCCTTACCTGCCGTCAGTTCCGGGGGGAGGTTGGGTTTCGCTTCGAATAGGAGGGTAAGGCCGCCAGGCCAGAATTCGTTGACCAGCCGAAGGGCGATTTCGGATACGTGGAGCACACATTGATCTAAATGCTCCAAGGATGGAATTAAGATCAAAATAGGCTGATCGCCCCTCCTTTTTTTCACATCAAAGAGGCGCTTTATCGCCTTGACATCTGTGGGATTGACGGCCAGGCCATAAAAGGACTCCGTTGGAATTGCAACCAGGCCACCAGACTTGATCACATCCGCAGCCTTCTTGAGCCCAATTTGCAGCTTTTCTTCGGTATCAACCTTGAGTATGTTTGAAAGCATAGCAAGTTGATAGTGACGACACACAAGCGATGAGACATGTATATCTTTTGCCTTCTCACTCCTGACTACTTACTACTCTCTGTTTTCCCACTTCTCTGCTTTCTTGATCGCCTCTTGTGTAAGCCCTTCACGATAGGTCTTTAACTTCTCGGCAACGGGAGCATATTTCAGGGCCAATATCTGCGCTGCCAAAACAGCGGCGTTTTTTGCCCCTCCTTTGCCCAAGGCGACCGTAGCGACGGGTATGCCGGGAGGCATTTGCACAGTGGACAAAAGGGCATCCATACCTTGAAGGGGTGAGGAATCTATGGGGATACCTATCACGGGTAGGTTTGTATGTGCAGCGATAAACCCAGCCAAGTGGGCGGCCCAGCCTGCCCCTGCGATGATTACCTCAAGACCGCGCTCAGCAGCAGATTCAGCATACTGCCTTGCACGCTCCGGTGTTCTATGTGCAGAAATTACGCGCACCTCATGGGGAACCATGAGTTCCTTCAATACCTCCATACAGCCTTGCATGACGTCACCATCCGATGTGCTGCCCATAACGACGCCAACGAGCGGATTTTCATTTGACATAGGACTCTCCTTTGATAGCTCCTTAACCCTTGCCCCTCCTTACCTTGCCATGCCCATCATGGGATACACAACCATCCCTGAAAGCCAAGCAATGTCCTCAGCTGATAACATCTTAAGGATGTTACGATCAAAAAGAATATTTCCTTCAGGCGGAAATTCCTCGTCTCCTTTCCATATGATCAAGGCCACCGGCACCAAAGGAAGGGCTTTGACCAGGACTGAAACGTCGCCTTGATCAGAGGCTTCTGCCCCGAACGCCTCCCCGGCTAGCTTTACAAGAAGTTCGGGGCGGTGTCCAAACGCTTGAACCATTGGATTCTTTGCCCTCCTGTGGAAGGCATCTAGATAAAATTTCCCATCAGGCACCTCCTGAAAAGAGATCCATTCCCCTGTGATCTCTGCCCCACCTGAGGACCATGCTCCGTGAAGATAATGGAGGAGCAGGATCTGCTGCTGAATGGGCAGTTCCTTGTCCGAGCCTTTTTGGGCAAAGGCCAGTTCAGGCCAAGAAAGGATGATCTCTCTGTTTAAGAAATTCAGAGAAAAGGAGATATCCCCCTGCTTATCCCTTTCGATTACGGCACCAGAACAACTTGCCAGAAGATCAGGGTTCTTATCTGCCAGATCCTTTCTCCCCAGTTCCAGCGCCTGCTTATAATCATCAATCCTTGGCATAATTTCTCCAGAAGTTGGTCATTGGTCATTCGTCATTGTTTATTCGTCACTGGTCATTAGTCATTTGTTTTCCATGAGCGAATGGGACTTTGAGAAGCGAAGAAATCTCCTATTCGCTTTTTCTAAGGTTTGAGGGTTTTGTTATAATGAATTTTCAAGGTAAAATTCAAGCTATAAAATTGATAAATGCCTCAATGAAAGCGGGACGCCCTTAAAATTCTAAATTGACAAGATTTTCGGCAACTGATAAATGCGAAAACATGCCAAGATTAGCTCGACTAGATGCACCAGGTGTTCTCCATCACATTATCATCAGGGGAATAGAGCGTCGAAAAATATTCAGGAATAATAGCGACCGTGAAGATTTTCTAGATCGACTCTCAAGCTTGCTTCCAGAGACAGAGACGCTTTGCTATGCTTGGGCGTTTCTGCCAAATCATGCACATTTTCTTTTTAGAACCGGTCCGATTCCTCTCGCCACGTTGATGAGGAGGTTGCTTACGGGGTACGTCGTCAGTTTCAATAGGAGGCATAGACGACAAGGCCAGCTCTTCCAGAACCGATACAAGTCAATTGTATGTCAAGAAGAGGTTTATCTGAGAGAACTCGTGAGGTATATTCACTTAAACCCTATCCGAGCAAGAATTGTTCGCACCCTTCCTGAATTGAACAGGTATACTTATAGCGGGCATAGTGTGTTAATGGGTAAGAAAAATCGTCCCTGGCAGGATGTAAATTATGTTCTCAGCTATTTCGGCAAGACGCCTGGACGAGCAAAAAAAGCATATTCCTCTTATGTAGAGGATGGTCTTGAGCAAGGGCGACGAAAAGAGTTCACCGGGGGAGGGTTGATAAGGAGCCTTGGAGGATGGGCAGAGGTAAGTAAGTATGGCTTAAAAGCCCAAGGTCACATTAAAAGTGATGAGAGGATATTAGGTGAATCGGATTTTGTTGACTATATCCTTTCCCAGGCCAGTGAAAAATTCGAGCGCAATTATGAGTTAAAACGGTTGGGTTATGATCTAGATCGAATAGCATCGAGAGTGGCTGAGATTTACAAGATAGAGGAAAGTGACATCTTTTTAAAGGGCAAAAAGCAGAAAAGGGTTAAAGCCAGGAGCCTTTTTTGTTATTGGGGGGTTCGAGAATTAGACATTTCTCTTACCGAATTAGCTAGGCGTTTAGGCATGACTGTTGCCGGGGTTGGATATTCGGTGGAGAGGGGCGAAAGCATCGCCCGCGAGAATCATTATCGATTAATCGAATGAGTTTCTGAGAATTTTAAGGGCGTCCCCCCTTTTGAGATAAGACCATGAAAAAAGAAGAAGATCTTTTTAACCCAGCTTTCAAGGATCTCGACCGAAAGCTCAAGCGTTCTCAGAAGGCAAAAAAGGAATCTGAGTCTGAACAACCCCCTGTAGATGAGGCAAAACCAGACGATGAAAAATCTTTCCAGGAAGCCATGTCAGATGTGATCCCCTTGTCTGATAACAAAAGAAAAATAGTGCCAACCCCAGGAAGCCATATCAGGCCTGCTCACCCTGCGCCGGACGACGAACAGGAAGCCCTGAGCCACCTTTCTGGCTTGGTTAAGGGATCTATCGAACTGGACATAACCTTAACCGATGAGTACATGGAAGGATCTGTGAGGGGTTTCAGTCGAAAGCTGATGAAGAAATTAAGAAACGGCGAGTTTCCGGTCCAGGACTACATTGATCTCCACGGACTCACTCAACAGGGGGCAGAGGCCAGCGTCAGGGATTTTCTCCTTCAAAGCCACAAACTCGGGGTGAGATGCGTACTCATTGTTCATGGTCGGGGATTAAATTCTCCGGATAGTTTTCCTGTTTTAAAGGAGAGATTACCCCTCTGGCTGAACCGAGGGCCTGTAAAGAAGATCGTGCTCGCCTTTGCCACCGCGAGACCTTATGATGGAGGTGCAGGCGCAGTCTATGTTTTACTGAGAAAACGTTAACGTACGTCGCAGAAATTCTACAGCTTATCCAACCTCGATGCTTTCTTGTATAAATGCTTTTGTCAACCCCAAACTGGAATCCTGGAATGATGGATTGGTGGAATGGTGGGGACAGAAGCGGAGAACATCTTGCTTTTATACATCAAAAATTCCTCTAAACCCATTGTTCCAATCCTCCAATTGTGAGCGAAGCGAACAAATTCTCTATTTCTGTTGTTCCTTCCTTTGTTCCTGTTTTATCTTCTCTATGTTCTCCAATATGGTCTCGGCCTTGTTGATGAGATACTCCACCCTCTTGTAATTGGGATCTCGATTCCTTACCAGTTCCCACTCTTGAATGGCCTCCTTCAACTGCTGCTTCCCAAAGTACTGCATGCCTCTTTTGTAATGCAGCTCTTTGTAAAGGTCCTCACTCTTTATTGCATAAGCGACACACTCCTGGCAATCGCTCTTGTATTTGAGAGAGGCCTCGAATTCACGCTTGGCCTGCAGGTAATCTCTGTTGTCAAAAAGGATCCGGGCGTTTTGGAAATGGGATTTGTGGGCATATTCTAGGGTTGTCTTGTCATCCGGCTCTATATTCAGGGCCAAATTCAATGCAATAAGCGCCTCCTGGTATTGCTTCTTATGGTACAGGTCTATCCCGTGATCGCGATAAATGACAATCTGCTCATCAGGCTCTTGCTCCTCCTGAGGCCCTTTGACACCACTTTCACCCTCGCTGAAAGCCTCCCAATCCCAGGGTCCTGAATAATCAACCCCCGTTTCTTCTGTCTCTACACTTTTCCTGCCAACAAGAAATTCTATACCTTCAATCTCAGGAACCTTGATCTTTTGCCCCTCATGGACGCGGGTGGCGTCCGTGAGATTGTTGTATTTGGCGATAATGGGGAACTTTTGATGATCCCCATAGTACATCCCGGCCACCTTTGATAAACTTTCCCCAGGTTTAATCGTGTGCACAACGTATCTCTTAATTTTAATTCGCTTTCTGGAAGTGAGCATGTTGACCACTTCCGGGTAATCAGGCCGAAGCCTTAATGCCATCAGGAATTCCTGCCTGGCACGACCGTATTTCCCTTCTTTGTGGTACTTAAGACCTGCCCTATAGTGGCTTTTTGCTGCCCTGTCTATTTGACGTTTCACACGGCTATGGCCTTCTATGGCCTCTTGACTCGAAGGGTCAACCGTCAGGGCAAGCTTATACTGTTTGCGGGCAGCAACCATGTCTCTCTTTTGTTCAAACGCCCTTCCCTTGCGGAGAGAATCTTTCAAAAATCGCTCCTTTGGAGGTTCAAAAACTCCCATGGAATACTTTTCTCCAAGGGATGCACAACCCGTCAGGGATGTCATCAAGACGACCATATAGATTATATGCTGGCCCTTCCTGATCATGTCTTTACTTCAGCGAGAACTCATAAAAGGTTTTTAGCCTTTTGGCAAAGGTCTCCATCTCTCTCTTCAAGATCTGATCCCTTTTCAATCTGAGGGGATCTGCAAAAAAGGGATTGCCTCCTCTTCTCACAGAAAAGCCGAGCCTATAACCCACCTGTTCGGAAATGGACAATACCCTCTCATTGTAGCGGCCGTATGGAAAGGCCAGATAGATCGTATCCTGCTTCAGCTTTTCATCAAGTAAGCGCTTGGAAACAATGAGCTCGCTTTTCACTCTCGCCATATATGCAGAATGACTCTCCCCCTCTCTCTGCTTTGTGAGGTCAGAATGGGATTTGGTGTGCGAGCCTATTTCAAAGCCAGCCGCCTTCATCTCCCTGAGTTGTGCCCAAGTGATGGCACCTTTGGAAACGCCCACGAAATCGGTATAAATGAAGAGTGTCGCCTTGTAGCCATACTTTTTTAGCATGGGATAGGCGATCTCATAGGCAGACCTGTTACCGTCATCAATAGCAATGACCACGGATTTCTTGGGTATGGCATGACGATACTGCACAAAATCACGAAGCTTGCCCAGACTTATCACCCTATAACCATTCTGTTTCAGATATTTCATCTGCTTGTCAAAGACAGCTATAGGCATGCAATAGGGAGATTTACAACCTTTCCCAAAATGATGGTATGTGAGAACAGGTACTGTTTGATATCCCCTCGCTGTTAGTCCCCCTTTATTTTCTTCTTTCAGGGGAATGACAACCGTATTGCCCCTTCTGAAGGAGACACCCTCATTGGCGTCTTCTATGATCCAAAATTTCCTCGCATCCCCTAGAAAACTTTTTGCCAGGCTCTTAGGGGTCTCCCCGCCCGCCATGACATAGACGACATAATCGTCTGACCGAAACACTTCTCCTTTTGGAGGTTTTTCGGAAACCACAGGTGAAGGGGTGCCGAAGGTGGGCCATGCTGTAACGCATGCGCTCAAAACAAACAACCCTCCACCTATCCATAGAAGAAAGATGGATCGCCATCCTTCTTGGTTTTTTCTGTTCCTAGATAAGCCCATACTGATCCCCTTCTAGGCTCAACACCTTAAAGGTCTTTATCCCTCCTCTTCTACCCTTGACAGAGACCTGCCCCTTCTCTTCCACCCTTATCCTGTTTCCAGCTATGGACTCGAAGGTCTGTTTGCTAATCAAGATTTCTCCACCTTTGGCAATGGATGTCAGCCGCGAAGCCACATTCACGTTGTCCCCGATAACCGTGTATTCCATCCTTTTTTCTGGGCCCAGACTTCCTCCCACCATCTCCCCAGAATTAATCCCTATGCCGACTTGAAAAGCAATCCCCTCCTGTTTCCTTTCCCAATTCAGCCTGGTGATCTCCTCTTGTATATCCAGAGCCGCTCTGACGGCGGCCTCAGCATGCCGCGGGTTGGGGACTGGGGCTCCAAAGACGACCATCGCCTCATCCCCTACGAATTTGTTCGAGTGTCCACCGTGCTTAAGGATCGTGTATGTAACCCGGGTAAAATATTCGTTTAGAAGCTCGGTTACCCTTTCCGGTTCTATATCCTCAGATAAGCTTGTAAATCCTCGGATATCCACGAAGAGGATTGTGGCATCCACCTTGGAGGCCTTGATACGTGGATTGTCCGGGTCCTTAACGATCATCTCTACCACTTCTGGAGTTACATATCGCCCAAATATATCCTTAATCTTCTCCTTAAGCTCCAGGTCCTCAGCCATTCTGTTAAAAGAGTAAGCGAGATCTCCAAATTCATCATTGCGATCAATCCTTACCCTGTACTTGAAATCGCCCATACCTAGCGCCCGGGTTGTCTCACCCAATCTTCTGATGGGGTTCGAAAAATACATACTAAGTCCGAGACTGAAAAGAATCCCGAGCAACGTAATAATGGTTGTAAGAACTAGAATGAAAATCTTTGCATCGCGAATACTCTGAAAGACCTTTTTTTGGGAGATGCCGATGTGAACTTCGCCTATCTTGAGTTTTTGGTACGTGATCGGCGACTCAATAAAGAGGAGATCCTCTCCATCATGCGTGATGGTGCTTATGCTTATGTCGCTCTCCTTTTGTATGAGGAGTTTATTTCTTGGCGGTGAATAGGTCTTATTCACTTCATCGATGCGACTATGCGCCTTGATAATATTCTTCTTATCGACAATCAGTGCATACACGACCTGCTCGTTTTCAGCGATGTCATTGACCAACTGAAACAGGGCCATGTCCTCTTCTCCTAAGAGCTTGTCTGGGGCGTTCTTGGTGGCAATTCGAACCATACTCTTCCCTAAGTCTATTAATTGACTCGTGAATTGCTCCTTTTGTTTTTTCAGCATGGAGAAACTGATGGCAGAAATGACAAAGAGAATGAGCAGTGTGGATAGGGTGGCAAGCTTTATGAAGATGGGGATTCTCGGTTTAGTCCTTCGGCGCTCTCCCTTTCTTCGGTCGAGACCACTTCTTCTTTCCTTACCGCTTCGGCGATCAGGGAAATCTATGGGAATTTGCCTTTTTCGTCGATCCTCCCCACTTCGCCGGTCTACTCCAGCTCGGCGGTCTGTACCGCTCCGTCTTTCAGGATAGCTTACCGAAGAGGCCCAGTCCATTCTACGGTCCTCTCCGCTTCGCCGCTCCTTGCCGGTGCGTCTCTCGCTCCCACTTCGCCTATCGGGATCGCGGTTCCACTCTTCAGGCGAAGACCGTCCCACTAGATCTGTTAATGGTTTTTGAGTAGAGCTTTTGTTCTTACCCTGATCCGCAGACATCCCCTCTTGGCCCCTCTAGAACGTACCCAAACCCGTTATAAATTTTAGAATGATTAATATTTGTTGACTTAGGAGGACTTAAGTAAGTTTACCTCTATATATTTTAATTTATTGAAACTAAATTGTCAATGAGACGCTCAGACCCCGGACTTTGGCCTAATCGAGTCGTTTCTTAAAACGGCTCACCGCTCCCGTAAAAACGACTAAACCCAGAAGCATGAGTGCCAAGAATTGGGGCCACAGCACCTCCAAGCCCACCCCCTTCAGAAAGACACCCCTGATGATCACCAGGAAGTACCTGAGAGGGTTCAAATAGCTCAACCATTGAACCATCAGGGGCATATTGGCGATGGGGAAGACAAACCCACTGAGCATGAAAAAAGGAAGGATGAAGAAAAAGGTGGTCATCATGGCTTGTTGTTGCGTGGCAGAGATGGTGGATATGAAAAGCCCGATACCTAAGGTGCTCAGGAGAAAAAAACAGGTTCCCACAAATAGAAGGGCCACGTTTCCATTCAAGGGGATGGAAAACCAGAATATGGCAAAGACAGTGACCATCACCATTTGAGCCACTGCAATGATGCTATAGGGGATGGTTTTGCCAATGATCAGCTCTATAGGTCTCAGGGGAGTGACGATTAATTGTTCAATGTTCCCTGCCTCTTTTTCCCTGATGATGGCCATAGATGTGAAGAGAAGGGAGATAATCATGACCAAAACAGCTACAATGCCGGGCACATAGAAGTTTCTACTGTCGAGATTGGGATTATACCATGTCCTTACACGGGCATCGATTTTGCCGTATTCAAGCCTTTGGTGATAAAGCTCCCTGATCAAGTCCTCGTTGAGTCGATTCAGAACGATAGAGGTATAGGCGATTCTGATGGAGGCCATATTACTCATACTTCCATCGGCCAGGATTTGTATGGGTGAAGTATCCTTTTTTCTTATCCGCTTGCTGAAATCGGGGCCTATTTTCACCGCCAGGTCTACCTTTCGGCTTAAGAGCATCTCTTCCAGATCTTCTTCGTTATGGAGGTAGTGGGTGACGCGGAAAGTCTTGTTCGCATTGAACGCATCAATGAGTATCCGGCTCTCTTTTGTTCGGGACTGATCCAAGATGGCCGTGCGGATGTCCCTGACGTCTGTAGTCACCACGTAGCCAAAGATGAGCAATTGTACTAAGGGTGCCAGGACCATCAGCGGCCTATTCTTCCTGTCTCTAAGGAGCTGTATGAATTCCTTGCGGATCAGTTCTCGAACCCTGAGCCAACTCATCTCACATGCCCTCCCTTTTTAGTGAGGCAAAATTCATGACCGCCAAGAGCAAAAACATAAATGTCAAAACGAGGTAGCTCGGCCATAGGCTAGATAGGCCCAGATTTCTCAGGTACAGCCCATTCAAGATATCGATGTAGTAGGTTGCCGGGACCAAGTAAGTGAAAAGCTGGAGAAGTCTGGGCATGTTTTCCACAGGAAAAACAAAATCGGAAAGGAGCAGAGAAGGCATGTAGGTAATCAAAATGGCCATTTGATTGGCCACCAATTGCGATTTCGTGCCCACGGATATGAGAAGTCCCAGACTCAGCGCGACGGCCAGATAGATGGTGGAAGCAAGGATCATCAGCCAGAAGCTCGACTTCATGACAACCCCAAAAAGGACCTGTCCCATGAAAATAGCCACAAGCACATCGGTCAACGCGATGAAGAAGTAAGGGATAGCCTTCCCCATTAAGAACTCCCCCGCCTTTACGGGAAGGGACCGTATGGTCTCCATGGTCCCATTTTCATATTCACGGGCAATGACCAGGGAAGTCAGCAGGGCACCCACGATCATGATGATGATGGCAATGATCCCTGGGACAATGAAGTTACTGCTTTCCAGGTCCTCGTTAAACCAGACCCTTATTCTGCCCTCAATCGGTGCTTTTATCTCCTTCATCCCCTTGCGGTTGAGGAAATCAAAGAGACTATGGCGGTTGTAATCTTCAACAAAGGCTGTCATGAAACCCCTCGCCTGACTGGCAAAATTTGGGTCACTGCCATCCAAGAGCACCTGCAAATGGGTTTCACGGTCTGCTTTAAGATCCCCGCTCCAGCCCGGCTGGATAATCACGGCCATGGTCGCCCAGCCATGGTCGAGATATTTTGTTGCCGTGCGGGTATCGGGAAGGTGGTGAATCACATCAAAATAGAAAGAGGCCGTCAGTTTCCTGCTGAAGTCCCTGCTCAGCTCTGTTTTGTCGTGGTCCACAACCACCGTTCTGATATCGTCCACATCCAAATTGAGGGCATAACCGAACATAAGAATGAGGAGCAAAGGAATGATAAAGGCCAGGTACAGGCTCCTGAAGTCCCGGATCAAGTGGTAGAATTCCTTACGAGCAATGGCTCTGATACGTAATAAGCTCAATGGTCCCCTCGAGACATCAATTGGATGAAAACTTCATTCAGATCCGCCTCAGGACGCTCAGGAAATACCTCTTTGGTTATCCCAGATGGGCTGCCAGAGGCCACTATCTTTCCCTCGTTGATCATAACAACCCGGTGGCAGTTGCGCGCCTCGTCCATGTAATGCGTTGTTACAAAGACCGTCACGCCTCTCTGGGTCAAGAGACCGATGAATTCCCAGAAGTGCCTCCGGGTAATGGGATCCACCCCCGAGGTGGGTTCATCTAGAAAGAGGATTTCAGGTTGATGAAGCAGGGCGCAGCCCAGGGCTAGACGTTGGCGCCAACCTGGAGGCAATTCTCTGGTAAGCCGATCTTTCACATCCTGAAGCCGTGTCATCTCAAGGACCCATTCCATTCTCTCTTCCCATTGGTGAGATGGCACATTGTAAATGCCCAAATAGAAGCGCACATTTTCAAAGGGGGTCATATCTCCATAGAGGGAGAATTTTTGAGACATATATCCTATGGACTGCTTGATTTTCTCAGCTTCTTTGAAAATGCTATGACCTGCAACCTGGCCGTCACCCGAAGTAGGCGTGATGATGCCGCACAGCATGCGGATGGTGGTGGATTTACCGGCCCCGTTTGGGCCCAGAAAACCAAAAATCTCCCCCCTTTTTACAGAGAAAGAGATCCTGTCAACGGCCACAAACTGCCCGAATCGCTTCTCCAGGTCTTTCACATGGACGGCATTAGAGTCTGAAACGTTCATGGAAAAGACCCTCATCTACTTGTTTAATTCGATTGATTAACGCCTCTTCCAGGTTGGGGAAATGGGATTGGATCTCCGCCGGGCTACCCATATCAAGGACCCCAGATCTATGCATAAGGGCTAAGTGGTCGCATTTCTCTCCCTCATCCAAATAGGCCGTCGCGATCAGGATGGTCATCCCTTCCTGGCGCATATCCATAAGGATGCCCCAGAAGTCTTGCCTCGACACGGGATCCACACCGTTGGTCGGCTCATCCAGGATGAGGACCTTGGGTTGATGGACCAAGACACAGGCCAAACCCAGCTTCTGCTTCATACCGCCGGACAGGTCACCAGCCGGTCTGTCAATAAAAGGAAGAAGGTTGGAAAAGCCGAGGTACCGATCTCTGCGCTCTTTTCTATCAGGTCCAAAAATGCCAAAAATATCCATGAAGAATTCCATGTTCTCACCCACGGTGAGATCCTGGTAAAGGCCAAAACGCTGTGGCATATAACCTATAAGGGGTTTTACCCTTGCCCTTTGAGTGACCACGTCAATGCCGTCAATAAGAATTCTCCCTGCCGATGGTCTGATCATGGTTGCCACCATGCGAAGCAGGGTGGACTTTCCCGCACCATCGGAGCCCACGAAACCGAATATGCGACCTTTTTCAACGTGAAGGCTCACATCAGTGACGGCCTCGAGCGTGCCAAACCGCTTGGAGATATTCTCAACTTGGACAAGCATTTTTTTCTGCTGGTGGGAAATTTGCTGTCTTAGACACGGGTTTAACGGAGCCAGGCATCAGCGGGCATGCCTGATTTCAGTTCCAAGTTTGGATTGGGAACGGAAACCTTCACCAGATAGACGAGCTTGACACGTTCCTTGTGGGTCTGGATGATCTTTGGTGTGAATTCCCCTTCGGGAGAGATAAACGCCACCCTTCCCCAATAGGCCTTATCAGGAAACGTGTCCACCTTCACCTCCACTTTTTGGCCTGGCTTCACTTTTCCTATTTCCGTTTCATCAACAAATATTTTCAGGTCAACAGAAGACAGATCTGAGAGTGACAGAATCTCACGCCCTGGGACAACCACCTCGCCCGGTTCCACATTCCGACTCGTTATGATCCCATGAAAAGGGGCCTTCAGTTGTGTGTATCTCAATTGTGTCTCAGCCAGTTGAAGCGCAGCCCTTGCCGCCTGGACGTGGGCCCTGGCCACTTCCACGTCCCCCTTGGCTGCATCGATCTTTTTGAGATTGCTCCTGGCCTGATTCAGGACGGCTTCTCCCTCGGCCAGTCTTGCCCTTGCTGTCTGAATGGTTTCCTTTCGAAAACCCTCCTTTATAAGGTCGTACTTTTCCTTGGCGCGTTCATATTCTTTGGTTGTGGTCTCATACCTGAGCTCAGCCGCATCGCGTACTGCTTCGGAAATAATCTTTTCACGAAAGAGTCTTTCATGCCTCTTCTTATCTCTTTCTGCATCCTCCATGGTCACCTTGGCGGAAAGATAGGCGAGTCGCGCCTGCTCGATATCCTGTGCACGATGGCCCGCCTCCAGTTCATGCAGTTGTGCCCTGAGGGCCTCAACGCTTGCTTCAGCCCTTGTCACTTCGGCTGGCAGGGTCCTCTGTGAGATCTCCAAAACCAACTCCAGTCGCCCCAAGTTCTTGATGGCTGCCTCAAGGTTTGCCTTTGCCTGCTCGTGGCGGGCTTCAAACTCCGACCGATCCAGTTCAGCGAGGAGCTGATCTTTTTCCACGGCCTGGCCTTCGTCCACAGGGACTTTAACAACGCGACCGCTCACCTGAAAGGCGAGTTCAGACGTTCTCGCCTCGATGGTCCCCGAATAGTAGAGCTCCCTGAGTTGGACATTTCTCTGTCCAATATAGACCAGCATCCCCACTCCCAAGAGAATAACAACAAAGATGACCATGATGATGCGTTTCTTCACTTTAATCTCCGTTTTTTTGCTTCTTGACCGCTCGCAATAGAAAGTTTTCGATTTTCTCCGCGACACCGTTAGAAATGAGGGTATCTAATTTCTTGAGCATCTCCGGTGCCTGGCTCAGTTTAGATCTTATAGCCTCTAGGTTTTTATGGAAGATCAGGGGCCCTATGACCATCGGGTGTAATATGAACGGGTTTACATCTACAAAGACGCCTTTACGGGAGCCTTCTTCTAGGATTTCCGTCAGCATGCCGAAGATACGTACAAAGTCCTCAGTCACCACATCCGGAAAATGGTGTCCACCCAAAGCGAACTCCCTCAGCATGATTTGAGGGATATGGGGATGTTGGTCCAGGGTAAATGCAATGTTGTGGATGTAAGTTTTGAGCTTTTCCTCTGGGCTCTGAGATTGTCCTATATTACTGGCAATTCGTTTGCCCATGTCGGCGAAGACATCATGGATCACGCGTGTGTAAAGGGCCTTTTTGTCACCGATGTGGTAATAGATGGTGGCCTTGTTGACCCCGGAACGCCTAGCGATCTCATCCACTCGCGCACCCGCAAAACCAACCTCTGCAAAAATTTCGGTGGCGGCCCCGAGAATTCGCCGGATCGACTCGCTTTTCTTCTCTTTTATGGCCTTGGTTCCCATCTTTTGCTCCTATGCAGATACGATGGCATAAATTCAACCAATTTGTCAAACTAACCAGTTAGTAAAAATCTACAGCTAAAGTAACAAGCCCTGTCAGTTTGTCAAGATCTTTTTGGTCAAGACCGGACGGATTTCAAAAGTGTAAAAGCAATTGAAATAAATGCTATATTTGGATGGTATGTGCCCTCTGAAAAAGGAAAATATAGACAAAATCGGTGGCCCCCTGTTATTTAACGAAAGAGTGGGATCCCCCTCAACTCACGCAAGCGTCTCACAGATGCCCCAGACCCAGAAATATTCGTTCGCAAATGGAACCGAGGAGGATTTGTGCCCCTTATGGCTGAAAAGGTTTTGCTTTCCTGGAGTGGAGGGAAAGATAGCGCCCTCGCCCTTTATGAGATCAAGGAGAGACAAGATATGGAGATCGTCTCTTTGATCACGACCATAACAGAGGACTACGACAGGGTAAGTATGCACGGCGTGCGACGGGTACTATTGGAAAATCAGGCGGAATTCCTGGGCATTCCCCTTTACAATATATTCATCTCTAAGGATGCCTCCGATGAAGCCTATGGCCACAAAATGCAAGAGATGCTAACTCGCTTTTCCAGATTGGGTGTGACGGCGGTGGTCTTTGGAGATATTTTCTTGGAAGACCTCAGAAGATTTCGGGAAAAGCAATTGTCAAAGGTGGGTATGAAGGGGATCTTCCCCCTGTGGAGAAAGGATACAACCGAGCTGGCCAACACGTTCATAAACTTAGGTTTCAGGGCCATTATCACATCCGCAGACTCGAAGGTGCTCAACAGGGAGTTCGTGGGTAGAGAAATAGACAAAAAATTCCTGGCCCAGATTCCTCCGGCCGTTGATCCTTGCGGGGAGAATGGAGAATTTCATTCGTTTGTATTTTCAGGGCCCACTTTTGAAAAAAGGGTATGCTTTCGCGTGGGTGAAGTCGTATTCAGAGAGAACCGCTTTTACTATTGTGACTTGGTGCCCGTTTTTCCGGCCCAGTCACTCCTGCCCACGGAGCATGGAAAGTCCGGAGAATGTTGACTCCAAACTTAGGAAGGAATATGCTTTAACCCAATGGGCCCATTGGGTTTGATGATTTTACACCATAATGAGATCCGCTAGCCTATGAAACTGGGAATTATAGGACTTCCCCAGTCGGGAAAATCCACCATCTTCGCCGCCCTGACAGGCGCAAGGGGTGAGGACAAGGCCTTGAAGAAATCCCGCAAGGACCAAAGTATTGGGGTGGTCCGAGTGGCGGATGAAAGGGTGGATTTCCTGAGTAAAATCTTCAAGCCCAAAAAGACCACCTATGCCAGCGTGGAATATCTCCTCCCTTCTGAGATCGCCACAGGTGCAGCGGCCAAGTCGGAGAACGTGATATGGAGCCAGGTTCGGGCTTGCGACTCCCTGATCCACGTGGTCCGGAATTTTCAAAGTGGCGGCGGATTGCCACCCTCACCAGAGGAAGACTTCTGGCGTCTTGAAGAGGAGATGATCCTTTACGATTTGATGGTTGCGGAAAAGAGGATTGAACGCGTTGAGTTGGACGACAAGCGAGGCAAGAAGCCCGATAAGGAGGAGTATTCACTGATCAAGTCCTGCCAAGACGTATTGGAGAATAGCCAGCCGCTCCGCACAAGGCCTGAGTTGGCATCAGCACCTGCCTTGAGGGGTTTCACTTTTCTTTCAGCCAAGCCTCAGCTTATCATCATCAATAATGAGGATGAGGACGAGGTCATACCCCAGTGGAGGACCAAGCCTGAAGGGCTGGAAATGCTCCTGGTTCGGGGAAGGCTTGAAATGGAGATTGCTGCCATGTCTCCGGAAGAGGCCGAGGAATTCCTGGTTGCGTATCATATCGAGCAATCTGCCCTTGACAGGGTCATAATGCGTTCATACAGCCTGATGAACCTCATCTCCTTTTTCACGGTGGTACACGATGAGGTGAGGGCATGGACCATAGCCAGCGGCGCCTCGGCCCTAAAGGCCGCGGGAACCGTGCACTCCGATATGGAAAAGGGGTTTATTCGCGCCGAAGTCCTTTCATTCGAACATCTGAAGGCGCATGGCTCGTTTCAGGAGGCCAAGAAAGCGGGGGATGTTCATCTAGAGGGGAAAGAGTACGTCGTTCAAGACGGAGATGTTATTAATTTTAGATTTAATCTATAAAAGCTGCCCCAAACCCATGATAGGGGGCGGCAGTGCCCAAAAGGTTCAGCCAAACGGGACAACCGCTATCTCAAGGAGCTCATTATGGACAAGATAAGGGTGGGAATGATCGGTGCGGGTGGTTACGGGGGCTGTGGGGCCATTGAACTTCTGCTTGGGCATCCGCAGGCAGAAATTGCTGCGCTCATAGACAAACAGGATGTGGGAAAACCAATCAGTGCACTTTATCCCCATCTTAAAGGCTTCTGCGATCTGCCCCTTCTGGACCCGAATGACCCAAACCGGCCGGATGATTTCCACGTGGTCTTTTTTGCCACCCCCGATGGTGTTGGGCAGAAAGAGGCCCCTTCATGGTTAGGCAAGGGCGTTAAGGTCATAGATTACAGCGGAGATTTTCGCTTCAATGATTTAGAGACATACAAGGGTTATGCGGCCAGGATACAAAAGAAAGAGGAACATGCCTCTGCCGACCTTTTGCCCCAGTCCGTCTATGGCCTGGCAGAGTTACACCGGGATGAGATTGCCAAATCAAGCCTTGTGGGCAATCCGGGATGTTTTGCTGTAAGCTGTATCCTGGGTCTGGCTCCAGCCCTAAAGGGGAATCTTATTGAACCTGAAACGATCATCTGTGACGCAAAAACCGGGGTTTCAGGGGCGGGAAAGACACCCTCGCCCACCTTCCACTACCCCGCCCGCTACGAGGCCATGAATGCATACAAGATTTCAGGGCACCAGCATGTTTACGAAATCGAGCGTGAACTGGGCCTTGTTGCAGGTAAGGAGATCAAAGTCACTTTCACACCTCATGTGGTCCCCCTATCCAGAGGCATTCTTACCACCATCTACGCTCAGATAAAGGCTGGGCAGGATCTTAAGGCCGTTCGAGGTACCTACGAATCTTTTTACGAGGGAGAGACTTTTGTCCGGATCTTTGGGCCTGACACACCCCAGAGCAGTGTGGACGTCCGTGGGAGCAATTTCTGCAACCTCTCGTTAAACGTGGATGAGAGGACGGGCAAACTCATTGTGGTGAGTCTCATCGATAACCTGGTAAAGGGTCAGGCAGGGAGTGCTGTTCAAAATATGAACATTATGTTTGGATTGGAAGAGACGGCGGGTCTTTTACGTCCGGGCCAATATCCTTAGATTATTTGATACAGACCTTTCTTACCTGGATGAGATCCGTTTCACCATTGAAAACTTTCCTGATCCCATCTTGCATAAGGGTAGTCATTCCATCCTTGATGGCCTGCTTTCTCAAATCCTCCATTTTGGCCCTGCTCTGTATCAAATTCTTCATATCATCGCTTCCCACAAGGAGTTCATGAATGCCGGTCCGGCCCCTGTATCCCGTGTTTCCACAATTGGAGCACCCGTTGGGTTTGTAAAAGAACAAGTCATTGTCATAGGAGATTCCCAAAGCGTCGAAATCCCCTTCATAGGCCCTGACGATGTTGTCAAATTCCTCTCGGCCCGGATGATACTGCTCCTTGCAGTCTTTGCAGAGGGTCCTGACCAATCTTTGAGCCAACACACCCAGGATGGCGTCGGCAAAATTGAATGGATCCATGCCCATATCCAGGAGTCGGGTTACGGTCTCAGGGGCGCTATTGGTGTGGAGCGTACTGAAGACCAGGTGGCCCGTCAGAGAGGCCTCGATACCCGTGGACACCGTCTCATGGTCGCGCATCTCACCCACCATAATGACATCAGGGTCTGCCCTCAGGAAGGCCCTCATGGCCGTGGCAAAATCAAATCCGATTTTTGGATGGACCTGGACCTGACGCAGGCCTTCCTGGCTAATTTCGACAGGGTCCTCAGCCGTCCATATTTTTGTCTCGGGCTTATTGATGTAGCGTAGCGCAGCATGAAGCGTGGTGGTCTTACCGCTTCCTGTGGGTCCCACCACGAGAACGATCCCGTAAGGCTTGGATATCATATCGATGAAGGCGCCATAGTTCCTATCACTCATCCCCATTTTATCCAGAGGGATGGGTTCCCCGGTAGCCAGGAGTCGCAAGACCACATCCTCATTTCCCCCTGCCGTGGGAATGCTGGCCACGCGCAGTTCAATATCAAGGGGAGCGTATTTTTTGAACTTGATCTTTCCATCTTGCGGAAAGCGCCTTTCGGCGATATCCAGCTCGGACATGATCTTGAGTCTGGAGACGACGGCCCTCTTGTAGGTATAGGGGATGGTCTGGTAGACCTGACAGGCACCGTCTACCCTGAATCTGATCACCGCATTGGCCTTACCCGCTCGTGGCTCAATGTGGATATCCGAGGCGCCCCGGTTGTAGGCGTCCATGACCATCTTGTTGACAAGCTGAACAATGGCCGAGTCCTCTTCGCTTACGCCCACCAGGTCGTCGTCGTCGTCCTCTTCGGAGACGTCCAGCTTTCCGAGAATGTCTTCAATGCTTCCTGAGTCCTTTGTCCTCACCCCAAAAAAGAGATCAATCATCCTGAAGATATCCTCTTTGAGGGCGACACAATACTCGTACTGCTTGGCTGGAATCAGGCGGCTTATGACGTCTCTTGCAGGAAGGTAATCAGGGTTTTCCATGGCCACGGTGATTTTATTGCCCGACTGTGCCAAGGGGACAAAGACGTTCTTCTTGAGGAAGTTCATCTTCAGGCCCTTCAGGAGCTGCCCCGGAATCACCATCCTTTCGTCATATGGGATGAATCGGGTCTTGTAGTATTCAGAGAGGGACTTTCCAACATCCTCCTTGGACACATTGAAATCGCTCATGAGGACCGATTCCACCGGTTTTTTGGACTTCCTCGCGTTGATCATGGCCCGTTCCAGGTCTTTATGGGTGATGATATGGTTGGATATGAGGTGATCAAATTTGGTGGGTTTGGATTTTTTGGCGAGCTTCTGGTTATTGAAAAAGGCGACACCCAAGACCCTGGCGATTTCAAGAACAGAGGATTGGTCTTCGAGGGTAAAATTATTCCCCTTTCTTTTGTTGATTAGCTGAATAACACCGAGCAGATACCTATTGAAGGTAATGGGCGCCACCAAGATCTGTTTCGTCTTGTAGCCCGACTTTTTGTCCCAACTCTGGTCAAAATTGAGATCCGGATTTATTCTCTTGAGTTCCTCCTCATCATAGGCATTGGTAATGTTGATCACCTTCCCAAATGAGGCACAGTAGCCAGCAATACTATCATTATTGATGGGGACCCGAATCTCGTTGACCTCACCCCCGGTCTTAAATCGGGAGACGACCTGCCTGCTGGCCCCATCGACCACATAGACAGTGATCCGATCCGCATCAAAGAGGGCAAGAATCTCATCTTGAAGGTTTTCAAGGATCTCATCCGTATCTTTGGCCGAATGGATCTTGTTGGTAATGGTATTGAGTCTTTTTTGAAATTGGAGCTGTTCCTCAAGAGATTTATCAGATCGGGCCGGTTCTTTTGCAGTGGCAGCCATAGGTAAGTTTCTCAAAACCCCCCTTTTGAGCTAAATCTTATATATTTTAAACGATTTACAGAAATTTGCAACCTATTTATTTGCCAAGCAAATCCGGATAGACTATCATCTATTGGGCCAAGATATAGGATATATACAAAAATTTAGGCATAAGGATATGTTGGTTGACTCTCACGCACACCTGGACATGGAGGACTTTGATGAGGATCGACAAGCGACCCTAGACAGGGCCTTGGAGGGCGGTATCACCCATATCATTTCCATAGGAACTGACCTCTCCAGTTCACTTAAGGCCTTGGAATTGGCCAACACCTATGATTTTGTCTTCTCATCGGTGGGTTACCACCCGCATCATGCCACGGACATGGATAAGCAAGTCATAAGAGAACTGGAAGGACTCGTATCAGAGCCCAAAGTTGTCGCCTGGGGAGAAATAGGCCTGGATTTCTACCGCCGCTATTCTCCGCCAGATATGCAGGTGGCGGCGTTTAAGCGGCAGTTGGAGATGGCTTATGACTTGGATCTGCCCGTAATCATTCACGACCGAGAAGCCCACACAGAACTACTTGAAATCTTAAGACAAATGACAAAAGGAAAGGCCAGGGGCGTCATACACTGTTTTTCAGGTGATTATGAGATGGCCATGGCCCTCATAGCAATGGGCTATCACATCTCCATCCCGGGTACAGTGACCTATAAGAAGGCCACCCAAGTGCATGAGGTGGCCACCCGCATACCTCTCGAGCGAATGCTCGTTGAGACAGATGCGCCTTTTTTGGCACCGGTTCCCTTTAGGGGGAAGCGCAACGAGCCCCTCTTCGTGACCTATACGGCCCGAAAGATCGCAGAACTGAGAAACATGGATTTCCAAGAGGTGGCTCTTCAAACCTCTGAAAATACGAAGCGAGTGTTTGGTCTCCCGTAACATTTCAGCCCTTTGAATCAGCCATGTGAAAACTCTTTAACCCCTCTAGAGAATGCCGCTTAGCCCAAGGGCTTTTCAAACGGCTAAGGTGTTACGATCTCCCAGATAACCCATGAGTTTTGAGCCAATTAGCAAAGAAAATCCCCTCGTATTGGCCTCCCATTCGCCCAGAAGGAAAAGGCTGTTGGGACAGATCGCTCTCCCCTTTCGTTCGCTGCCCAGCCATGTGGAGGAAAACCAGGTCCCGGGCGAACCCCCTGTAAAGGCCGTTCTGCTTGCAGAAAAAAAAGCAAAGGCCGTCTATCCCAAATCTAAACACAGATGGATC
>Ga0209427_10002163_pt1 | contig 23079 bp, 21 predicted proteins | sample DeeMarSWOR136_30_FD_187465 | JGI IMG/M metagenome (GOLD analysis project Ga0209427, IMG submission 187465) | Marine sediment microbial communities from White Oak River estuary, North Carolina - WOR-1-36_30 (SPAdes) (version 2) | ecosystem: Environmental > Aquatic > Marine > Intertidal zone >...
GATCAAGTTCAATTATTTTTTCATAACACTGTTCTGCCTTATTCATCTCATGTTGAGAATAATAAATTACCGCCAACATTCTATAAGATTCAATATCATCGGGAAATCGTCGAATTGTACTGAGCAGAATCTTTTGAGCACTGTCTAACTTTTTCAGTCGAATATATCCCTCTGCTACTTTATTGTAGATTGTAGCCGACGAGGAATCATACAGCAAAGCCTCAGTAAACTCAAGTAACGCTGTCTTATAATCATTTTGAAGCTCACCAATAGACCCATCAATAAAGTGTTCCATTGCTTTTGGATGATATGATTGTCTTTGGTTAACATAGGTTGGAGTGTTTGATAACTGCAATTTAAGATTACCCGCACAGTAAATAAATACGGTTGAAATAAGCAAAATTAATAATATAAAGCTTTTTTTCATTATAACTCCATGAATAATAAAATCAGTTGGTTTTTCTTCCCATTGGTATAAATAAAACCATTACAGTTTAACTTTTTATTAGATCGGAAGTTTCATAAATTGGATTAAGGTAATTTAAATATTTATAAAATAATTGGCTACAAATTGACTTTTCCCTTAAACACAATGCTGGGATAAATCGGTGAAATTGATTATTTTATTTTTTTCCCGAAATAGACAAATCTGATACAATGGATTAACTAATGCAGGTAAACAATTTCTGGCGTAATAATTGCACCTAATTTTGAGACATTGAATAATAGAACTTACGAAATAAATATAAACACACCAGGTTTTTCTCAGAAACCTTGTTTTGCAGGATAAATCGATCATTAGTGGCTGACTTTTCAGTTGAGCATTTTGCCAGTGATCAGTTATCAATATCTGCGATCAAACGGCGAGGGCTTTTCAATACTGCATTTATCCAAGGCTTGATGGATCAGCATCAGAGTAAAAAGGCGAATTTCTCGCATCGGCTGTGGGCGCTGGCGGTGTTGGAGTTGTGGTTGGGGGGAAGATTAAAAAGTCACTAATAGTTGAAATTTCAAAACTAAAGAGGAAGTATTTTGTGATGGAAGAACATGAAGTCATAAATTATCTTAACACGACTATACGCAACTTGATTATTGATGATATAATTGATGTCGTTAAATTTCAGTCTAGTAGGAGGAAAGGTAGGAATGAAGGATTTTTTGATGTTCCTCGCCAAGTTTTTTGTATTGTAGACTTCCTTGGTTATTTGTTAATTCCACCAAGAGCCAATAAAGGTCATGATACAAGCTACAGAGCTATTAAATTCATCGAAACTTGTTTCCCTGAAAGGTATAAAAACATCGCCACACTTGTTTATCAACAATGGCGACATGATACAGTTCACACATTATTACCCAAAAAGTATATTGTAAAAAAAGGAAATGTAGAAATTGTGCTAAATTGGCTATCTTCACGTTCATTTTCTAAAGAGAGCCTTGATATACACATGATGCCTATGTACCAAAAAGAAAATCGAAATATTATAACAATTGTGTCAAATGTAAACCAATTAGCAGAAGATTTATTAATATCTTTTGATGTTTTCATAAAAAAGATTGAACACGATTTTGATTTAAAGAAAGAATGCATTAGAAGATTTAATGAACTTATCGATTTTCATGTACCAAAACCTGAATGCAAAGATATCATTATTAAAATTTGGCAAAATCCACGTGGAATATTAGATGGTAAGAGAGTGAGTGAGATATTTGAAGATGAATGAAAATAATCTAATTTCTATATCTCTCATTAGATGATAAAAGGGGGATTTAAAAATGCGATGGAAAATTATTTTATTTTTAATATTAATCTCTATTGATGTGAGATCACAAGAAATAATAAAGATTGTCCATCCTTATGTTTTAATTAAAGGTAATATTAATATAGGTAAATTAAATGATGAAGTAGATGTTTACAGAAAAGAGGGAGGTAAGGATATCAAAGTTAGTAAAGTACAATTAGTGAAATTCGTCGACGGAAAAACCGCAGCTAAAATCTTGGAAGAAAAATATAAAATAATGATTGGTGATTTCGTCGAGTCGAAAAAAGACGAAATATCCAAAAACAATTCTTTGAACAATATAAATGAAACTGATGATAATAAGAAAATTAAAACAAACATCCAATCTGCTGCAATAATTGAGATAGAGCCTCAATATATTTTTGGAGCAAAATATCATTTGAAAGCACAATATAATATTTTTGTAGGGGCTAAATTTTCTTTTAAAAAACCTAAAGGAGAAAAATATAATTGGTCACAAGATAGGGCTGATACATTTTATAAAAGTGATTTTTTAGGTTATTCTAGGAGACAGTGTTACGGAATTAATGCGGGATATGCATTTACGATTTATGACAATAGACTATATGGTTATAGTGGTATTGGATTTTTGTATTCAGTAAAATATCGACAATATTATGACAACACTTTTACAACATGGAGCAAAAATTACTATATTGAAGATGGAAAAATTTCAGAAACAAATTTAGATTTAATATTTGGTACTATTTTTTTGTTTCGGCCATGGATCGCAGGAGTTGGATATAGCACTGGATCATCTGGAATTGTTTTTGGTATTGGTTATATTTTAAATACATCATGGAATTTTTAATTAAAGATTGTCTTGTTTTAAGGAATTAAAGAAAGAGCTTGAAAATGAATTAATCCATTAGGCTAAGAAATGGAATCATCCTAAAAGATACTATAGCCCAGGACGATTTAGGAGGTGAGATAAATTCAATTATCAATTTTCCCTTATAAGGAATTATTTCTAATATTAAAGAAATTAAAAATGTATAGGTTGTTTTATCTCACCCCACTTATCGTTCTTGCATCTCTGAGCCTGTCGGCTGACCGGCTTAATTCCTCTTGATCTCACTTATGATGACGATATATTATAGATATTTCCAAATATTGAAATACCTTCAAGATGGGTATATAAAAATTTTAAATTTAGCTTGACAAAAACAAAAAAATGTATTAAATTAACAAAAATTTTTTAGACGATTTGATCTTTAGAGTTTGTAGAATTTAATGTGTAATAATTTGGAGGGGGTGGTCTTTCAAAAATATCCGATACTAAATGACCTAAAAATGCTATTTTACCGCAAGGAAGCGTTTTTTGCCTGCATGTCGGGTAGTGGTTCAACAATCTATTGCCTGTTTAGCTACTATGAAGTTAAGGCGGTGGTGAAGAGTTCTATTCCCAAGCCCTACCAAATTATTCTTGCAAAACCAATGATAACAAAAAATCGTCTGTAAACAATTTCAAAAAGGGATCATTATGGGGGACGGTTGGTAAGAGAGTGTTCGGCTCATTTTTTGTTATCTAATGTCACAACAATTATCAACTAAGGGCAATATAATGGAATCATTTCATCAAATAGCCGATACAAAATTTTTGTTTTAATTCAACAATTTTATCTCTGGAGGGAGGAATGGAAATAACAGAAATCACCATTACCCTGCGCAACGAGGAGAAACTGAAAGCTTTTGTTAATGTGACATTCGATAATCAATTTGTTGTTAGGGGAATGAAAGTGATAAAAGGAGCCAATGGATTTTTTGTAAGCATGCCAAGTCGAAAAATGCCTGATGGTTCATTTAGAGATATTGCCCATCCGATTAATAATGATTTTCGAGAATTTATCGAAAAGATTATTCTTGATGAATATAACCGAATAATAGAAGAAGGAGAAACCGGAGAGATAACGAAACAAATCTATCCCTAACTCCTGATAGTATCTGTTACTTTAATATTTTTGGGGCGTAGCCAAGTGGAAAGGCACAGGGTTTTGGTCCCTGCATTCGGAGGTTCGAATCCTCCCGCCCCAGCATTTTTATTGATAAATTTTGTTACGCGTCATTTTTCTATATCATAAGTTTTTAATTAATGAGTAATTCACTGAAAGTTTTTGCTGGAACTGCTAATAAAAAACTGGCTGAAAAAATAGTTACTTACCTAGACATTCCTATGGGAAATTCAAGTATCAAGACTTTCAGCGATGGCGAAATCTGGGTGAAATATAATGAAAATATCAGAGGGTGTGATGTTTTTATAATCCAATCCACCTATTCACCAGCAGATCATTTCATGGAATTACTTATCATGATCGATGCAGCTCGGAGATCATCAGCGAATAGAATAACCGCTGTGATTCCCTATTTTGGATATGCCCGTCAGGATCGAAAGGATCAACCAAGGGTAGCAATTACTGCAAAATTGGTTGCTAATTTAATTACAAATGCTGGTGCAGATCGAGTTTTAACCATGGATTTACATGCAGCACAGCTCCAAGGTTTTTTTGATATTCCTTTGGATCATTTATACTCAGCTCCTATCATGGTAGATTACTTTCGTAATAAAAATATTAGTGATCTTGTCGTTCTCTCCCCTGATATCGGAGGGGTTAAAATTGCACGAGCCTATGCAAAACGATTGCATGTTCCTTTAGCAATTGCAGATAAGCGACGTCCCAAGCCCAATGAAGCTGAAATGATGAATTTAATTGGAACTGTAAAAGATAAGAATGTACTAATTATAGATGACATAATCGATACAGCCGGGACAATGCTCCAGGCTGGCGAAGCATCTCTACAAGAAGGAGCAAAGAGTGTTTATGCGGCTTGTACACATCCCATTCTTTCTGGCAATGCAATTGAAAAAATAAAGAATTCAAATTTTACAGAAATCGCAGTTACAGATTCAATCCCTTTGGGGAAGGATAAGATGATTGATAAAATAAAAGTCCTTTCAGTTGCGAATTTATTTGGTAATGCGATTAAAAGAATACATAATGAAGAGTCTATAAGCATTTTATTTGATTAGTATTGATAATTAAATGGAGTGGAATAATGTCTGAAAATGTCTTACATGCTGAAGTTAGAGAAGCGACAGGTAAAGAATTTACAAAAAAATTACGTAAACAAGGAAAGGTTCCCGGCATATTTTATACTCATGATGAGAATCCGGTGCCAATTATTCTTGATGAACAAGATACAATGAAAATATTAACATCTGAATCCGGATTAATAGATTTTCAAATTGGAACGAAAAGGAAAAGAAAAGTTATTATAAAGGAAACACAAACAGATCCGGTAAAACAATCGTTGCTACATGTTGATGTGATGGGAGTTCGTTTAAAAGAAAAAATTACCGTAGCAGTACCAGTGCATATCGTAGGTGAAGCAATTGGTGTCAAAGATCAAGGCGGTATTTTGCATCAATACCTCAGGGAAATAGAGATTTCATGTATGCCTTTAGACATACCAGAACATATTGAAATCGATGTTAGCAGTTTAAATATCGGTGATTCAGTAACTATAGGATCTTTGTCGATAGAAAATGTGGAAGTTAGTGGTGATGATGAACAACCTATCGTAAATGTTTTGACACCAACTGTAATACGGGAAAAAGCAGTTGTCGAAGAAGTAGAGGAGGTTGAAGAAAAAGCAGAAGAAGAACCTTCAGGAGAAGATACGTAAACACTGAATAGAGTCCGTCTGAAAACGTAGCATAAGTTTCCAGCTTGTGAAAGAAATCTTAGCTAAGTTCATACGTAGGTGTCGCAAGCAGGATTCTTGCGTTACGGCAGCCCCGCATTTTCGGATGAGCGATTAATACAGCCAGTAATATGAACTGATGGAATCAACTTTTTTGATTGTGGGATTAGGTAATCCTGGCAATGAATATGAGAAAACACGACATAATTCAGGCTTTATGGTAGTGGACTGCCTTGCTACCAAATATAAAATATCATTTAATAAGCTTAATAATATTTATTGGATAACATCTTTTAAATACAATCGAGAAAATATTATCTTAATGAAGCCTGCTACATTTATGAACTTAAGCGGGATAGCTGTTGCAGCAGGTATTAAACACTATAATATTATTCTTTCTAATTTACTTATCGTTTGCGACGATATAAATCTACCTTTTGGGACACTAAGAATTCGCTCCAAGGGAAGTGATGGAGGACAAAAAGGATTACGATCTATTATCTCTTCTTTAGGTACGCAAAATGTCCCTCGTCTAAGAATTGGTATTGGTAATCATTTTGATGATGCAGTCGATTATGTTTTATTATCATTCAGTAAAAAAGAGCTAAAAAATTTACCCATAATTATTAATCAGGCGGCTAATGCAGTTGAATGCTTTGTGGTTAACGGGATCGAATTAACGATGAGTCGGTTTAATAGCAACTATTTGGAAAATTGAAGTAGGAGGAAGTGACGTGCGGCGTGAGTTGGTTTTATTGGTTATTGTAGCTGGTATGTTAGGTTTGGTTTATGCTTTTATCAAGTCGAGATGGATAAATAAACAGGACCCGGGAAACGAAAAGATGAAAGCCATTGGACAGGCAGTACGGGAAGGTGCAATGGCATTTCTGGCACGTGAATATAAAGTGCTGTCAATATTTGTAGTCGCTGTAGCCGTTTTACTTGCCTGGGGTAATGCGTCACAAGGAACAAGCCTGGTTGCATTATCATTTATAGTTGGTGCACTTTGTAGTGGTCTGGCGGGATTTTTTGGAATGCGAGTGGCAACAGCAGCAAACAATCGTACCACTCAAGCTGCTCGAAAAAGTTTGAATGATGCGTTAATTGTTGCATTCAATGGTGGCTCTGTGATGGGCATGAGTGTTGTTGGATTGGGGATTATTGGTATCACCGTACTGTTCTTAGCATACGGTGGAATAAATGAAGGAGCTAACCTATCAAAAGTTATGACAATTCTCTCCGGGTTTGCAATGGGTGCATCATCTATTGCGCTATTCGCCCGTGTAGGCGGAGGCATCTATACAAAAGCCGCTGATGTAGGAGCAGACCTGGTAGGTAAAATTGAAGCAGGTATTCCTGAAGATGATCCCAGGAATCCTGCAACTATTGCAGATAATGTGGGAGACAATGTCGGTGATGTTGCAGGTATGGGCGCTGATCTATTCGAATCTTATGTTGGATCAATTATCGGCGCCATGGTTTTAGCAGCAGCAGCTAATCATGGAAATTTTGTAATCCTACCTCTATTATTGGCAGGACTTGGCATTATTGCTTCAGTGATCGGAACATTTTTTGTTAAAACCAGAGAAGGAGGAAATCCACAAATTGCATTGAATATTGGCACCGGAATCGCTGGTGTTCTGATGTTGATTTGCAGCTATTTCATTATTCGATATTTTGTACCTGAAGCTGTGCAATGGGGAGAAAGGTCAGTTAGTGCATTGGATATATATTGGGCAATCATCACAGGATTGATTGCGGGTGTTGTGATTGGCTTGTTAACAGAATATTATACTTCTGAAGCTCGCAAACCATCTCGTCAAATTGCTAAAGCAAGTGAAACCGGAACTGCCACCAATATAATCGCAGGTTTGGCTAACGGAATGTTTTCGACAGCACTTCCTGTTTTAACGATTGCAATTGCAATTATCGTCTCTTACCACTCTGCTGGTTTATACGGGATTGCTATTGCAGCTCTTGGGATGCTTTCTATCACTGGCATTCAGTTAGCTATAGATGCTTATGGTCCAATTGCTGATAATGCTGGCGGATGTGCAGAAATGTCTGAACTTCCACCCGAGGTACGGAGTAGAACTGACAAGCTTGATGCAGTTGGCAATACAACTGCCGCCATTGGTAAGGGTTTCGCGATTGGCTCCGCGGCGTTGACAGCATTAGCACTTTTTGCAGCTTATCGAGAGACAGCAGCGACTGCTTTAGGAATTGAACAACTTTCCTTAGATATTAATAATCCAGAAATAATGGCTGGTTTATTAATCGGAAGTGCATTGCCTTTTGTATTTTCCTCATTCGCGCTTCGGGCAGTCGGTAGTGCAGCATTTGATATGATTGCAGAGGTTCGTCGCCAGTTCAAAGAGATCCCTGGCTTGCTTGAAGGTAATGCGAAAGCTGATTATGCAAGATGTGTAGACATTGCAACCGCAGCAGCTATCAAAAAAATGATCGCTCCCGGACTTCTTGCTGTTTTGACACCGGTATTTTTTGGATTAATTCTTAAAAATGCAGAGATGCTTGGAGGTGTTCTGGCAGGAGTAACGGTATCTGGCGTGTTATTAGCAATTTTCATGGCAAATTCGGGCGGTTCATGGGATAACGCAAAAAAATATATTGAAAGTGGTGCTTATGGAGGTAAAGGTTCCGAACCTCATAAAGCAGCAGTTGTGGGTGACACTGTTGGTGATCCATTCAAAGATACAGCAGGACCATCTTTAAATATATTGATCAAATTAATGAGTGTAATTTCATTAGTAATAGCTCCTTTGTTTAATTAGTAGCAACATTTAATAAATTTGGAGGTTATGTAATTTTGAGAACATATCAAACAATCATTGTAATCGATTCGCTTCTAAAAAGTGAAGAAATTGATGTAATTATCGAAAAAGTATTAAGAATCATAAATAATAATGGTGGTAAAGTTGTAAATGTTGATCGATGGGAAAAAAAACGATTAGCTTATGAAATCAAGAAGCGACAATATGGATATTATGTTGAAATTAATTTTCAGGCGCCAAATAATCTAATTAAAATTCTTGACCAAGACTATCGATTAGACGAAAATATTTTGCGTTATCTAACAATTCGTTTAGATAAACAAGCGCTTTCTCATCTTGAGCAACAAAAAGTAAAAAAACCAGATGTTAGTAAAGAAATCCCTGATATTGACGAAGTGATTGATACCGAAGGCTACGATATTAATTTTCATTCTGTTAATGATAATAATTATAGTCCACTTGAAGCGACATCTTCAGACTAAGAAGCACTTGATATTGAGTGAGTTAAAAATATTTGGTTGATGTGTTATTGAAGCAATAATGAATTAGCTAAGCGATTATTATGGAGGTTTATAAATGGCAAATCTGAAGATGCCAGATATTAATAATGTTTTAATAGCAGGAAATTTAACATGTGATCCTTCGTTTAGAAAGACATCAAATGGCACACCAGTAGCAAATTTTTTCATTGCGTCAAATAGAAAATTTAAAGATAATAATGGGCAATGGCGTGAGAATGTCTGTTATGTCGGTGTTGTTGCATGGTATAAATTAGCAGAAAGTTGTTATGAAAATCTTAAAAGAGGTAGTGCAATTATTATCGACGGCGAATTGCAAAGTAGAAGTTGGCGCAATGATGATGGTACGAATCGAAATGTTGTCGAAATAAAAGCCAGAAGAATTCAATTTCTCAATCGCAAAGATTCTTTCAAAGATGAAAGCGATGTAGAACAAGATTTTTTTGAAAGAGATTTCGGAGGAGAGCCGATCGAGACTGATATTGATAAAGATTTATTTCAGGATAAATCAACGCCCAAAGAAGAAGATATGGATGAAAATATCTCTGAATATGATTTTGGGTATAAAGACCTTATTCTATAAATTTATGTAACTCATGAGAAAATTTAAATTAACGAGGAGCAGTTGGCAATTATGTTGAAGAAAAAACGTATCTGTCGTTTTTGTGAGGAAAATACTAAATATATTGACTTTCGGGATGAGAAAAAATTAATGCGCTTCACTACCGAACAGGGCAAAATAATTCCACGAAGGACCTCAGGAACCTGTGCAAAACATCAGAGACAAGTTGTAAAAGCAATTAAACGTGCCAGACATTTGGCATTAATTCCTTATGTTACAGAGATGAGCAGGTAATCATATAATAAATTGAGAGGTAATATAGTAATGAAAGTCATTTTGAGACAGGATTTTGAATCTGTGGGTAACGTTGGAGAAATTGTTGAAGTAAAAGATGGTTATGCCCGCAATTATTTAATTCCCAAGGGTATCGCATTAAAAGCAGATAAGAAAAATATTAAACAATTAGAATCCGAACAAAAACAAAGAGAACTGCAACTAAATAAAGACAAAAAGAATGCTGAGAAATTAGCTGAAAAATTGAACAAAATTTCATGTACCGCTTCTGTTCCCGTTGGGGAAGAGGACAAAGTTTTTGGTTCCGTCACGACCCAGATAATTTCTGATTTATTGAAAGATAAGGGCTTTGAGATTGATCGAAAGAAAATTTTATTAGATGAACCAATAAAAGCTCTGGGAATTTATACAATTCCAATTAAATTACATACTGATGTCGAGGCAAAAATTAAACTTTGGGTGGTAAAAGAGTAGATATAGAAGACTGGGAAGTGGTTAGCAATTAGTAATCAATTATTCCAATCAGGAGATTATTAAGCTACTAAAAAATATAATAAGAATATTTATTTATTCTTATTAGTGATTAAAACATTAACTTTATAACTTGTGAGGGGAGGTTTTTTATGGAAACTGCTTATCCGGAATGTCTAAAGTGTTCGGCTGGAGTGCTTATTCCTTTATCTGATTATGGACGTGAAGGTTCATCAATTATGTATAAAGCCTGGGTTTGTACCAATCCTGATTGTGGATTCAACATTCGAATCGATAATGGTGAATTAAGTATCGGCAAAGTGATTGGTCAATCTTATAAATAATATATAATTTTTCCTCGCTAAAATATTTTTAATTAGTCTAAGAAATTTTCTATTGAAGAGGGTAAAGGGAGTGAGTGGATTCCTGATACCCTTTTTCAATTTTATATTAGTGTTTATAAAATAAGGTCATGGTCTATAAAACTTTTAATAATGTCAAACCAAAACTTGTTGTGTTATTTATCGCTTTTCTTATTTGGTTTTTCGTTAAAACCGAAGATTATTACAATTATTCTTTTCACATTCCATTACGAGTAACTAATCTTCATGAAAATCAAGTTATTGAGAATGATATCCCCCAAAAGATTACAATAGCATGTTGGGGCCAGGGGAGAGACTTATTTTCCTTCATGTTGCGAAAGGATATATTTTATAATTTAGATGTTTCTAAAGTACAAAGATCAGCTAAAATATTTTTAAATGAAGATCAAATCAAATTTCTTCGGAAAACTGATATAGATGTCCTTAATATTGTCAAACCCGAAACAGTGAAAGTCATCATCTCAGAATTAGTAACCAAAAAAGTCCCCATTATTTCAAAAGTGAATATTCAAACTTATCCCGGCTATACCATAGTAGGCGAAATAAAACTCGAACCCGATTCAGTCAATATAATTGCAACTGAATCAGAAATAAAAAATATTTCAGCAGTTCATACCATAAACAAATCGTATAAAAATATAAAACATGATATTAACAAAAAAATTAGACTGTTAGATTACTCGAAGAAACATGTAAGATTATTAGCGAGTGAGGTGCATTTATTCGCTGATATACAAAAATTAATGGAGAGACCTATATCTGAAATAAATGTGGAAGTAATAAATAGGCCAAATAATTTTAAGGTAACGGTAATTCCATCTACATTGTCATTGGTTTTGGAAGGAGGAACTGATCTGTTATTAAATATTACGAAGCAGGATATTAGTGCATATATCGATTATGAAAAAGTACATAATTCAAAAAATAAATATCACCTGGCATATATTGATGCTCCAGAGGGTACCCGGTATAGAGATGTAAAACCAAAGCGATTTAAAATTGTCGTAGAAAAACTCCGATAACACAAATTAATCAATATAATATGAATATATTAGGGATAGAAACTTCATGTGATGAGACTGCTGCAGCAGTTTATAGCTCCACCGGTCTTTTATCAAATATCATTGCTTCTCAAACCATCCACCAACAGTTCGGTGGAGTGGTACCTGAGTTAGCCTCTCGCGAACACATTCGCTTAATTCTTCCTATTATTAAAAATTCATTAGCAGATGCACAAATTACATTAGATCAATTAGATGGTATTGCCGTAACTTATGGTCCAGGATTAGTCGGTTCACTTTTAATAGGTCTGAATACAGCAAAAGCATTAGCATACGCACATGGTCTACCTTGGGTTGGTATTAACCATATTGAAGGGCATATTTTCTCAATTTATTTATCATATCCAGATCTTAAACCACCATTTATATCATTAATCGTTTCAGGAGGGCATACACAACTTGTATGTGTTAAACAGGATGGGCAATATGAAATTCTGGGACGGACATTGGACGATGCTGCTGGGGAGGCTTTTGATAAGGTTGCAAAGATGCTTAACTTAGGTTATCCTGGCGGTCCAATAATAGATATGCTGGCACCTGAGGGTAATGAAAACTTTGTTAAATTTCCTCGTTCATTAATCAAAGAAAATGAAAACAATTTTAGTTTCAGTGGACTAAAAACTGCAGTTTTATATTATTTCAGACGCTTAAACGAACATGAACGAGAAAAACATTTAGCAGATATTGCTGCCAGTTTTCAAGCAGCTTTAGTGGAGGTTTTAATTGAAAAGACATTCTCTGCTGCTAACACCAAAAATATAAAGCAGATTGTTCTTGCCGGTGGTGTAGCCCGTAATACTTATTTAAGAGCTTTATTTAAACAGCGAGCCCAAACTGAAAGCATTAGTGTCTATATCCCTGAACCAATATTGTGTACCGATAACGCTGCCATGATTGCCTATGTTGGATTTCATAAACTTCAGCAAGGCATTAGATCGGATTATAGTTTAGCACCAGTGCCAGGATTGCAATTATAATATAATAACAATATTTCAGCTAACAATTAACTGTGCAATTTATTGGTGATTTGTATCAGGGAATTCTTCCTTCAAAGTTTTAAGTAACTTTTGAGTGTTTGCAAGAGCATATAGAAGTTGATCCCCCTCCACTTCATTATCTTTATCTCGAAGGTCCCACGCGCCTTTAAGATTCTCAAAAATCAGGGTTACCTTTGTTATTAATTTAGCACCTAATTCTTTTCGGCTTGGCTTTCGGCTTTTTAACATTACTTTTGGACCCATGAAGAAGCCAATTTCTTCTAAACTTTCAACTTGGTCAGCAAGTAAGCCTTCCTCATAATTTTCAATTACCTGAAATCGTTCATCTTCGAGTAACATTAATGAGAAACTTTCAAACTCAATATCATCCACTTTTCCCATTAAACTAAGTTTTAACCATATTTTTTTTGCTGGCACAATGAAATCTGTTTCATTTTGAAGCAATTGTTCTGCTAAATCTGTAACTTGAGAACACATATTCAATAATTCTCCAAACACATAAGAAGTATGACGAAATTGAAAATAGAATATTTCTATTGTAATTATTATTTACAAGATGACAATATAAGAATAAATTTAATATTTTCAAATCGTTTTTTAAATAATTTTAACAACAAATAGATTAATAATTATTATTCAGTTTCCAATTTGTAATGCACTAATTCAATTATGACATATAACTGTTGCGTATCGGTTCAGTTATACTCATGATTCAAAATGATATGCAAATTTTATTCCAAATGTAACAATCGAATAAAAATGACACACCCTAAAAATTTTACATTAAAACTATAAATTTGAAATATTCTATATTTTTTTGAAAAAACTTCTTGCATTTTAGATAAATTATATTACTTTACAATTTAGAAATAGTTTTTATATATTTCGATTATTACTAATATCTCTTTATACTTATTAAGCGAATCGAAAAATGATAAAAAAATCATTTTTATTTATTTTATTTACATTTTTAATTGATTACTCTATCTCTTCAGGCTTTGTTCAAGAGCAAAATTGTTCAGCCCCATTAGCTGCACATTTATTTGATAGTATCGGCTTCAAGATAAAAAAAATCTCTTTCAGAAATAATCAAAATTCAAATTGCATTATAAAAAAGTACCCACAAGAATATGAAAAAGAACATCTTATAAACCCCAGCATTAATAACCGGCGCTTAATTTTATCAAGTTTGATGTTAATTTCTTTTAATTACGCAGCTTATCAACCTTTTAAACATGCTTGGTGGGAAGAGGAAAGAACGTATTTTCATCTTTATAGAGGGTGGCGACAAAGCAAAGGCTATTGGGATTTTGGATGGAACGATACGCTTTATGGTCATATTGATAAATTAGGACATTATTTCTCAGCCAGGCTTTTATCTGAACAAATATATTATATTAGCCGTTGGATCGGTTTTAATGAAAATTCCAGTAAACTAATTGGACCCATTTTAAGTTCTCTATTAATGTTACAGATTGAAATTTATGATGGTCATTTTAAGGAGTGGGGTTTTAGCATAGCCGATTTCACTGCCAATGAACTCGGTGCTTTTGCCCCCTTAATAGCAGAGAAAATCTCATTTTTAAAGAATTTTCAGTTGAAGTTTAGCTATCATCCCTCAAACTTACCCAAACAGGAAGCTACATTTATTAAAGATTACGCTGGAATGACTTTCTGGTTTTCATGTAATGTGCATTCTTTGTTGCCAGTTACTATCAAGAAATATTACCCTCCATGGTTAAATTTTGCTTTAGGATATAGCGTATCGAAACCGACAAGAGGGAAAATTGAGCTCTATTTAGCGCCAGATATTAATTGGATGAAAGTCCCCATTGGCAATATACAAACAATGACTTTTATTAAAAAAACTTTGAATTATTTTCATTTTCCATGCTTCAGCCTTAAATTATTGCCAGATGAAAAATTTTATTCAATATATTTTTAAACAAAAAATTCTTCATAACAGATAGACTTATAAATTGATTAATGTTTGAACAGTATAATTTTATAGAGGAGGAGGAACAACTACATGAAATTTAATTCTAAAATTACTATTTTTATCGTACTATTGCTGCTTTTCACCATCACTCAAATGATTGCTGACGATGACATACATCCAGCAAAAGGTTATCATAATTATTTTGCTCTGAAAAAAGCTTTAGAGGAACTGGCAATCAAAAATAAAAAGATTACTAAATTAACTTCAATCGGTAAAACATTAAACGGCAAAGACATCTGGATGCTACAGATTTCTGGCGAAAAAGGTCCTGAACTAGAAGTGAAGCAGGCGCTTTTAATCTGTGGCAATCTTGAAGGAGACCATGTTATCGGTAGCGAAGTTGCTCTGGGGATTGCTGAGTATCTCAGTGATGGGTACGGGAACGATGAGGAAGTGACCAAAATCCTCGATAAAAGAACTTTTTACATTGTGCCTCGATTAAATCCAGACGGTGCTGAATTATTTTTTGAAAAAACTCTTAACGAACATCAAGGTAATTTAAGACCTCGTGACGATGATTACGACTGGAAAATCGATGAAGATGGTCCCGACGATCTGAATGGGGATGGCATGATAACTGTTATGAGAGTTAAAGATAAAGAGGGGGATTGGTATATCGACAAGACAGATCCTCGATTGATGCAGAAAAGGGAAAAAGATACTTCCCTGGATAGCCTTTTTAAAATCTATCGCGAAGGAATTGATAATGATGGGGACGAATTATATAATGAGGATGGATTGGACGGCTATAATATCAATCGAAATTTCCCCCATAATTTTGGATATGGAATTAAAGGATATGAATTTTATCCTGCATCTGAGCCCGAAACCAGAGCATTGATTGATTTTATGAATCGATATATTCCTGAACTTAAGACTCAGCCTCATAAAAATATTTGTGGTGTGATGCTTTTTTCTAAATTTGATAATTTAGCCGGGGAACCAGGAATTGAATGCGGTGAGCCAACTTTTCCGGAAGTTACTTCCAAAGACGAACCAACCCAACAAATGTCTTTTCAATTCAGACGTCAACGGTCACAACAACAAGCAACGCAACGTCAGCCACAAGATCCCCAGCCAAAAAAGACAGATGAAAATGATTTGCATCTATTCAAAAAAGTGAGTGAACAATATAAAAAAATTACAGGTATTGAAAATACAATTTCAGATAAGTCAGTGGGATCGTTGTTGGAATGGGGCTACTTCCAATATGGGGTTCCAACATTTTCAGCCAATCTGTGGTCGGTGAGAAAAGAAAAGCCAGATACAACTGATGAAAAAGTCGATGAAAAAATTGAGAAACCTGAAGCCAAGCCAGAAAAAGTCATGGATCGACGTGCAGCCATAAGGCAACAATTTTCCAGTAAAGCAGATGTCAGCGGTGCGGACAAAAAGAAATCTGTCAGCAACGATCAGCAATGGCTGAATTGGATCGACAAAAAAAATAACGGAAAAGGTTTTGTGAAATGGGAAAAATTTCAGCATAAGCAACTCGGTGAAGTCGAAATCGGTGGATTCCAACCCTACCTGCGTATTAATCCACCAGCCGATCAGATTAAATCGTTAGGTGAAAGCCATGCCAGGTTTGCGCTTTATCTGGCAGAGCAATTCGCCGAGATCAAGATGGATGAACCCGAGGTTAAAAAACTATCATCCAATCTTTTTGAGCTAAAAGTAAAGGTTCATAATAAAGGTAAATTTCCGTATGCCACTGCTATGGGGCAAAAAAGCCGTAATGTAACTCCGATTTTGCTTCAATTAAAATTTGAAGACGATGAAAACATGAAATTATTTGGCGGTTCTAAAAGAAATGATCTGAATAAGTTAGATGCTGGGACTGAAAAAGAATTTAAATGGATCATTATTTCACCCCCAGGCAAAAAAATTGATATCTCACTCTGGGCACGCAAAGGTGGCGGAAAGTTTCATAAGAAAGTTGTTTTAGAGTAGTATTATCCCAAACTGGTAAAGCCAAAGCTAAAAAGAGAGTAATTAAAGAATGATTTATAAGCTAACTCTAAAAAGCCTTGAACCGCTAATTATGCGAATTATGCTAATTGATTTTATAGAAGTTATAAATCTTTAAATTCGTATAATTAGCATAATTCGCGGTTTTTAGAGTAGACTCATTTATAATTGGAGGATATTAGAAAATGAATTTAGCCCGATATAAAACTTTATGTGGTATATTTAGGTTAACGCTGGCACTCTCGTTTTTTTCGACAACTTTATTAGGTCAAAATTATCTACCTCGAAAGTGGAACACACGAAAAATCAACCTTCAATTCAATCGATATTACGATTGGAACGAGATGGAACAAGCCCTTCGTATTCTGGAAAACGCTTATCCAAAATTTTTAAAACTCCGTTCCATCGGAAAAACATTTCAGGGGCGAGAAATGTGGTACATGACCATCAACAATCCTGAGACTGGCAATGAGAAGGATAAATGCGCCATGTATATTGATGCCAATATTCATGGCAATGAAATTCAAGGTGGGGAAGTGTGTCTCTATACGATCTGGTACCTGATGGAAAACTATCCCTACAATGAATATATAAAAGAATTAGTTGATGAGAGAGTATTTTATATATTCCCCTCTGTAAACCCTGATGGTCGTGATTTATGGTTGCACCTTGGAAGTTCGGCTCGGTCGGGACAATATCCCTACGACAATGACAATGACGGACTTTATGATGAAGATCCACCAGAAGATTTAGATGGCGATGGTGAAGTCGGGATGATGTTTATCAAAGTCAAACCAGGAGAAGGAACACATCGCTTGAGTGACAAAGGAGATCGGCTGGTTATCATTAAAAAGAACATCGAAGGCAAACCTGATGAAGTTGGCGATTACAAGTTCATTGCGTCAGAAGGTATTGATAACGATGGTGATGGACGCTACAATGAAGACACTGGTGGAGGCTATGATCCCAATCGAGACTTCGGTTCTTATTGGCAGCCAAAATATATTCAGTATGGGTCAGGTGACTATCCCTTCACCTGGATTGAGTCAAGGCATACAAGGGATTTTTTGTACCAGCATCCCAATATCGCTGGCGTTCAGGCATTTCACAATTCTGGAGGAATGATTCTTCGAGGTCCAGGTGTTCAATTGCATGGTGATTATAAACGTGCTGATCTCTCCGTTTATGATGAAATTGGAAAAAAGGGCGAAAAGATAATCGAAAAATATCGTTATTTTGTGATATGGAGTGACCTCTATCCAGTTTGGGGTAGTTTCATCGATTTTACACACGATCTTTTGGGTATTTATTCCTTCTCTAATGAATTGTGGACATCACGGGCAGATTTAGATAAAGATGGCGGGGCGAGCGAGGAAGAGCGTGATTTTTTTGATAAATATATTGATCTGGATAACAAGGCGATCCCAATTCATGAGATCGATCATCCACAATTGGGCAAAGTGACAATTGATCGTGATAGAACCAAGCTTAGCGGTCGAGTCCCACCAACCTGGTTATTGGAAGAACTCTGCCATCGCAATATGGCTTTCTGCCTGTTACATGCTTATGAAATGCCATTACCAATTATCAAATCCGTTAGTGCGGAAAAAATTTTGGACAATCTTTATAAGTTAAAAGTAACCATCTATAATGAACGATTTATGCCAACCCTGTCTGCGGCGGCTATCGAAAATAAAGTTCAACGTCCTGACATGCTGTCTATTGATGGTGATGTAGCGGTTCATGCAGCAGGAATCAATAAAAGTTCAAGACTTTCTGCTGTTCCAGAACGGTTCCGTCGATATTATCTCAGAGCAGAAGACAGTGATGTTGATTTCATTGATCAAAAGGACTTAAAGAATTTAAAATTAACAAGAGGAATACCTGGCAAAGCGGAAGTTGAATATGATTTTCTTGTGGAAGGCAAAGGAAAGGTGATCGTAAAACTGGATTGTTTAAAAGGTGGAATACATACAAAGGAAATAGTATTGAAATAGTTATATTTCAGCAGAAACCTCCCGAAGGTTTCAAACCTTCGGGAGGTTTTTAAGGAAGTGAGATAAAATAAATTACACAGTATAGTTTTATAACTCTTTATTTTTTCAAGGTCAACGAAATATAAATGGGAAAGTTATTTAATCTCACTCCCTAAATTTATTCCTCATGAAGCAACAAATCTTCCTTTGCTATTTCATACCCTTCTTTTACAGCTAATCTCAGGAAATGCAATCCTTCCATAGTCGTACATAGCTTCAAGATCGCCTTCATCGCCTCGTTGTTTAAGTTGATTGGGGGCAGAACAAGTATTTTTCATAACTTGTGATTTATTCCAATTATATTTAAGTTTTAATCCAATTTATGTTTAGCTGGCACCTGTCTGAAAGCGCAACACAATCTGGAAGCTTGTATTGCGGATTAAGCTCGTTTATTAAATATAATATTTACTGCCTCGTCGATTTTATCAACCAGATGAATTTTTAATGATTTTTTGATCTCGTCAGGCAACTCAATCAAATCGTTCTCATTTTTGCCCGGCAAAATTACCTGTGTAATTCCCGCCCGTCTTGCAGCCAATAATTTTTCCTTCACGCCACCAATGGGAAGAACTTTCCCACGTAAAGTAATTTCACCAGTCATAGCAATATTATTTTTTATTTTAACATTTTTGAATAATGAAATTAAAGCGATTACCATCGTAATGCCTGCCGAAGGGCCATCTTTTGGAATTGCGCCAGCCGGGACATGGATGTGAATTTCACCATCAACGAATTGTTTTTTATTTATTCCTAATTTATTCGAACGAGAGCGTACATAGGTCATTGCTGCCTGGGCAGACTCTTTCATAACATCTCCCATTTGCCCGGTTAGCATTAAGCCTTTTGATCCATTCATCAGGCTACATTCGACAAATAAAATATCCCCTCCATAAGGTGTCCAGGCTAATCCTGTTGCAATGCCTGGTTCAGTAATGCGTTCGGCAATTTCCTGATAAAACTTTTCAGGACCTAAAAATTCTGAGATATGTTGCCGACTAAATATGACTTTTTCATTGTTGCCACTGGCGATTCTTTTGGCTACTTTGCGGCAGACTTTGGCAATCTCTCGCTCCAAATTTCTTAAACCGGCTTCACGAGTATAGTTTGAAATAATATATTTTATAGCATTTTTTTGAAACAAAACATGTTTCTTTTGTAGTCCATGTTCATCTAATTGCTTTGGAATTAGATATTGAAATGTAATTTGTACTTTTTCTTCAATTGTGTAGCCTGGTAGCTCAATGACTTCCATTCGATCTCGTAGTGCCGGGGGAATCGGATCAAGATAATTTGCGGTGGTAATAAATAGTACTTGAGATAAATCGAAAGGGACATCAAGATAATGATCAGAAAAAGAAAAATTTTGTTCCGGATCTAAAACTTCAAGAAGTGCCGAAGAGGGATCTCCTCGAAAATCCTGTCCAATTTTATCAACTTCATCGAGCATAAATACCGGATTGTTTGAGCCAGCATTTTTAATTCCCTGAATAATTCTACCTGGCAGAGAACCAACGTATGTCCGCCGATGTCCTCGAATCTCAGCTTCATCTCTCACACCACCTAATGAGCTCCGAATGAATTTTCGATCTAATGCTCGCGCAATTGAACGTCCCAATGATGTCTTTCCAACACCTGGCGGTCCGACAAAACATAAGATCGGTCCCTTCATGTCTTGCTTTAATTTCCGCACCGCCAGGTATTCCAGAATTCTTTCTTTGACTTTATCCAAATCATAATGGTCTTCATTAAGTATCTTTTCCGCTTCATCAATATTAAGATTATCTTGTGTTGATTTCGACCAGGGCAAATTGACCAACCAATCGATATAGGTGCGAGAAACCGTGTATTCTGCGGCACCAGGCGGCATTTTTGTTAATCGATCTAATTCACGTAATGCCTCTTTTTCAGCCCGCTCATGCATTTTGGCTTCGCTGATTTTATTCCGTAGCTCATTGATCTCAATCGTCTTTTCATCACTCTCACCCAATTCTCGTTGAATCGCTTTCAACTGTTCACGAAGGTAAAATTCACGTTGATTCTTTCCCATCTCTGATTGGACTTGAGTTTGAATTTTAGATCCCATTTCCAATACCTCAATCTCACGGTTAAGATAGACGGTAAGCTTTTCCATTCTATCCTGAATGTTCAGAGTTTCCAGAATATCTTCTTTTTCAAAAAGGGAAAGATTTAAATTTGAGGTAAGTAAATCAGTTAGTCGACCAGGGTCTTCCATGTTCATGACAGCAATCTGGAGTTCATCAGGGAGATTGGGCACAAGCGTCATAATACGCTGGAATTGGTTTGTGATATTTCGAAATAATGCTTGAACTGCAAGATTTATTTCAATTTTATCCTGAAGCTTTTTTATTCTGGCTGCAAAATAGGGTTCCTTTTGCACAAGTTTAATTATCCTAAGCCGTGACAATCCCTGCACTAAAATTCTTAAACTTCCATCGGGAAACTTCAGCATTTTTAAGATATATGCAGCAGTACCATAGTTAAATAAATTATTAATGTCTGGATCTTCTAATTCTGGCTGTCTTTGTGCGACCAATCCTAATAATTTGTCTCCTTCCATCACTTCATCTATCAGTCGCATTGATTTGGGGCGAGCAATTATCAATGGCGTTACCATATATGGAAAAACAACAAAATCTCGTAACGGTAAAATCGGTAACATATCCGGAATGACAACATCTTCCACTTCATCAAAATCTTTAAGTCTGGCAAAATTACCTTCTTGCATTTACGACTCCTTAAATCAGATGTTAAATCACATGAAACGAATCAGCATACTTTTCATTTTTAAAATAGAACTGAAGGTAAAAATCTTTTCTTTTAATTACAAGCAAAATATAATTAATTTTCACTAAAATCCATGACATATCTATTTTTCATTCAACAGTCTCTGAAAATCTTGATCCTTTCCTACTCCAACAAGAATATCGCTATCTTTGATTTTGTGATCTGCCGTTGGTATAATAACCAAATTTTCTGGCACTAACTCTTTAATCATGATAATCTGTATTCCATAACGATTGCTAATATCCAGTTCTCTTAATGTCTTGCCAAGAAAGGAGCCTGGAGCACCGAATTCCAGGATGCTAACTCCGGGGCTTAGTGGAATCGCATCAAGTACATTCACATTTTCCAGGCTTCTTGCTAATCGAAATGCCATATCACGTTCGGGAAAAATAACCGTAGTGGCGCCGATTCGATCCAGTATTTTGCCATGATCTTCCGTTGAAGCCTTGGCGATGATTTCTTTAACACCAAGCTCTTTTAAATATAGGGTCACCAGTATGCTGGCATCAATTTGGTCACCCAGGCTGACAGTAACAACATCAAAATCAGTTATTCCAGTATTCTCGAGCGTTTCTTTGTTTGTCGCATCGGCTACAATCGCTTTAAAAGCAAAATGTTTGACCTTTTCCACCTGTGCCTCATCAGCGTCGAGAGCCATAACTTTGAATCCTCGCCTTGCGAGATCTTTTGTTAAATAAAAGCCAAAGGTACTTAGACCAATAACTGCAAATTTTCTCATAATTTATCCAATTAACAAATTTTCTTGTGCATATTTGAATCGTGGATATTCTTTCTTGCCTATTGCCAGTGCTACCGTCAATGGTCCGATTCTACCGATAAACATGGTTGCAATAATGATAACTTTTCCTGCAGCCGATAATCCGGAAGTTAAACCTGTTGAAAGTCCAACAGTTCCAAAGGCAGATACGACTTCAAAAAGCAGCTCCAAAAATAAGCCTCGACTCTCCTGATGCGAAATCCCTGCCCGCTCCATCTCTACGATCAAGATCGTAAAAAGCATGATAATGACCATAGAGAAGAAAGTAACCGAAATCGCCTTAGAAACTATATTATTCGGAACCCGGCGTCGCGCAATATTTACGTCTTCACGATTTTGAAACCGTGCAACTAACATAGCAAAGACAACTCCGAATGTTGTTGTCTTTATACCGCCACCGCATGATCCTGGAGAGGCACCAATGAACATTAAAATGACGATAAAAAATAAACTTGCATTGGTAAGGACCGAAATATCTATGGTATTAAATCCTGCAGTTCGACTGGTCACAGATTGAAACAATGCGATCAAGAATTTAGTCTGGATTGGTTTGCTGGATGAGAAATTATGATATTCGAATAAAAAAATAATCAAAGCACCGGCAAAGATTAAAGTCGATGTAATGATCATAACTACTTTTGAATGAAATGAAAATGAGGTTCGGAAATGTTTTCCCTTGTTAAATAAGTATCTTTTCGATTCATTTAATACAATGAAACCCAATCCGCCTGAAATAATTAATAACATCAAAATTAAATTAACACTCCAGTTGTCCTGGTAATTGACAAAACTATTTTGAAATAGCGAGAAGCCAGCATTGCAAAACGCTGACACTGCATGAAATATGCCACAATAAAAAGCCTGCTTTAATGGAAAGTCATTCGAAAAACAGATCGTCAGTAATAATCCACCA